>ERZ1292625.3884-Hain-H41-01um-R1-3884-length-11600-cov-4_pt1 | contig 11600 bp, 12 predicted proteins | sample MGYA00564400_ERZ1292625 | MGnify/ENA primary metagenome ERZ1292625 (study PRJEB36523, sample SAMEA6512639) | groundwater metagenome | collected 2019-01-08 | study: AquaDiva: Metagenomics assemblies of 32 groundwater samples
ACAGGTGATCTTGTACCTGTTGGCTGTGGGCCTTTGCGTCGGGTGAGGGTTCGGGTAGTGAGGGCATGAGCCAGTAAGGAATAGAGTGTGGTAAATTTCTGCTTTTACGAGGGTTTTTGCCGCGCCATTATAGCAGCGGCCCCTAAACCCGCTCCCTCTCCAGCCCATGCAAACAAACGAAAAAATCGTTCTCATCACCGGTGGCGCCAAACGCGTCGGCGCGGCCACCTGCCGCATGCTGCACGCCCAAGGCGCGCGGCTCATGGTGCACTATCGCTCGTCGCACGACGAAGCGCGGGCGCTGGCCGATGAGTTGAATCATTTGCGCCGTGATTCCTGTGCCTTGGTAAAAGGCGATCTACTGCAAATCGAGAAGCTGCCGCATCTGGTGGAAGCCACGCCGCAGAAGCTCTGCGATGCGCTGTTCGGCGCGCATCCGGGTGCCGAGGCCGTGATTCTCGAAGTGGATACGGACAGCGGCAAGCTGCCGGTCGGCTTCGCGCTCTTTTTCCACAACTTCTCGACGTTCCTGGCCAAGCCGGGGCTCTACCTGGAAGACCTGTTCGTCGACCCGGCATGGCGCGGGCACGGGCTGGGCAAGGCCCTGCTCAAGCACCTGGCGGCGCTGGCCGTGGAGCGCGGCTGCGGCCGCTTCGAATGGTCGGTGCTCGACTGGAACCAGCCGTCGATCGATTTCTACCGCGCGATGGGTGCCGACGTGATGCCGGACTGGCGCATCTGCCGCGTGACGGGCGATGCGCTGACGAAGCTGGGTGCGTGATCCCTGGCGCCCAGAAAACAAAAAGCCCGGCCTCTCGGCTGGGCTTTTTGTTGGTACGTCAGCAAGGCTGATCAGACCACCACGGTCTGCGCCTGGCCTTCGGCACGCTCGCGGATCTCACCGATCTGCCACACGGCCTCACCGGCCGCCTGCAGGTGGCGGATGGCGCGTTCAGCGTCTTCCTTCGCCACGATCACGACCATGCCGATACCGCAGTTGAACACGCGGTGCATTTCGGCGTCGGCCACGCGGCCTTCGGCCTGCAGCCACTGGAACAGCGGCGGCAGCGTCCAGGCGTCGCGCTGGATCACGGCGGTGACGTTGTCGGCCAGCACGCGCGGCACGTTCTCGGTCAGGCCGCCACCGGTGATGTGGGCCATGCCCTTGACCGGCAGCGTTTCGATCAGCGACAGCAGCGGCTTCACGTAGATGCGCGTCGGCGCCATGATGGCGTCCTGCAGGCGCTGGCCGTGGAAGTCGGCGTCCAGGTTCGGGCGGGCCACGTCGATGATCTTGCGCACCAGCGAGTAGCCGTTCGAATGCGCGCCCGACGAAGCCAGTCCCAGCACCACGTCACCCGGGGTGATCGTGCTGCCGTCGATGATCTTCTTCTTTTCCACGGCGCCGACCGCGAAACCGGCCAGGTCGTATTCGCCGTCCGGGTACATGCTCGGCATTTCAGCGGTTTCGCCGCCGATCAGCGCGCAGCCAGCCAGTTCGCAGCCGTGGGCGATGCCCTTGATCACGGTGGCCGCGGTTTCCACATCCAGCTTGCCGCAGGCAAAGTAGTCGAGGAAGAACAGCGGCTCGGCACCCTGCACGAGGATGTCGTTGACGCTCATCGCCACCAGATCCTGGCCCACCGTGTCATGGCGGTTGAGCTGGAACGCCAGCTTGAGCTTGGTGCCCACGCCGTCGGTGCCCGAAACCAGGACCGGCTCCTGGTACTTCTTCGACAGCTCGAACAGCGCGCCGAAACCGCCAATGCCGGCCATCACGCCTTCGCGCATGGTGCGCTTGGCAAACGGCTTGATCCGGTCAACCAGCGCGTCGCCGGCTTCGATGTCAACACCGGCATCGCGGTAGGAAAGGCCTGCCTGGCCGGCGGTCGGGGATGCGCTCATGAGAACCTGCTTGTCTTTGAGGAGGTGAAGTGTGGATTCCGGCGCTCGGCTGACGCGCTTTTCGCCAAATCTGGCGTAGTGGGCGGGCTCGAGTCCAGTAAAATCGCAATTTTAACGGATACAGGCTCCCGGCGACCAGCTATCGCGGTCACTCTCCGTCAGCCGCAGAATCGGGCAAGTAACGCATTCGTCATGTCACCGCGTCAAAAGCAGCTCTCGCTCGAACTGGGCAGCCCGCCGCCGTCCACTTTCGAGAATTTCTTCGTGGCCGCCAATCGCGAGTCCGTGCAGCGCCTGCGCGAACTGGCTGGCCTGGTCGCGCGCGAGCAGGCCACAGACCGCCTGATCTACCTGTGGGGCGAGGTCGGCTCCGGCCGCACGCACCTGCTGCATGCCGTATGCGACGCCTCGCTGCACACCGGCCTGAATTGCCGGTACCTGAGCCCGCACCACGCCCTGTCCGACTTCATGTTCGACCCGTCGTGCCAGATTTATACGGTCGACGATGTCGAATTGCTCGACGAAGCCCGCCAGATCGCGGTGTTCTCACTGTACAACGAGGTCCGCGCCCATGTGCGGTGCGCGCTCGTGGTGGCCGGGGGCCTGGCGCCGCGGGCCATGCCGGTACGTGAAGATCTGCGCACCCGGCTCGGCTGGGGCCTGGTATACCAGGTGGAATCGCTCTCGGACGAGGACAAGATGGCCGCGCTCCTGCAAGCCGCACGCGAGCGGGGCCTGCAGTTGTCGCCCGAAATCCCCCACTGGCTCGTCACACGCCATTACCGTGACATGCCCAGCCTGATGGCGCTGCTGGACGCGCTCGACACCTACTCGCTCGAACGCAAACGCGCGGTGACGCTGCCGCTGCTGCGCGAAATGTTCGCTGAATTCCGGGAGTAACCGACGCCCCGCCGGCCTGGCTGGCACGAAATCCGCTCGGTCCGGGCTCAGGACACCGCCGGACTGGCAAGGCCGGCTCCCTGCCCCGACTGCCTGTTGCACTCTCATGTAAAATCGCCGCCCATGAATCTGGCATTGTTTGACCTCGACCACACCCTGATCCCCACCGATAGCGACCATGAGTGGGGCCGCTTCCTAGTTCGCATGGGCGTCGTCGACGAGGAATCCTATCGTCGCAAGAACGACGAGTTCTATAGCCAATACAAGGCTGGCACGCTCGATATCGGGGCATTCCTGCGCTTCGCGCTGGCCCCGCTGGCTGCCAATCCGCGCGACCGCCTGGATCAATGGCGTGTGCGCTTCATGCACGAGGTAATCGAGCCCGTCATCACGCCGCAGGCCCGCGCGCTGGTCTACAAGCACCTGGAAGCCGGCGACCTGTGCGCGGTGGTGACTGCCACCAACAGTTTCGTGACGGCCCCGATCGCCCAGGCATTCGGGATCAAGCACCTGATCGCCACCGAGCCCGAGACCATCGACGGCAAGCCGGAAAGCGCCTTCACCGGTGAAGTATTCGGCGTGCCGAGCTTCCGGGAAGGCAAGATCACCCGCGTGGAGAGCTGGCTGAAGGGCTTGGGCGCCCGCTGGGACGACTTCGGCTCGACGACGTTCTACAGCGACTCGGCCAACGACCTGCCCCTGCTCGAGAAAGTCAGCGAGCCGGTGGCCGCCAACCCGGACGATCGCCTGCGCACCCATGCAGCCTCGGCCGGCTGGCGCATCATGGATCTGTTCTGAAGTGATCAAAAAGCTCATCAACCGGCTGCTTGGCAAGCCGGGGCCCAAGCAGCGCCGCACCGGACGCGCCCATACGGCGCGCGTCGTCGGCGTTGACGAACACCGAATCGACCCGGCGCTGATCTCGCGCAACGCGGTCAAGGTGACCTCCACCCTGCAGCAGGCCGGCTACCAGGCCTTCATCGTGGGTGGCGCCGTGCGCGACCTGCTGCTCGGCATCAAGCCGAAGGACTTCGACGTGGCAACCAATGCCACGCCCGAGCAGGTGCAGGCGCTGTTCCGCCGCTCACGCATCATCGGCCGACGCTTCCAGATCGTGCACGTCACGTTCTACGGCGGCCGCGAGCAGGAAATCATTGAAGTCTCGACCTTCCGCGCGCTGGTCGACGCCGTCGCCAGCGAGACGCTGCCCGAAGGCCGCCGCCTCAAGCGTGCGGAACTCGACAGCAAGACCCACGCGATCGACGCCAGCGGCCGCGTGCTGCGCGACAACGTCTGGGGCACGCAAGCCGAGGATGCGGAACGCCGCGACTTCACGATCAACGCGATGTACTACGATCCGGCCGCGCAGACCGTGCATGACTACCATCACGGCATGGAAGACATCCGCGCGCGCACGCTGCGCATGATCGGCGATCCGGTCACGCGCTATCGCGAAGACCCCGTGCGCATGTTGCGCGTGGTGCGTTTTGCGGCCAAGACAGGCTTTTCGATCGACGACCATACGCGCGAGCCGATCGTCGGCCTGGCCTCGCTGATCCACAACGTGCCCAGCGCGCGCCTGTTCGACGAAATGCTCAAGCTGCTGATGTCCGGCCATGCGTGGGCCTCGCTGCAGGAACTGCGCAAGGCGGGCCTGCACAAGGGCCTGCTGCCGCTGCTGGACGTCGCGCTGGAACAACCGATGGGCCAGCGCTTCGTGCAGCTTGCCCTCGACAACACCGACCGCCGCGTGCAGGCCGGCAAGCCGGTTTCGCCGGGCTTCCTGTTCGCATCGCTGCTCTGGCACCACGTGCTGCAGCGCTGGAACAAGCTGCGCGAGCAAGGCGAGCACCCGATCGCCGCACTCAACACCGCGATGGATCAGGTGCTGGAAAAGCAGACCGGCCAGCTTGCGATCCAGCGCCGCTTTGTCACCGACATGCGCGATATCTGGGGCATGCAGCCGCGTTTCGAGAAGCGCGTCGGCCGCATGCCGTTCCGCCTGCTGGAATCGCCGCGCTTCCGCGCCGGCTACGATTTCCTGCAACTGCGCTGCGAAGCCGGTGAACAGGCGGCCGAAATGGGCCAGTGGTGGACCGACTTCCAGAACGCTTCGCCCGATCAGCGCGAAGCGATGATCGAGGCCGCGCGCCCGGCCCGTTCCAGGGGGGGCAAGGGTGGCCAGGGCGGCCAGGGTGGACAGAGCGGCGCAAACGAACCGGAAGCTGGCGAAGGCGTGGAGGGTGCGGAAGACGATGCGCCGGCCCGCAAACGGCGTCGCCGACGCGGTCCGCGGAAATCAGATAAAGTGTCTTCCCGCAGCGAGGCGGATTCGGCAGAAGGAGGTCAGGCCGTCGCACAATCCCGCCGCGCCCAGCCGGAGGAATAACATGACGCTCGCCTTCATCGGCATCGGCGCCAATCTTGGTGATGCACGCCAGGCAGTAAAAGACGCCATCGTGTGCCTGGCCCAGCAGGTCGGCATTACGGTGGTCGCCAAGTCGTCGTTCTATCGCACCGCACCAGTCGACGCCACGGGCGCGGACTACTTCAATGCGGTGGTGAAGATCGAGACGCCGTTCACGGCAGCGCAGCTCCTGCGTATCTGCCACCACATCGAAGACCAGTTCGGCCGGGAACGGCCGTTCCGGAACGCACCGCGCACGCTCGACCTGGATCTACTGCTGTTCGGCGCGGAGTCGATCAATACCGAAGCGCTGACGGTTCCGCATCCGCGCATCACTGAGCGCGCGTTCGTGCTGGTGCCGCTGGTCGAGCTCGATCCCGCGATCGAGATTCCCGGAGTTGGCCCCGCGGCCTGTTTCCTGCCGGACGTGCAGGAGCAGCGCATCGAGAAGTTTTCCTCATGCAAATGCTCGCGCATGAAGGAAGGCGACGGCGCGCAGCCATGAGCGCGCCACGCCGCGGCTGACACATGCTCGATCATCTGCGTCGTATCGTCATCGAAGGCCCTGTCGGCTCCGGTAAGGCCGCGCTGGCCCAACGCCTGGCGCGCCATCTCCAGGCAGCCGAACTGTCCGATGGCGCGCGCAACAACCCCTTCCTCGAACGCTTCTACCGCGAACCACAGCGCTATGCGCTGGCGATGCAGCTCGCCTGCCTGAACCAGCGCGTGACCCAGCTCCAGCAGTGGCATTCGGCGATGCTGGCCGGCCAGCGCATGATCGGCAACTTCCTGTTCGCGCGCGACCGTGTCTACGCTTCGCTGACACTCTAAGCCGACGAACTCGCGCTCTACGACGCGCTGGCGGCACGCCTGCAAGCGCCGGCGCAGCGCGTGGATCTGGTCATCATGCTGCAGGCCACGCCCTCGCTGCTGCGTGAGCGAATCGCGCGGCGCGGCCTGCCCGGCGAGAGCGGTATTGACGAGCAATATTTGCAGCGGCTCACCGATGCCTATGGCGAATTGTTCCACCGCTACGACGAAGCCCCGGTGCTGATTGTCGATACCGCACATTTCAACCCGGTAGACAACGACGTCGATTTCCGTACACTACTGTCGCGCATCGAGAACATGCGAGGCCGCAGGGCCTTTCTGAATCTCGTAGCGTCCTGAGTCGTCCCGACGCGTCTGTCGAGCCGTTTCCACACGTGAAGCGGCTTTCGCCAGGCAGCACAACACACGAAAAAGACAGCGGTCGACCCTGGCCATCCGATGCACGGGTCCGAACCGATCAACCACGGGTACTGCCATGAGTTACCTCCTCGATCCCTCCCGCAAGACCGTCACCATCCCCAAACTGCAGGCCATGCGTGAAGCCGGCGAAAAGATCGCCATGCTCACCGCCTACGATTCCAGCTTCTCCGCGCTGCTCGATCTCTGCGGCGTGGAAGTGATCCTGGTCGGCGATTCGCTCGGCAACGTGATGCAGGGCCAGCAGACCACGCTGCCCGTCACGCTCGAGCACATGGTCTATCACACCGAATGCGTGTCGCGCGGCAACCAGACCGCGCTGCTCGTGTCCGACCTGCCGTTCGGCACGTATCCCACCCCCGAGAAGACCTTCGAAAGCGCCGCCGCGCTGATGCGTGCTGGCGCGCAGATGGTCAAGCTCGAAGGCGGAGACTGGCTGGCGCCGACGGTGAAATTCCTGGTCGAGCGCAGCATTCCGGTATGCGCGCATATCGGGCTGACACCGCAATCGGTACACGCGCTCGGCGGCTTCAAGGTGCAGGGCAAGACCGACGAGAGCGCCGCGCAGCTGAAGCGTGACGCGCTGGCGCTGCAGCAGGCCGGCGCGCAACTGATCGTCATGGAGGCCGTGCCGGCCAAGCTCGCCGCCGAAGTGACGGCGCAACTCTCCATCCCGACCATCGGTATCGGCGCTGGTGTCGATTGCTCGGGCCAGGTGCTGGTGCTGCAGGACATGATCAACATCTACCCGGGCCGCAAGGCCAAGTTCGTGCGCAACTTCATGGAGGGACAGCCCTCGATCGAAGCGGCGATCCGCGCCTATGTGGCTGCGGTGAAGGACGGCAGCTTCCCGGCCGTCGAGCACACGTTCTCGGCCTGAACGCCGCGTGGAGATCGGCGCCGCCACGCTCGAAGCATTCCGCCTGCTGGTCAGCGGCGACGGCGCCTTGTGGTTCATTGTCTGGACTTCGCTGATGGTGGCCGGGCTGGGACTGGCACTGGCCACGGTGCCGGCCATCGGCGCGGCCTACCTGATCGCCACGCAGCAATTTCCTGGCCGGCGCGCCGTCGTGGTCGTCGCCCAGGCATTTCTCTCGTTCCCGACCGTGCTGGTCGGCCTGATTCTCTACCTGCTGTTCACGCGCCAGGGGCCGCTGGGCGGCTTCTCGCTGTTGTTCACGCCCGCAGGCATGGTGATCGGCCAGGCCGTTATCGCCTTCCCCGTCATCCTGGCGTTCGCGCTATCCACGCTGCAATCGGCCGATCCTCGTCTGCGTGAGACGGCGTGGGTGCTCGGCGCAGGACGCTGGCAGACCTGCATGACCGTGCTGCGCGAGCTGCGTTTCGGCCTGATGGCCGCAGTGGTCGCGGGTTTCGGCCGCGTAATTGCCGAGGTCGGTTCAGCGCTGATGATTGGCGGCAATATCGAAGGCGCCACACGCACGATCACCACGGCCATCGCGCTGGAAACGAGCAAGGGCGAGTTCGCCGAAGGCATCGCATTGGGCATCGTGCTCGTGGCACTGGCGCTGATCGTCAATGTGCTGATGGCCTGGTTGCAGGGCGCCGGAGGTTTTCGCCGATGAGCACGCGGACACCTGCCCCGCTGCTGACGGTGCGAGGATTGTCGCGGCGCGTCGGCGCGCGCAAGTTGTTCGACATCGCCGAACTGGATTTCCCGCGCGCGACGGCCATCGCGCTGACCGGTGTCAACGGCGCGGGCAAGTCGACGCTGCTGCGGATAGTGGCCGGACTCGAACCGGCGCCCGGCGCGACCGCAAGCTGGACCGATGCGAATGGCACCGCGCACACCGTGCCGCTTTCGCCGTTGCCAATGTCGCTACGGCGTCGCATCGCCTACATGCATCAGCATCCGTACCTGTTCCGCACCTCAGTGCGCGAGAACATCGCCTATGGCCTGCGTCACCACGGCCTGCCACGCGACGAGATTGATCGGCGGGTGGGCGCGGCGCTGGGCTGGGCCGGCGTGGTGCACGTTCAGGACACTGCGCCCGACAAGCTATCCGGTGGAGAAATCCAGCGTGTGGCATTGGCGCGCGCGAAGGTGCTGGAGCCCGATCTGCTGCTGCTCGACGAGCCGACCTCAAGCCTCGATGGTCACGCGCGCGAACAGGTCATCGCGCTGATCGGCGAACTGGCCGCCGAAGGGCGAACCGTCGTAATGGTCTGTCACGACCGCGAGCTGATCAACCTGCCCGGTGTGGTGCGCTGGAAGCTCGGCGAAGGCCGGCTTGATACGCGACACAAGTAGTCGCTGCGGCAGACACCCTAGACACCTTGCTCAGATCAGGCGCGCGCGCAGCGTGCCGCGCAATGCGTTGGCGATAACGATGGTTTCGGCGCGTTGCACCATGTCGCGCGTCACGGTGGCTTCCTGCACCGGTCCGTCGATCAATGCGTCCCCTGCTTCGAGCACCACGGCACGCATCACGCCCGGCAGGATGTCCGCCGAGAGTGGCGGTGTCATCCACTGGCCATCCACCTTGATGAACACCGAACTGCGGCCGCCTTCGAGCAGTTCGTCGCACGTGTTGAAGAACAGGCTATCGAATCCGCCTGCCCGCTCCGCGGCCTGCCATCCCTGATCGAACACGGCGCGCGCGCTGAGCTTGTGCCGGCGCAGCGGATCGTGAACGGGCAGGCATGTCGGTGCGATTTCGAGCCCCACGACGCCATGCGCGAGCGGAGCCAATGCCCCGCTGGCAAATGCCAGCGTGCCGCGCTTGTCCACACTCACGCGCAGGCGCCAGTCGCCATCGCCCAGTCGCGCGGCTTCAGCCTGCACCGCCGCGCGGGCTTCAGGCAAGTCCAGCGCGAAGCCGAACGCCGCCGACGAGTTCGCTAGTCGCTGCAAATGGCGCTCGCGATGTAGCACTGCGCCATCGCGCGCACGCATGGTCTCGAACAACGTGAAGCCGGGGTCATGACCGGTCAGGAACCGCGCTTTCCATCCGCATTCGGCATACTCATCGTCGGCCACGCTATCGTGCACGATGCCACCGCCCACACCCATCTCGGCCGCGCGCAGGCCATCTGCCCCGGGCGGCGCCAGCACCAGCGTGCGGATCGCCACAGACATGCCGAAGGCGCCGACGCCAATGATCTCCGTAGACTCATGCGATGGTGCATCGAGCCAACCGATCGCGCCCGTGTACAACCCGCGTGGCGACGTCTCGAGCTCGGCGATGATCTGCATCGTGCGCCGCTTGGGCGCGCCGGTAATCGATCCGCACGGGAACAGCGCGACCATCAACGCACCGAACGACGTACCCGGGCGCGCGGTCGCGGTGACTGTCGACGTCATTTGCAACACGCGACCGAACGGTTCGACGACGAAGCGCTCGGGCACCGCCACGCTCCCGGGGATCGCCACGCGACCGAGGTCGTTGCGCAGCAGGTCGACGATCATCACGTTCTCGGCGCGGTTCTTGGCATCTGTGGCCAGTCGTTTCGCGGCGCGCGCATCCTGTTCGGCATCCCCTGAACGCGGCGCGGTGCCCTTCATTGGACGTGCGACGAGATGTCCGTGGCCATCGTGCTCGACGAACAGTTCGGGCGATAGCGACAGCACCCAACCGCCACCGGGCAGATGCGCAAGCACGCCGAACGGCACCGGCTGTGCCGCGCGCAACGCCGCATAGAACGCCATCGGATCGCCAAACACGCGACAGCGTAGTCGTTGCGTGAAGTTGACCTGATAGGTATCGCCCGCCTCGATGTAATCGTGGATACGCGCGATCGCTTCGGTGTATTGCGTCCGCGTGGTGCTGGCCGTCACGTCGAGCGCGCCCGTCGGGCCTGGTTGTGCGCCTGCGGCTAGCCACTGCGCCACACCTTCCGTATCGAGCCGGCGCAACGTGCGAAACCACAGCACGCGCAGGGCGCCGTCGTGAAACGGCAGCGCATCGCCAACGTGCACGGGTGCGCCAACGATCGCACCACCGAATTCGTAGGGCGCAAAGAACGTGGCGTGCAACCCGTCCCGCCAGCCGCTGGCCAGCAGCATGTCGAGCGCCGATACGTCGGCACCGGCCGCCAGCACGTCCTCCCGGACGAAATCGGTATAGAGGCGCGAAGCCGTCACGCCAGAGCCGGCTGTGGCGTCGTCGAGCAGAACGAAGGGGGGCGAAGGGATGGGTACCACGAAGACTGGATGCGAAAACGCTGCAGTCGGCATTATCGCTGCGTTGGGCGTAAAAAAACCGGCCACGCTGGACACGTGGCCGGTTTCATCGTCCTGTTGACGGGTCGATAACGCGATCAGCTAAAGAAGCTCTTCACCTTGTCGAGCCAGGACTGCTCCTGCGGGCTGTGACGCGAACCGCCCTCGTGCACCGAGCGGTCGAACTGACGCAGTATGTCCTTCTGGGCCTCGGTCAGCTTGACCGGCGTCTCCACGTTCACATGCACGTAGAGGTCGCCCGGATATCCGGAGCGCACACCCTTGATGCCCTTGCCGCGCAGGCGGAACGTCTTGCCGGCCTGGGTGCCTTCCGGCACCGGGAAACTGGCCCGGCCGCCCAGCGTCGGCACTTCGATATCGCCGCCCAGCGCCGCCGTAGCGAACGAGATCGGCATCTGGCAGTGCAGGTCGTCGCCGTCGCGTTCGAACACCGGGTGCTGCTTGATATGCACCTCGACGTAGAGATCGCCCGGCGGGCCGCCGTTGATGCCCGGCTCGCCGTTGCCCGACGAACGGATACGCATCCCTTCGTCGATACCGGCCGGAATCTTGACCTCGAGCGTCTTCTGCGACTTGAGCTTGCCCTGACCGTGGCACTTCGTGCACGGCTTCGGGATGAACTTGCCGCTGCCGTGGCACTTCGGGCAGGTCTGCTGCATCGTGAAGAAGCCCTGCGACACACGCACCTGGCCCACGCCGTTACAGGTCGGGCAGGTTTCGACCGACGAACCCGGCTCGGCGCCATTGCCGTGGCAGTGTTCGCAATCGTCCCAGTGCGGCACGCGGATCTGCGCCTCGTGGCCATGCGCGGCCTGCTCCAGCGAGATCTCCATGCTGTAGCGCAGGTCGGCGCCACGGTAGGCCTGCGGACCGCCGCCACGGCGTCCGCCGCCGGCTGCCTGGCCGAAGATGTCGCCGAAGATATCGCCGAACGAT
>ERZ1292625.3885-Hain-H41-01um-R1-3885-length-11600-cov-4_pt1 | contig 11600 bp, 7 predicted proteins | sample MGYA00564400_ERZ1292625 | MGnify/ENA primary metagenome ERZ1292625 (study PRJEB36523, sample SAMEA6512639) | groundwater metagenome | collected 2019-01-08 | study: AquaDiva: Metagenomics assemblies of 32 groundwater samples
TTTTCAAATATGAACGAGGCGTTGTGATTTTTTCCGCCGGCATCCCCCCGCATGCTTATGATATTACCCTCCCCGGCGAAGGCGAAAATATTGTTCCGAATGAGATTGTTGCTTCCATAGTGCTGGTGAAAACCGCCGGACTTGGTGTTGTACACGAGGTTCTTTTCCAGCAGGACTTCGCTCGATCCCTCGTCGGTGTAAAGCCCCCAGCCGCCGTAGGAATATGCATTGGCGTCATGCACGAGATTATAACGTTCCACGGTGCCCGGTGATATGCCGAGGGTGTAAATACCGGCCATGTCGGAAAGCTCACCGAGACCGAAGTGGTGAAGATGATTGTATTCGAAGATATTGTGATGCGCGCCGGAAGGTTCCGCATATCCCCATGTCCAGCCTGCGCCGATCGGCGAATAGTCGAGATCGCATATCTCATTATGGGTTATCGTATTGTACGAACTTTTGCCTATCCACACGCCGTGTGCGCCGTGCATGATGAGATTGAGCGCATGCATGTAGCAATTATCCACCGTGATGCGTTCGGTGCGCTGTTTTTCGTCTGTGTGGAGCGCCGTATCGCCGATGTAGACGCCGCCGCCGCCGTGATCGAAAATATGGCATTGACGCACGGACACATCGAAACAACCTTTCTCGAGCCAGAGCGCATGGACATTGCCGTGCGAGAATTCGCAGGCACTGAACGACGCGTTGCGAAGCCCGCGCGCGAAGACCATGGCCTTACGAACATTGACGAATGCCTGGCCGTCGATGACATCGGCAGTGCCGAAATCGCGGTCTACGTGCGTGAGCACAAGGCCCTGAAAACCGATATATTCGACGAATTGATCGTTCTTCGGGTCACCGCGCACGTCGATGAGGCATGATGCGGCAGGCGCGATCACATCCGCTTTCGTGATATCCTCGCCGGGGAGCGGCTTATACAGGAGCGTGCCGGAAGCCCTGTCCAGATACCATTCGCCGGGGGCATCGAGCGCCTCGCGTACGTTCTCGAAATAGAAGCGCGCATCGCCCCATTTCCCGAAGGGATATGATGAAGGGTTCTTTACGATTATCTTATTCTGGTCCATATCAATGGAATCCACCGTATGGAACGATGCCGTCCAGGAATGATACACCCACACGTTCACATCGCGAATATTTTCCCAGGCGAGCACGTCGCCGGGTTTAAAGAAGAATTCCTTTTTGTTATCCTTGGTGAAATTCGCCGCGCGGAAAAATCCCGTGTTCGGATGGCGCGAGCGCACCGCCCGTCTGCCGTTGATGAAAAGCGCATGGAAATACCAATCGCCTTCCTTAACAGCATCGATCTCCGTCTGCCAGAGCTCGCCGTTCTTTTTCCATCCATCGATGCGTTTGCCGCCGCTTAACACCGCTTTCCCGCTTTCTTCTGCGCGTATGAGCAGCGGATATTCCTTCGTTCCGCCGTCTCCCGGGATAAGCGTTATCGGATCGCTCATCCGGTATATGCCGTTCTTCACGATGACGGTCACCGGTCTATTGTAAAGCCCCTTGGCTTTCACGCCGCGGAGCATTGCGAGCGCGCCGTTCACCGATGCGAATGGCCCGTCGGTCTTCGCCGCGTTCGGTGCGGACAGCGTGCCCGTCCAGTCGTCATTGCCGGATGGTGCGATGTAATAGGTCGCTGCGTCCCTGACGTTCTCCGTGCGCGTTCGGATCTCGATCGTGCGTTCAACCCCGGAGGCAGCGAGCTTTCCCGTGAAGAATTTTTCGCGGCGCTCGTTCAATTCGTCGGCGGAGAGCGTGCAGGGATACACACGCACATCATCTATCATACCGCTGAAATTCTGCCATGTGGAGCCGACGGTGAACGGCCGGTCAGCGGTGAGCGGCGCATCGAAATCAGGATGAAGCGCTTTTTCCGTATCGAGCGAACCGTTGATGTAGAGCAAGAGCTTCTTCGCCTGCCTGTCGACGACAAGGGCGATATGCGACCATTCATTCGCTTTGATCTTCCCCGATGAATTGAAACTGGTCCCGGCAGTGGGGCCGCCGTCCTTCTTCCGTCCGAACTCGAGGGAGACATGCCCCCCCTCACGCAGATCGATGACGCCCCAGACGACAGGATAATTATCAACGATGCCGATCATACGCCGGCGTTTGTCCTTAAGGTCATCGAAGGTCACCGCGCTCGGGTTCGCCCAGAACGACACGGTCACATCGCTCATGCCGAAGGAAAGTGTCTTCGGCACATCCACGGTCACGACGGTAGCCGCCGTACCGTCAAAGAGCGCCGCCGCGCGCGACTTCCCGTTGGGCGCCCACTTCACGGCCTTGACGGGGACATCGTTCACGACGTCCTTCGCCTTCGTACCCGCGCCTTCATCGAACGGAATATAGAATATCGGCTTTTCCGCCGCGGCGAGCATACCAATGGCGATGAGCGCTGTAAGAAGATGTTTCATGGAGAATCCTCCGCAATAGTGCGAATGCCGACCGTGCCGCCAGTATACGGTATTTTTACAGAAAAAGGCAATTGATTTCCTGGTCGAAATTTGCATTTTTTGGAAAGTCCCGCTATCGGTCGATACGTGTCAAACGAACATCATCGAGCCAGAGAACGCTTCCCGGTTCATTGCCGCCGAGGTCGAACTGTACGAGCGCTTCGGATGCGGTGTCCTTGCTCCTCCCGGCGATGCGGAACGCCGACGGCGTTGACGTAAGTTCTATCGTGCGCATGCCGATAACCGTATGCGGCGCGTCCTTTCCCTGAAGCCCTGCGCGGCAGGACATCGGCCCGTTGGCGAATGCGCGGAAGGTGAGCGCATAATCGGCGTTCGGCTCGGCGGTGAACGGCTGCGCTATGCGGAGATAGTATACCGCACCGACGCGCTCATTGACCGTGAGGCGCAGGGAATTCTTACCGCTGATGCGCCCCGTGCTGTCGATCTCTGCGGCAAGCGCGTTCGCTGATGTTTTTCCCTGCCAGAGCAGCGTTTCCCAAGATTCCGTCCCATTATCAAAACCGCCGTTCCTGATGATATCAACGAGAGGCGCCTCTCGTACGAAATGCGCCTCTGCGGTCTTCGACCATTCGCCGCGGTGATGGGCACGTGCCCGGAGCGTCATGTCCTCGCGGAGCAGTATCGGACCGCGGTATCGTTCGGATGTGAGCGAGGGCTCGCTCCCGTCCTTCGTCACATAGATATCCGCACCTTTTGTTGCAGAGGCGATGGTGATGGATGTTTTCCCATAGAATACATCGTCATGCTGAAAATGCGGCTGCCATACACCGTCGGCTGCTTTCAACGGTTCGACGATAATTATCGCGTATTCCAATGCAGGCATATCGATACTTGTGGAAAATCCCGATGAGAGCTCGGTGACGGATACCATGCGCGAATAATCCTTCTGCGCGAATGCTGCATCATGCATATCCTTGGTGTACGGTATCGGCGTGAGGAGCTTCACGCGCAGCGGTACCCCGCCGAACGCGTCCGGATCCAATGAGACTGTGAACGGCGCGGGTGTTCGCTTCCAGTCGATACCGTGTATCGCGACCGGGGCATTCACCGTTCCGGGAAGCACCCGGGCGAATGCATATATTCCTTTTCCGCCGCGTGTGATATGGAACGGCTTATTTTGTTTTGTCCAGCGCGCATCGTCGATATCCGCTCCGTGCGCATACGCATCCTCATAGCCGTCGAGATACGGCGCCGAGGCGCGTATGAAAGCGAACATATCTGCATACTGCTCGGGCTTCCCGAAGAAGCGGTCGCCTTTCGGCGTGGGGAGATAGGTGTCCCACGGTGCTTCGATATGACCGCCCACGGCGTAGACGACGGCAATGGTCTTACGGATATGCGTTATCCAGTCAGGCGTTTCTTTGGGATCGGAACGCAGCGGCATGGTCACCGTCTGTCCGCGGTTGAACGATGCCGCCTTACGCATCGCTTCATAAAGATATGACGGCTGTGCATCCGCGGCGTTGAGCTCGCCGATGCATGAGTCGAATGCAAGCTCTATCTCCGACCAGTCGCGCACCCCATTGTTGCAGGTGATAGGCACCGTACGCCCGGTGATGCGGTTCACCTCGGTGCGCCACCATTTATTGAACTCCACGGTCGAGCGTACCTGGAAGCGTTCGAATTCGGCTCTGAGCTCATCCGGCGTTCCCTTCATGAAATCATCGCCCGACGGATAGTTCTTTCCTTTAAGATAAGCGCGGTAATCAAAGCCTGTCGTGTCGGTTATACCGAATTTCGAGAGCACGGCGGCATCGGTATTATCCTTCAGATAACGCTGAAAGCCTTTCATGCAATGATCACAGAAGCACCCTCCCCAGCGAAGCGCATGTTTCCCCTGAGCGGGTTCATCGCGCTGCATGCCGTCGGCACCGGCGCGTATGCTGTCGATGACGAAACGCACGTGGCCGTCCCTGAATTCAGGGTTATTCGCGCAGCCCCAGGGATTGGGCTTTTTCCATGCGCGCATCCAGGTCGCATACACGGGCGTGCCGTCGATGTTCACGACATTCCACTGTTCGCTCGAAACACTGCCTTTGTAATTGCCTGCCGATACCGCTCCGCCGAACCAGACGCCGAGCGCATGCACTTTATCGATGAATTCCTTTTTATCGGTGTATGTCCACTCAAGGCGCGTTACATGGAAACCAGCGACCGCAGCGAGCGTATCGTGCGGATCGCTCTTGCTTGCGGGACGCGGAGCGAGCGAACGCATGACGACATCGCTTGCCTTCGGCGCACCCGGGGGGAGCTGCCGGGACTGTGCCGCATCAGCAAGACGGAGTTCCGCCGCGTCGGCGCAGAGTATGACAACGATGAGGGATACCACGATCGACGATCGAATGTTCATAGGACGCTCCGCTCAGGGGTGATGATCATAAGTATAGCGCACCGGGGTGACAGTTGCAAATGCAAAAAACCGGACATTGACGAAAAAAAACGGACATATAGGATACGAAAATGCTCACCGCAGTGATCGAACTCGTCCGCAGGAAACACGCGCCATCCGCGAGGTGGCGCGGCTTGTCGGCATGCATGATCTCAGCTACTTCGCAAAATGTATGCGCAGCTTTTCCGGCCGCACGCCGTCGGAGATACGCGGGGAGGAATGATGAGATCCGGAGCGTTCCATGACCGATAGTACACCCGCAAAGCGCCGCTCGGGGAAAGAAGGCCCCATCCATTGGTTCCATCTCGAGCGCACGGCGTCCCCGGTCCGCCCCGTGTTCATCAACTTCGCCGTGACCGATGTCCGCCGGAAATTCGTTCTGCCGGCGCATCGTCACGATACCTACGAGATCATCTACGTGGAGCGCGGCGACTACCGTGCGCGCGTCAACGGTGCGCTGCTCTCGCTCTCGGCCGATGACGTGCTCGTGCTCAAGCCGGGCGATTCGCATGAGGACAGCTTCCGTCCCGGGCTTCGCACCATCGGGTTCATGTTCACCTTCCTGAAAGAATCCGCTGCGATGGGGACGCCGCTCGATATCTTCATCCCCGGGATACGCCCGTGCGACCAGCATTTCCGCGCGAAGCGGGACATATTCATGCCCGTCATGGAAACGCTCAAGCGCGAGACGGCGAGCGATGACCCCATAGCCCCCTATCTTGCCGATCACAGCGGATATGTGTTCTTCTGGCTTGTCATGCGTCATTTCCCGCGCCGCTACATTGCAGAGCACGTGTTCTCCGCCGTGAACGATCAGGGCATGCTGTCGCGGATCACATCGCTCTTCGAGCGGCATAGGGGCGAACGCCTTTCCATCGCGGCGATGGCCGATGAATGCGGCATGAGCGGAAGCTATTTCGCCCATTCGGCGGCACGTGTCCTCGGCATGCCGCCGATGCGCGCGTTCATGCTCTACAAGATGGAGCGTGCGCGGCGCATGCTTGAGACGGGCTCATCGGTGACCGAGGTGAGCGGGGCGCTCGGGTTCAAGAGCCCGGTCCACTTTTCCCGGCTCTTCAAAAAGGCGTACGGCAGGCCGCCGCTCGCGTTCCGGAAGGGACAGAGCAGGGACGTATAGGCGGAAAGCAGTCCCGTCCATTGACAAACCGCATTGCCGAGACTATTCTATCGATACTTTCACATTGAGAGCGGACGGAGGAGTGCTTATGCTGCGGAGAAAGACCGTTCACGGAACGCTCATGGTGCTGTGCACCGGGCTCGTGCTCAACGCTGCATTGAGCGTGCGTACGGTATCGACGCGGCCGTCGCTTCTCTTCACGGAGAATGAACCGTATCCCGTGAAAGCGCTCGTCAGCGGCGGTGCGGGAACAGCGGCTGTCGATTTCACGGTGCGCTCGACGGGGCGGGCGTGGACACAGAAAGGCACCGTGACCGTTACCCGAACGGGCGGAGAGAACGCCGAAGCACTGCTGCCGATACAGCTCCCCGGCCGCGGGCATTACTCCATTGAGCTGAACGCGCGGGCGGGCGATGAACGCGCGAAGGGCAGAAGCGCCATAGCCGTCGTTCTCGCACCGAACCCGGTGACCGAAGCATCACCATGGGGCATGATGTGGGTACCCATGGGATCGCCCTATTCGAAAAAGGATAATGTCGATACCGAGATCGCCGAAGTGATGGCGATCATGGGGACAGCATGGGTTCGCGTGAATTTCTGGGAATCGACGTACAAGGTATCCATCAACGAGAAAGGAGAGATGGTTCTCGATCTCTCCGCAATGAAGAACCGCATTAAAGCGATGCGCAAAGCAGGGCTTCATATCATGGGGGAATTCATCATGACGCCCCGGGTACTTTCATCCAGGCCCGACGATCTCACCACACGCGGCGACGGCGGAGCGATGTATTGCCGTGTACGACCTGCCGATTGGGGGCGATGGGAAGAAATGATCAGCAGGATAGCCCGGGAATTCAAGGATGATATCGGTGTCTGGGAGATATGGAATGAGCCGGACGGATTGCAGAACTACTTTGTCGGCACTTCCGAGGGGTTCGTTGAACTCGTCGATCATACCGCGAAGGCTATACGCGCGGGCAATCCGAACGCGAAGGTCGCATCGGCCGGATTCGTCGGCGACAGTCTCAGGAAGGACCCGCTCGGAAAGGACGTACGCAGACAGAACATCGAAGCGATGTTCAATACCGGTTTCGGGAAACAGCTCGATATTTTCACGTTCCATTACACCGATGAACATCCATCCGTTATCGAGGATTGGCGCGCCCTGCTTAACAAACACGGTCTCACGTTGCCGATCTGGAACAGCGAAGAACGTTCCGTCGTCCCGCTGGAGAATCTTTCACGCGGCATCAGATCGTTCAAGTTCCTGCTCATCGGTTATGAATACGCCAACTATATTCCCATCCTTCAAAAAGACTGGACGGTCACGCCCGCAGCAGCGGCCTATGCAACGGCGGCAAGGCTCATCGGATCGAGACCGTTCGTGCGCCGTGAGGAGCTTTCCGGGTTCACGATATATTACTTCGGCACCGGGAAGGACAGCGTCGCTGCGATATCCGGTAATTCCGGCGGGAAAGCGCCCACGCTCTTTCAAAGCTACGATTCGCTCGAAGTTGCGCTCGAGGCGCAGCAGGGAATGCGTGTCTCCGGATATGATGCACTCGGCAGATCGGTGGAACTCGATGCCGGGAGCGGTAGAGGAAATGTCCCGTTCCGCATTGCGAGCTATTATGATATAAAAAACACGTTCGTCCCGCCGCCCGTGTGCTTCATCACCGGCCTTAAGGACATCACATCGCTGAAAGGACTGGTAACGAGCCTCGAGAACGGCATTGTCGCCGAAGCGGAGAATGGGAAATATTCCGGCGGGTGGTCGGTGGTGCAGAAGGATAATTTCTCCGGCGGGAAGATACTCAATATCTGGGCGGCCGACACGCCGGACGCGGGCTACTGGGCGGAATTGAAATTGACGGCGCCGGCCGCAGGGAAATATGAGCTCCTTTTCTGCGGGAATTCATTGGCGCGTTTGAAGCCGATACGCTCGCTTTCTTCCTTTGCGTGGAGCATTGACGGCGGACCCGAAGGGTATGCCACCAATGTTCTGCCGGTCGTCGACGGCATTGCCGGTGCGCCGGAAGGACTATCAATTCTGGGGACGGTCGATCTATCCGAAGGCGAGCATACGTTCCGTCTGCGGCTCCTTGAACCGTGGGAGGCGCAGAAGCGCTGGGCGTTATGGTTCGACGCGATAGCGCTCATGCCGGTGGAATGACAGCCCGGCTGTGCTACTGCTTCCCCGTATCATCCCCAGTAGAATAACGATCTATGATGGGCCGAATTCGCTCGTATGCCTTCCAATACGCATATTGTTTATCATTAAGCGGCATGAACTAATTTCCCATGCTCCTTGATCTCGTCGATGACTACTGAAGTATGTTCTTTGTCGGCAAAGAATTCTGCTTCGGTAAAAAGCAGTATATCGATGGAGTAATCCGCGGAAATCACTCCTCGTTTCATACTGACGATCTCACTCATCGCATCTACTACATCATGCTTTATTACAGCGATATCAAGATCACTTTCTTCCCGCGCTGATCCTTTCGCATAACTTCCAAATATATATATATGGGAAGGATGCGCTACATCCCTGATATGTGCGACGATCTTTTGTATCTCATTTTGTGAAATCATACACCGCTCACAAACGACCGCATCATGTCGACACAGGCCATGGGCACAGTATATCGCCAGCCGATTTCCTGTCAACAACATTGTCCTACTCATTAGCAATTTACGGATAGTATGCGATATTCTTCCAAAGTATGTTATTGATATACCCCATTCACAGCCATGAGCGGCAAGGAGCCCCCGATGACGGCACGAGAGCGGAGCAAACGATTCATTGCCAATGATACCGTCGACCGTCCGCCGTTCCACCCCATTGTCATGCGCATCGCCGCGAAGCATGCGGGTATCCCGTACGGAAAATTCTGTACGGATGCGAAAAGCAAAGCCGTCGGTTACGTACGCTACGCGGACGATTTCGGCATGGACTGGGTCACCGTCATGTCCGACCCCTACACCGAAGCGACAGCGTTCGGTCTCCCGGTGGAATTCCCCGAGGACGATCTCCCGAAGGACACGGCGCATATCATCGAGAGCATTGCCGATATCGCACGCCTGAAAAAGCCGTCGGTGGAGAACAGTGCCCGTCCGATGGCGGCCGTCGATACGATACGCGAATATAAGAAGATGTCACGCGAGGAATTCATCGTCGGGTGGGTGGAGGGTCCTATGGCCGAGTACGCCGACCTCCGCGGGCTGTCTTCTGCCTGTACCGATCTTATGGACGACCCGAAGGCAGTATGCGATGCGGCCGATATCATCAATGCCTTCGCGAAGGAATTCGCTTCCGCACAGATAGCGGCGGGTGCCGACTGCATCGGCATCGGCGATGCGGCGTGTTCGCAGATAGGCCCCGACCTCTATCGTGAATTGTTCTTCCCGCGGGAAAAAGAGCTTGTCGATCATATCCATGCACAGGGTGCGCTCGCAAAGCTTCATATCTGCGGGAACACGACAGCGCTCCTGCCCGACATGATACGAACAGGCGCCGACATCATCGACGTCGATCATCTGGTGAAAGACATGTCAGCGTTCGCGCCGCTCCTCGGAAAGAAGCAGGTGTTCTCCGGCAACAGCGACCCCGTCGCCGTTATCGAGCGCGGCGATGAGCGTGCAATACGCGAAAGCGTTGCATCGTGCTTTCAGGCCTCACGCGGACGCACGATAACATCAGCCGGATGCGAGATACCGCCGGATGCGAGGGATGTTTCGATGAAGATCTATCGGGATGCGGCGTATTCGCTCAGATGAGACGCTGGGATCGACAGTAACGCGCCGGGAAGTCGGGAATATCGGTACCGAGCGGGATGGAACCGGGGGATAGGAGCGGGGACGGCTTGGGAACGAAGGTGATACGGCTTCAAAGCGGCTTCGCTTCATGTTCGTACTGATGAACAGGTTATATCCGGACATGTTCATGCCCGCAGCTGCGTTATTCCACGCTGCCCTTGCGGCGGTATCGAGCGAACGCCAGGCATGGACAAGCGTACGGAAACGACCCCTTAGAAGAAGCTGTTCCTGTGACCGTGCATCGCGGGGAGGGGTATAGGTCCGAACATAGTGAATGGACCTCCATCGCTGGAATATAAGGCCGCCCATACGGCCGGTCATACCGTCAACGAGTGCATTGAATCGAACTTTTGCCATAACAAGCTCCTTCGGGGTTTCGATAGGGGCAAAAATGTATCTCCCTCTATATAATTATTCTCCTGGACGGATACAGGGGGCTTTTTTTTACCCTATATGTAATTATACGAGTTGACGGATACAGCCTGAGGGCAAAACCGCGATTTCATGCAAATTTCGAGGGTAGATATTCACATGGGCCGCTTTCGTTGCGCTTTCCCGAAGCGGCTGCGCCATTCGGTCGCACGACAGTATCAGCCGAATGTGTGATACCCCCGGATATGTCGGATGCAACGCATTCACTTGACATAGAGAATCTGCCGGATTTGACAGGAATTCGGCGGGTGGTATACTGACGGGGATAGGAGGAGGCGATGGTGGCGAATGAAAACTCCTTCACGTGCGTGAAATAATCTTCAGCGCACAGGGAAATTGAAAATGAGAAATATCATATTTCCATGTATCATTTCAACGCTGATGATTATCGGTATCGGGTGCTATTCCGGACGAGCCATTTTAAAAAAGTTATACTTTGTTAACAGCACAAATGCTACGATTCTTAAGGTAGTTAATAATAATCAATTGCAGATCAGTTGTGTGGTATTATCGGTATATTCTACTCATTCAGAAACGTCATTATGGGTAATAAATAAAACGGATAAGAAAATGACTTTGCTTAAATTGAAATGGACTTATTCGTTCAAAGGTGTTGATCTAATAAACACATACACAAACCATAACAAATATAATAATCCGTATGATAATCCCACGCTGCTTTTTACATTATCTGAATATGGCAGTACAAGAATTATTAATGGAGAAAAAGAAGATAAAAATGAGGCAATATTCAGACATCAGTCAGACTTAAAAACGAAAGATTTATCAAAAGATGATATAGTTCATGCTCAAGTTCAATTAACATATGTTACTGAAAAGATAACTAATACTGTATCCGGGAAATTCGATATGAAATGTAAAGAAATTACTAAGATGGTTGAATTGCCGTAAGCGGCAAACCAAATTCATTGCGCCTCCGTGGCGCGCGCATTGCTGCGGCTTAGTGCCGCACGGTATATTGAACCTTCGAGGGCTCCTCCTGAACAGCCAGAACTTAAGTTAACATACATCCCGATAGCGAAGATGCCCACTTCAATCTTTTTTATCGCAGTACGTTCGCCTTCCGATAGTCCGCCGGTGAAATCCCCACATGCTTCTTGAAAAAACGTGAGAAATAGAATTCGTCGGAGAAGCCGAGATCGTGCGCGATATCCTTCACTTTTTTTTCAGTGCCGTGCACTTCCTCTTTCGCGCGGGAGGCGATGCGCTCCATGAGGTACTGCTTAAGCGATATGCCGACATCATGCCCGAAATTCTTCACGAGCGTCGACTCTGAGGCGCCGATGAGCGCGGCAAGTTCTTT
>ERZ1292625.3886-Hain-H41-01um-R1-3886-length-11599-cov-4_pt1 | contig 11599 bp, 20 predicted proteins | sample MGYA00564400_ERZ1292625 | MGnify/ENA primary metagenome ERZ1292625 (study PRJEB36523, sample SAMEA6512639) | groundwater metagenome | collected 2019-01-08 | study: AquaDiva: Metagenomics assemblies of 32 groundwater samples
ACTTTAAAATGAAAAAGGCAACACTTATAAAAAGAGAAAATCATTTTCATATAGTTGATGAATCTACTATAACGGTAAGAAATTGGTTTATTGAATTCGATTTAAAAGGAACGAGAAGTTCATATTGCAATAAACCCTATTTTTGTGATATAGGTAATACTGGTAATTTTATACTTACTAAAAATAATGGCAATTTTCCCTTTCCGGAAAATTGCAAAAAAATTACCCATTCGACCCAAGTATTAGAAGGAGTTATACTAATCGATTTATCAGATGTAGAAGAAGTTGTTTATGGGTATAGTACTGAGAAAATCGTTAAAAATTTAATAGGTATACCAGATGAACATTTATATAGTATAGATCATTCTAGCATAGAATTTGGTATTAAGTGTATTGAAGCTTATCAAAAACTTAATAGATTTAAACATTTTACCATTAGGGATATGAAAAAATGTTGGGAGCAGGCGGAAGAAAGTGCTACCGGAACAGATGATTTTCCAATGGCAGGAAATACATTTAGATATCCAAAGTTTAAAGATTTTATTAAACCTCTTCTTCCAAAAACAGAATGGGATATTGAAATTATTGAAGGCAAAATTAGATTGTTATGAAAATATATTATTTAATAAACACGGAATTAGGCTGGGATAATTTAGTTTGTCTAGCTACAAGTAGAATAAAATGTATTGAGTCTTATACAGATGGCGAAGTTACACCACAAACAGAAGAAGAAGTTGATGAGTTCTTAAAACAAAATCGAATTCTTCATATGGATTATAAACTTTTAAATGATTAAGTAATGAATAATAAAAAACTTAATAAAACAAAAGAAATACGTTTAAAGGTTATGTTATTTATAGCAGATAAAGATATATTTTGGCAACATGAAATTAAAACTCATTTAGGAATTATCAGTTCTGATAGTTTAGAGGGACGCTGCGTTTCTAAAATTTGTAGAGAGTTAATTGCTTCAAAACATATCTGTGTTTCTGAAAAGAGAGGTAATAATATTCAATACTTAACATTAAAATAAAATGAAAAAGACAACTGTATATATTCCTACTGATTTAGAATTTTTAGATTTACCTAAAATTCAATCTGAATTAAAAGATTCTGAAATGGTTAGATATATCACCTCTAATGGTGATTATTATTTAACTAAAGAAGGATTTGTTGATACAGATGGCTTAGAAATACCTAAACCGAAAGATTACTTAGATAAGAAAGAAGGTTACTTCTTCACTCCTGATGAGATGGTAGAATTTCTAAACAGACTCAGAACTATTTTAGTAACTGAACCAAGAAATAATTTTAACAAACTAATTAAAGAACTATGAAAATAGAAAAAGACTACGTTTCTTTAATTGGGACACTTATAAAGCATAATAACAATCTTGTTCTTGTAAATGAAGATGAGATAAAAAAATATGATTGGTATTTTTTAAATCAAGTATCGTCCAAGTTTGGTTCACCTACCGGAGTATATCAAGCAAGTAATAATCACAAAATAAACAAAATAAACACGTTATCTGCAAACATAAAAAAAGTAATTGCCCAATCTCCTATTATTAAACTATCAAAAGAAATTAGTGATATTGTAGGTTGGATAGATGTGGAAAAGTTAGCAGAATTAGAATATCCAACGAAATTTTCTATGGAAAATTTACCAAGTGAAAGTTTATATAATGAACTTCTAGTATCAAATACTGGATTTATTAAAGGTTTTTTCGAATGTCAATCTATAGATAATAGATTCACACTACAGGAGATTAATGGTGCAATGGCGGAATTAATTAAAATATCAAATGGAAAAAGAGAAGGGAATCCAACCTTTAAAGATTTGTTAAATGAACAAAAATGTAAAATAAAACAATTTAAAGTTGAATATGAAATTAAAGATGATATTTATCATGTAATTAAAATAATTTCAAATGAATAATATTTTTACAGTATATAAATATATGCGATGTACATTTATATTACCTTTTCTATATATCAGATATTCATTTGTATTCTTTTTGCCATTGTTATTTATAGAAAATATATCAGAAGGAATAAACGCTTTTATAATCTGTTGGTTTATTTATGCAGTATTTATTGCATTTATAATGGGAAATTGTGGAGTTATGGAATACTGGACTAAATTAATTCAACATATTACGGGAACAAAATATGAAATTTCAGATTCATATAAAAATAATTATATTGCTTTTAATTCTGTATGGTCTTATAAAAAGTTATTAGTAAAAGGAAAAGAATATAAATTAGAAATTGCTATAATGGGAGGAAATCTTTATGATGAAGAAGATAACTTAAGAAGAAAAGCAATTGTTTATTGGATGTTAACTTAAAATATAAAATATGAATATTACCGATAAGATTGAAAAATGGGAAGATAAGCATCATTCTTTACTTGATGAATATAGCAAAGGAAATGCTAATAACGAAGTAATGAAAATGTACAGAAGTCATATGAAAAATATTTCAGACTTTATTAATGAACTAAAGACTATCCATAATATTTTTCCTAGTATTATCCTAGGACAAATTGTTTATCATAAAGAAGTATACAATGGAAAAGAACCGCTTAAAGTAGTAGGTATTAGAGAAAAAGAAGTTGAGCTTGAAGGCGATTATTCAGGTGGAACTCATGCTGTATGTCAAAAGGATTGGCTATCTCTCGAAGGTATTATTTTTAATAGCCTGTATACTAAAAAATATTTAAGATTACTAAGCTATAAAAATGAATGTAAAGTTATCAAATTTATTAACACTAATGACAAAGATGATTATGCATATATCACAGAAGGATGTATTTCTATGAGTGTATCTGATAAAAATTGGAATAATGTTGAGACTTTTATCAAATCTTTGAATGTACAATATGAAATATGTACAGAAGCCCCTTATAAAATCGAAGCGCAGATTGTTAAAACTTTGAAAAATACCGGTGAAATTAAAATGAAAAAGGGAGATGTTATAAGTTTTATGATTGATACAACTATATATGAAGGTAAAATTGATAAAATTAATGATAATAAGGCGGATGTTAAAACAACTGATGGATTATTAATTCAAAATATCCCACTAATTGAACTTAGTATGCCATAAATAAAAAATATGATTAAAGAAATTAAGTATTTATCTAATCAAAACAATAATAAAATTAGTGCTTCTATCCATGAATTTGTTTTAAAATCAATTTTATCTTTTAGTGTTAAAATAAAAGATGTATCATTAAATGAATTTGAACAATTTTATGAAGAATGTTCAATTGATTATGATAAAAAGGAGATTGAAATACAGGTATGCCGTGAAGAAATTAACTGGATAAAAGAAGGCAAATTAAATTTTGCTTCTCGTTGTTATATTGATATTGAAAGTATAGTAAAAGGTCTTAAAATAGAGGGTGAACCTATTGATGCATACGGTTCAATTCTCACAAAAAACGAATTATTATTGAATAATTATGATGCTGAATTCGAAGAACAAAATAAAAGTGAAAAAGGATTCTGTAATGTACTAGGATTTGCCACTATTTCAAAAAAAGGTGTAGTAAGATTTAGTCAAATTACATATTCATTTTTATTTAATAAATTGATAGTTAGGGATAATGTAATATCTCAATTGCCATTTAAACCAAATTTAAAAAATGATTTTGGTGGTAAAAGAGCAACCTATAGAAATGGTTCTTTACTATCTTTGAGAACTAATTTGAAAGTGTATAAGAAGGTAGATAAAAAATATTGGCAATTAGACAAATATAAAAATGATTTGTCTTATCCACGTTTACAATTAACTATATAATGGCATGTGAACTATATAAATACCGTAAAGAAGAAGCTACTCATTACGTCGGTTGTACAGGTAACGAATATCCTATAAAAGAATATTGTAATTTTGGGATTGGTAAGAATAAAGACGGTAAAAAGGACTTACCACTAAATGAATATCCATATACTATAAAATATAAAATTGAATTAATATGGACTTGTTGTAAATTATGTTCATGCGATAATAAAGAAAAATTTTAAAACAAAATAAAATGAAAAAATCTAGATTTAATCCGTTTCTTATTGCTTTAATTGCTATTAATTTTTGTAGTTGTGAAACAAAAAACGTAGAAGAACGAACTACAGAATTTCAAATAAATGGATGTTCATTACAAATTTACGTAATTGATAGTTGTGAATATATTGGGAAAGTTTATGGAGGAGACTCCGATAAACTAACTCATAAAGGTAATTGTAAATTTTGTATAGAGCGCAATAAAAAATAATATGAATATAGAAAACTATTTTGAACAGGAAAAAGGTATTACTGTAGATGCAGCAAGAGCAGCAGGTGCTAAGTATACAGCTATTGATATGTGTAAGTTTGCTAAAAACTATCACGAAAGTGAAATTGAAAATTTACAATCATCTGAATCAGATAATGAAGAATCTAAAAAATATGATTGGATAAAGGTAGATATAGAAGTATGGATTCAAGGAATGAATTTATTACCTGTTAATGTCTATATTGTAAATACAGAACCAAAAGTAAAGAGAGCCTTAATAAGAACAAATCAAGGGTTAATTTGGGTCGATTATGATCAACTTTATAAATCAGAAAAAGAATGTCCTAGCAGATCAACTTTATAAATCAGAAGAAGAATGTCCTAGTCAATAATTTAATTTCTTAAAAAATAAAAATTATGAAAATAGAAGTAAAAGAGTTAATGAGTGAAAATGAAATGTTATCTCATATTTTCTTAGGATGTATTCCTATAGAAAAACTTATGGAGATAAAGGCAAAATATATCGGTACGGATGGTAATGAAAAAGATTGGCGAGAAGAGTCGGTTAAAATTCCGGTTGAAATGAAAATAGGTGGAGTTTCTGTAAATCCCAAAAAATTCTTTGATAGTTGGAAAGATCAGATGCAAGATTTAATTTTAGAAAGAGCTCAAAAATTAGTTGCTGAAAAACTTGGCTCTCAAAAAATGAGAGATATGCAAGATAAACTCTATGAATACGAACAAGTTTTAAAATCTTGGGAAAAAGATATTAATTGGGAAGTTAAAAATCCTTTAATAGATAAAAAATAGATTTTTTCCATATTATTTTTATTTTTATATTTGTTTACATAAAATTTATAAATATGAAAATTGTTCACACTGAAGATAACTATAAGAAAAATCAATTAATAACTTCTATATTCAATATTATTATTGTATTTTTACTTGCTTTTATAGTAACAGCATTAATAAATGTTGGTAATAAACACCCCATAATGTTTAGTACTAATCAAATTTATTTTCCACCAAAGATCGTAATTTCTTTTGATCTTGTAAGTTTTAAAGAGCCTTATTATTCTGAAGATACTTTTCATACACATCCATTAACGTTTCGATCTAATGATGCATTATCATGGAAAATGAAAAGCAATATAATTGTCGAAATAAAAAATGTTAATAAAATGCAACAACTTTACGGTAAATCGGAAGGTTTTGCCCGAAGATTTTCATATAATGTAAAAGAAGTCGTTTACTCTAAAATGTATCAATATAGTTCACCCGAATTAATTGAAGATTTTACGAAAAAAAGAAAGATTATATCTGAGTTGGAATCTGATATGAAAAAATTATACATAGATGGTGCAATCGTAGAAAGTGCTATGGTTACTAGTGCGACTTATCAATATGGTGATGGAACTTGGGCAGTAATTAAATTCAATGAATAAAGGTCAAATTGAAAATTTTATACTTAACGGTTTAAAGAAAGGTAATTCTATTACTCTTGTAACCGACGGAGTATCGTATATATTCTCAAAAGAAAATGTTGGATATTCGATGCTACGAAAATGGTCACGAACCGAAAAGAAGTATCTTTATGACGATAACCTTATTAAGTCAAAAAGTATTAAAAAAAGAATGCTTGGTGGATTTTTTAGAATTTACAAAGAAAATCCTAAGATGATTATATCAGGAAAATCATTCGATATCTATAAAATAGCAATGTATGAAAATCTCATTTTACAAGGAGAAGATTCTTATAAAGATATTCATGAATTGTTAAAAATAGGTCCTGTAAATACCAAATATGCAACAGTAGAAAGTTGGAGATATGCAAATGAAGATGCTCTTGATTTTCTAATAAGTAAATTAGAAATAAAAGATAAAGATCTTTTTTATATAGCATTATCCGCAGCGGCCGATTCATTAGGATTAAAATACTGTGAAAATATTTTAATAGGACCCTTTATTAATAGCTATTGGAAACTTGCACTTATCAAAAAGCTAAAGCTTAACAGCATTGAAGAATACGAAAAGGCAAGAAAATTTTATAAACATTTTTTACATCAAAATGAAATACGAATCAATTGATATAGAACATCCAGATATTGAACTTTTAGTTCAAGATTTGCCCTTTAAAGTAAGACATTTCACAGATGGACGTTTAATATTAAGTGAGGCTGTTTCACCAAACTCTAATGGTTACTATCTTAGAACAGCAGATTTTAAGGCATGGAGTAATGTGATGATATCGAAACTTAAGGCATCAATAAAAGAAGCAAATGAAAAAACTGATGAATTTATGTTTGAATTTTGGAGTACTTCAGATTATGAAGTAGAGTTTAACAAAGACCGAGTTTGGGAAGCTTCTTTTAGCTTTGGTGTAAAACTAAAGGATATCGAAGTAGAAGATTTAATATGAAATGTAGATTTAAAGCAATTTTTTAAAAAACACATAATAGATTTTTTCCTTTAAAATATTTTGTATAATTTTACATAACATAATAAAAATAAAATATATGAAAAATTCCCTATTACAACAATGTTCAAAAAGAAATTTCGTAGATAAGTCTTCGAATCTTTTTAATATTAAATGTAAAAAAGATTTTTTTGTTACGTATTTTATTTTTATATTTGCATTAATTATTTTTAATTAAGTACCTTATACGATTCCACCATGAAATTTCCGAAACATACACATTTATATAATGGTAAAGCAAAGTTTCGTTGCGTCGATTCAAATAAGAGAAAGATTAATCTTAATAAAACCAAAAAATCAATTCAAGTTTAACCCCCTAAAAATTAAAAAAATGGGAAACAAAACAAAAAACAAAAGCAAAGCAGCAGCACCTAAAGATATTGCTGCTTTAAATTCCGCAGAAGCTGCTGCAGGAGTAGCTGCTACTGATGCTTCAGTTGCACCAGCAACCGGTAAAACAGAAACAGCAAAAAGAGAACCCCTAAATCTCGATGCTAAAGCTGAAAACTTGGGAGAATTCGTTAAAAATTCTTTCAACGATTACGCAACTATCGAAAAAGTAGAAGACTTTCAAGCTGAAAGTACTGTTGTCCTTAACAGAAAAGGAAAAGTTGCAATTGTAGTAATTGACAGCGTTGAAGGAAACAAAGTTTCTTTTAAAGAAACTACACTTTCAAAAAACGTAGAAACAATTGCTTTCAAAGACATTACTGAAGCGTATCAACTTGGTTCAATCGCAAGAGTGAATATTAAAGGAGATTATTCAGCAGATCTTTGGAAATTGGTAAAAGCATGTAATGCTGCTACCGATAAAACTTGTAAAATCGGTGCAATTCTTACCGATGAAGAAGGTTTAAAATCTTCTGAAAATGGCAAGAAAATGCAACAAAGAGTAGTTGATCACTTCAAAGAAAAATTTGGAGTAGAGGTTACTTTACGTTTCTCTAAAACAGCCGGTAAAGTACAGGGCCGTGATGGTGCTGGATTTGCAATTCTTGCACAAAATCCGGATGAAACAAAGATGACCCAACTTTTCAAACAAGGTTCTCACCACTACAGCAAAAGAAAATTGTTCGAAATTGAACCAGTAGGTGAAACTGATTTCAACATTGTTGAAGAATGCGACAAAGAGTTGAAAGATATGTTAGCCGAAGTTGCTTCAATGGACAAATAGTAACTTACTTCCTAAATAAAAAGCCTCTGTATTGAACAGAGGCTTTTTTCATTTCAAAAATATATCAAATGAAAAAAATAATATTTTTGCTGTCTATTATTTTACTAGTAGCATGTCATAAATGTACAATACCAAAAGAAGATGTATGTTTAAAACTATACATGGTAAATGGTAGGCAAACAATAAAAAGTTTTTCTTTGCCCAGAAATTCCAATTTAAGAATTTATACACACAGAGGAAGTTACTGGTTAAGTTATGATAGCGAAGGATGTGGACATTATAATGTCCCAATAAAAGCTGGTGTAGTAGATTTTGACATTTTAGATTGTGATTAATTATGAAAGAAAAAGATAAATTAAGCAGTGATGCTTTAAAATCAATATCTCCGTTTGAAAAGAAATCGTGTTACGATTGTATTTTTATAAAAAGTGCATTAAACTTGTACTGTTCTAATAAAGATGCGATTAGAGATAGAGGCACTAGTATTCCAGGTTGTATTAAATGTCCACACTGGAAACCAGATTGGACATATATACCCAACGATTACAAAACAGAAGAATACGGGTATATTGATACAAAAACAAAAATAAAAAATATGGTAAATTCTGTCAAAGACGGAATAATTATCTTCTTTAAAGGAATGATATCAACTGAAAGGAAGAAATAAAGATTTTCCGCATATTATTACTTTGTTTAACTTTATAAACAAATTAATATATGAGTAAGCTTTTAGAAAACACACATAATATTATTAAAGATCTTGAAGAAAGAGGAATTCTTTTACATATAGATTCTATTGATTATCCTAAAGAACTTTTTATTTCAATGGGTACTAATACAGTACTCGATCCATTATTTTCTAATGATAATCCTTTTCATAAGGGAGGTGGTGTACCAAAAGCTACAAATTGGATGCTTTATGGAGATCCAGGAGCAGGAAAAACTACAGTAGGATTAGATATTGTAGCAAGTATAGCTAAACATGATTCAACAAAGGAACCTCTTTTCATCTCCGGAGAAATGAGTAAATCCGATATGTTTCTCTATTGTCTTAGATATCCTAAATTTGGTAAATTTAAAACACTCTTTTTAGGAGAACTTGAAGAGGAAGAAATAATACCATCGATTGAAGCTATTTTTAAATATGGCTATGATATTGTATTAATTGATTCTTTTATTGAAGTACAGGAAGCCATTAGAGAAGGCGCTTATGTTATCTCTAATAAAGATAAAAGGAATCAGATGATGTCTGCTAAAGGTTCTGAACAGTGGCTTCTTAAACAAATGAAAAAACATAATAGAGGCGAGAATGATAGAAAAGTATGGTCTACTTTTATTTTTATTGAACAGGTAACTAAAGGTGGTGTTTTTGTTGGTAGTAATAAGAAAAAACATCTCACTACAGGTACAATTAGAGTTTCATTTGATGATCCGGATTCACAAGAAGACAGATATATTTACTTCAATAAAAATAGAAGAGGGGATGTTGGCATTAAATTATATTTCGATTTAGATTCTATTGGAGATGTTGTTTATAATATCGATAAATTCAATAAAGATAAAGAGCAAAGAGAACGAAATAAAATGAGAAGAATGAATATGAAGAAATCCGAGCTTGATTTTAAGAAGGCATTTGGAATAGCAAAAACAGATGAACATGGTAATCTTATTGATAAGGATGGAAAAATTCTTCTCGAAGCCGAAGCTATTCCAGAAGATATAACACCAGAAAAAGCAATTCAATAAAAATAAAATATATGCACTATTTAGGACAATCTGAATTTGAAAAGAAAATGAATGCTGCTGCTGTGGCTCAAAATATTCTTTATGAAACAGACTTTACCAATTTTGATCTTGTTGATGATTCGACAATAAAATATGATGGTAAGTTGATATCAATATCAACAAAAGCTTTCAAAGATTATATTGAAATCTTAAAAATACCTAAAAAGTTTTTGGAGAGATTTGAAGAAAGTTTTGGAAAAGATGGTAGAGCTAACTTTATAAAAGTATTAAAGGAAGCACATGCTGGAGCAAAAAACGCAAAAGTAACTCTCGTTGCTAATCAAAAAAGACATGAAATTGTTGCAATTAGACCAGGCAATGTTAAACTTATAAGTAACGAAGAATGTTTAAGACATGCTTCCGGTATTATAGATCAATTTGATTTAAAAGTTGTTGATTTTAGTATTAGTGAAGACGGAGATATAAGTGTTTCTACAATATCTCCAAAGAGTAGTTCGAATATTAAATCTCTCGGTCCAGATGAAGAATTTAACTCAGGCCTAACATTCAATAATAATGGACATAGAGGTTACGAAGTACTTCCATATCTTAATAGATTGGCTTGTGCGAATGGTGCAATCTTTAGAAAAGTTCATGGATATAAAGAAACATATTGGATTAAAAATATGGATCCAGCAACACTTGATAACTTCCATAAAGAAATGGTATCATTAAGTGCTAACAACTTTATACCTGAAGATATCCATCACCGAATAGAAAGAGCTGCGACTACACAGGCATCTCTTGATGAAGTAAATAATGCAGTAAAACTTCTTCTTACTAAATCAAAAGTAAAATACGAAGATCTTCAAAGATGGATTCAAATTGATAGAATCAATAATGAGTATAATAGATTTGGAATAGATACTGCCAAATTGGATACTCATAAAATGAAAAATGCAAAGACTGATATTACAGTATGGAGTCTTGTTAATAAACTTACAGATATTGCATCACATAACTATCCAGAGTTTTCAAAATTTGACGATTACTCTAAGAAAATGGTACAAATTTCTGCCGGAGATCTCTTATTAAAGAAAACATACGACACAGAAAATCTTATCAAATCGCCCTTTCAATAAAAATCATACCGTTATTAATTTAATTAAATAAACGTTTTATACCGGGTTAAATTCGGAATTATCGGTTTAATTCAGATACTCGATATAATATATTTATAATTATGAATAATGCGTATATACGGTATAACCGGATTAATTAATAAAACCAAATATGAAAAAGCAAAATTTACTTTTAATTCTAACATTTTTTCTTATATTTTTTACAGGATGTGCAGATGCAGTATATGTTAAAGAATGTATTCCGGAGACAGCTCATATCTACGGATTTTTCGGAGGTACTTGGCACGGTATAATCTTACCATTTTCTTTTATAGGTAGTTGGTTTAGCAATGATATTGCCGTATATGCCATTAGTAATAATGGATTTTGGTATGACTTTGGATATTGTGGTGGATTTTTCACAATTTTGAGAATTATCGTAGCTTTAAAAAGACTTTCTTAATCTTTAAATTTATGTTCAAATTTTTTAAAAGTTTAAACTGGAATATATTCTTTAGTATTGTAATTATAGGAGCTCTTGCTCTTATTGGTATAAAGACGGTATCAGTATCACCTTTTATAGCATTTTTTATTTTTGTTATATTATTTGCATTTATCTTTACATTAATAAATAAATTTTAAAATAAAATTATGAAGTGTATTAATTTATATTATGGTTATATTCCACAAGTGACGATTGATGCCAATAAGCATCCTGATGAACAAGTAAAAGATTTACTAGAATTAATTAAATCATCAACAAATGAAGTAGTTAATATTTATAGCAATTCTCCTTATGTTATGTTTAGGATTACTTTAATAGA
>ERZ1292625.3887-Hain-H41-01um-R1-3887-length-11597-cov-22_pt1 | contig 11597 bp, 11 predicted proteins | sample MGYA00564400_ERZ1292625 | MGnify/ENA primary metagenome ERZ1292625 (study PRJEB36523, sample SAMEA6512639) | groundwater metagenome | collected 2019-01-08 | study: AquaDiva: Metagenomics assemblies of 32 groundwater samples
GCTCGCCGACGGGGTTGCCGCCACTGCGAAGCTGAACAACATGACTCCCACTAAGACCCTCACCACAAATCGCTTTTTCATGGCACACCTCCTCGTCTGGGGGCTGCATGCACGATGCAGCCCCCTTCTTACCGCGTCCGTGCAATACTGCAGAATGACCAGTGGCTACTCACAAAGACTCTACGGTTGCGGCGCAAAACTCCAGATGAGCGAGAATATCCTGCCGTAGCCGTCCTCTCCTCCCATGTAGAGCGTTGCCCGGTTCCTCTGAGGGTTGCCGCTGACAGTATTTGAAGCGGTGTACACTGCGTAGACCCCGAGTAAATACGAATAAACAGTGGAGGGGCAGCGATGCGGCCCCTCCTTCGTTAACTCAACGGATTTTAAAAGGGGAAGTTCGTGAACACGGCTTCTCCGGGCACAAGCGGCAGTTTGGCTGTTCTTGGCGGCGTCTCAGATGTGGTAAAGGTATAGATAGCTGCATTCGCGGCATCGGTATACCCGCCGATCTGAGGCATGTTCATGGTACCATTCGCTGCGGTCTCTTCGCTTTCATAAGCGTCGCTGCCGTTGTTATACTTGATGATAGGACCCGCCGGAGCAACGGCTACCGTAAGCCCCGGAATCCCAACCCCGTTCGTGTCCTCAATGTTCATCACGAACCAGCACCGGTTCTTATAGAATGGTTCATCAAGCGTACCACCGCCGACGCTGCCATAGACGGCGTCGATCACGGTCTTCGCGGCAGATGCCTCGGGGAGCATCAGCGTTACGTTGTCAAGACCGGCTACGGGCATATTCAGTATCTGAGTGTTCATGCTGGCGTAGCCTGTTTTACTCGTATTGAAGTAAGCATCCGTTCCGGCCGGGACATTACTGAGAGTAAAGGCGCCATCATCCTCGGTCGTTGCCGTAACAATGGCAAGGTTCGTACCATTCCCCATCCGGAGCGTTACCGTCGCACCGGAAACCGGAACGTTGCCGGCGGTCGGATCAAAAACCGTACCGAACAGGAGGACGAGAGACGTTTTTTTCGAAGACTGCTTCATCGTCATGTCAAATGGCGCAGATGTTCCGCTCATCACCTCGTCCTTTTTTGTGAGAAGCTGACTGTACCCGGCTGTTATGTCTATATCAAGCATGCTTACTTCGAAGCCGTTCAGCCATGCGGGTCTGAGGGCGGCCAGAGAGTCAGGAAGCTGTGGAAACACAACATTGCCCCTTGCAGGCGAGGCTTCGATATCGTAGGAATAGCGCTTCGTATTATCGCCTGTAGTATACGTAAACTCGATCTCGACCCCGTCCGCAGTCGAAGTGCTTCCGGACCACGACCACAGCAATGTCGGCGCGGCCGATCCCGCATTGATGATCGCAAGATCAGAGGGAATCGCAGGCCATGCACTGAAGTCCAGACTCTGGTCGCCGAGTGTTCCCGAGACCTGCATCAGGAAGAGCGCGGACTCAGGAGTTCCATCGCTGTTCTGATCGAGCTGCAGGTCGGCTAAATGCACAAAGCTGTCTCCATAGTTCTGGACCACCGGGATATCGACGGAGCCGGGGATTGTCCCGGAAACGGACTTGTAGCCCCCCAGAGCCATGTTTGAGAGAATGAACTTTTTCATTTTTCGTTTCATGCCGATTATTGACTCCAGCTTGGCTGCCGTGCCCGGGACGTTGCTCAAAGAATAGCGAACGTTGTCAAACGCTGTAGCGGTGATTGCGATATCCACGCTCATTCCGGCTGCAAAAGTCTGATCGGGCACCAATCCATAGGCAACGAGATTGGCGGACTCATCGAGCCCCAACGCCAGGAAGGAAATCTTATCATCATTCTGGATATCGGCCTGGTAGATATCGAGTTGTAGGGTTGTTTGTGATATGGGTGCCGTCTTCATGCCCGGGAATGCGGCCCAAAAAGACACAGTCGCCTCGTTAGCCGTTGCGTTAATAGTAGCAGTCCCGAGCGGGGTGGCCTTTTTTTCGAGCGTCAATGTTACGGCGGGAACGTTTACATCATAGACGGTGCGCAGTGAATAGAGGGTCCGCGCGGGCGCATCAGGATCATCGCCGCTCGTTGTTGCCGTAACAAGGGCATTCGCAGGAGGATTCGTAAAAATGACCTCTCCCTTTGAGTCGGTCGTACCCGTTGCAGCCACGGTCCCGTCGGGGTTCCCGAGAACCACCGTGGCGCCGGCAATCCTCACGTCATTAAAATCATCATTTACCACCCTGACCGTGAGGGTCGGTGGTGGCGGCGGTGTTCCTCCTCCCCCGCCTCCGCCGCAGGAGGCGATGGTGAAGCCGAGTGCCGCGACAATCGCAGCGGCCGCTATACCCGAATATGCTCTCTTCCATTTCATGGCTCATCCCTCCTTTTGCTGAGCGTTCGTTATTGGACCCTCCAAGATAGAACAGCCCCCCACGTTATCTATATGTATCCACTTTGCAGCAATGCGCATCATTCAATGCTGATGCCGTAATCAAAAATAGAAATGATAATGCCCTTTTACTATTTTTATATCATATTAACCATAGACATGTTTCGCATATATTGCTCTTCTGCCAGGCAATAATTGCGTAGTTCGAAAGCCGTATTATTTTTCTGCGAGGTTCCCGGGAGAGTGCCGGTAGGCGGTGGGGGTCATGCCGGTGAAGTGTTTAAACTGTCTGTTGAGGCTCGCGCAGTCGCTGTAGCCGACTTCGCTGGCAATACGTGAGACGGTCAGTCCGGTTCCTGCGAGGAGTTCGCACGCCCGCTTTATCCTCTGGCCGTTTACAAAGTGAAGGGGAGCAACACCTGCTTGCTGCTTGAACATCCTGCAGAAATGATACTTGCTCAAGCCTGCCAACCGGGCAAGCTCACTGAGGATGACTTTGCGGGAGAGATTGTCTTCGATGTAATTAAGAACGGCGACCAGATTGGGCGGACATGCCGTGGTCACCATGTCAGAACGGCCTTTCGGGTCTTCTTTCTGCTCGAAGATCAAGGGCGTTCTCTCTTCATGATATTCTTTCTTGATCCTTAACAGTTTTTCGACGGTGTCCGCGAGCTCCGCCAGATGAACCGGTTTTTTGAAGTATTGCCGGGCTCCGAGATCGTAGGCCTTCACTGCGCTATCTTCCGAACCGCAATCAGTGAGAAAAACAACCGGCACGCCGGCATCGCAGGTCTTCAACTGCTTCAAAAGGGACAACCCTCTGCCCACGTCAAAACCGCAGTCCAGAATAACGAGGTCAACGCCGCAGTTGTACACACATTCGGCAGCGTCCCGGAGCGAACAGATCTCCTGCTTCGCTCCCCGTAATCGTAGAGAACGGTAAAGCCGGCCGGCTCGCCCGTCGGTCACAATGACGACCAAGTCCTTGTCCATCTTCGCTCCGTTCAAGCAGGCACTGGAAGAATAATGATAAACAACAATAAGGGTAAGTCTATGCGTTCTGCAGAGGGGGAAATATGGACTGCGATTATGCTTAAATTATATCAGTTTATGGACCGACCGGTGAAATAATTCGACCACAATCAGGCAGGCAGCAATACTCCAGTAATACTTTTGAAGGACTAAGGATAATGCAGGCGTGCTGCAGGGGAACGCGAGGGGGGCCTTTCCACCGGACCATCGGCTCATCTGACCACATACGCACGGGAGCCTTCTTCCAGGGCATAAAAGAGCGATGCCATGTCGCTTCTTGAAACAGCGATCCGTGGAACGCGGCGGTCTTCCCGCCTGGCCGCTTTGCTCTTCATCTGGATGACAAGAGCGGCGCCGAACGTGAGCGACCGCCATCCCCCGGAAGTCTGGATTTTTTTGGTGAGGGCCACGGAGCCCGGCTGAATGGTCTGAGAGGAAAGCTTAAAGGAGGGAGTGAATTTGAAGCTTTTGAGCACCCTGTTCTTGTACTTCAGCTGTCCGGCCCCCTTAACAAAATCCAGGAGCAGGTATTTCGAATCCGATACAGAGAATTCCTTCTGAAACCGAAGGAAGTCCTGTTCCTGTCTCAGCGTGTCTCTCTTTTTCTGAAGCTGCTTCTGCTGCTCTTCAAGCAGGGCCTGCTCGCCCGGCTCCTGGGGCCGCCCCTGCAGAGGAGTGAAAAGAAGGACCGCGAGAATAACGGGACATATTTTTTTCAAGAACTCAGTCATGCCTGATATACCCGTTAATCATAAAGCCTGGCATAATGCCCGGCAAACCCTTGCCGCCGACGTATCTCCGGCGAGGCGGAGGGCGCCTCAATCGGTGTCAACGGGAGTTTACACGTTCACTTTTTAAAAAGCAATTAAATACAGCGGGGGCCGGCGATCCGGGGCTGCCGGGCTTGTACCGGGGAGGGGAGGGAGGGCAGGACCGGCCCCGGAGCGATCGACGCAGAAAAGCGTGCGGGTGACGGCCCCCGTTGAACCACGCCTCCGGAACAGCGCGTGCGGAGCGTAAGCGCTGCGGGTTAGTAGGACCAGTAACGAAACACCAAAAGTCACCATAGCACGCCCTGCGACGACGCGGAGCGGGCCGGTCCTGTCCGCGGCGCAAAGGGAGGCGGGGGTTTTTTGTCGGCCTCAGATGTCCTCCAATATAGGTGCTATGCGCCGACCACGAACACCGGGCAAGGCGCCTGTTGGATGACCTTTTCCACCACATGGTCCCCGAACAATCTGCTCAGGATGCCCTTCTTTTTCTTCGAGCCCATGATGATCAGATCGCACCGTTCCTCTTCCGCGACCTCCACGATCCTCTGGGGCACGTCGCCCTGTTCCAGCCGCGTCTTGATGAGCGCCCCTTCCCGGGCGGCCATCTCCCGGACATCGGCAAGGGAGCCGGCGGCGCCGTCGTCAAGGACGTCGTCCAGGTTCTTGATGCCCGTCAGATCCAGGTTCCCGTCGAAGGGTTGGACGACCTTCACGACCGTGATCCAGGCCTTCTCGTCCCGGGCAAGCTGGATGCCCTGCTTCAGGACCTCTTTGGAACCGTTCAGTGCGATAAGTACTTTTCTAACGCCTTTCATGTCGCTACGCTCCATTGAAAATTGGAAATTGAATATTTGAAATTTTGCCTCATCAATTTTGCAATTTCCAATTTTAAATTTACAATTTTAAATTTACAATTTCCAATGCGGCCCAAGGCCGCCGTCTACTTCACCACCAGGATCGGGCAGTTCGCGTGGGCGATCACCCGGTTCGTGGTGCTGCCCATGATGGCTTTGCTCATGCCCTTCCAGCCGTAGGTGCCCATGACGATGAGATCGCTCTCCCGCTTCTCCGCCGTCTTGATGATCTCATCGGCGGCGTACCCTTCCAGGACCTCGGCCTGCACGGCAATGCCCATCTCCGAAGCTACTTTCTTCGCTTCGTTGACGACCTTCTCGGCTTCCTGATAGAGACTGTTCCTGATGGAATCGGTCCGGAAAAACTCCACCATCTCCTCGTACCGGGGGATCACGTAAAGGATCGTGACCCGGGCGCCGTCCGTCTTGGAAAGCTCGGCCGTCCGGATCAGCGCCTTTCTGCTGAATACGGAGCCGTCGAAGGGAAGGAGGATCGATTTGTAATTCCCCGTGCACGCGCCGCACGGCCGCTTCACCACCAGCACGTCGCAGGGAGCGTTCAGGATCACCTCGGAGGTCACGCTGCCCATCAGGAGCCGCTTCAGCCCCTTCCTGCCGTAAGTCCCGAGGGCTATCAGGTCCGCCTTCTTGCCCTGGGCGATGTCGATCAGCACGTCCGGCGGTTCACCTTCGCACACGAAGGACTCGACGCTCCCGTTCAGGCCGAACTGCGCCTGGAGGTCCTGCTTTGCCAGTTTGCAGACGTGCGCTCCCATCTCGAACCGTTTCTCCATTTGGGACGGCAGGATGGTGAACTCCTCCTGGTCGAAATAGACCGCATGCACCAGGTAGAGCTTTCCGTTATGCTTCTTGACCCGGAGCGAGGCTTCTTTCAGTGCCGCCTTGCTCGACTCCGACTCGTCATATCCGACTACGATGGTGTTATACATTAGTGAGACCCTCCACCTTTCCGGAAGACCATCCCGACGCCGAAACCCGCGCTCAGCGCGATGCCGATGGAGAGAAAACCGTAGAGCGCCGCGCTGTTCGCCGCCATCTCCGCAAGGGCCTTGACCATTCCGACCTGCTCCACCTTCACGTGCGATTCCGCCTGTTCCACGACCTTCCCGTTCTTCACTGCGTAAACGCTCACTGTGTAATCTCCGGGCGCGGCCTGATAAGGCCACTGCGTCTGGATGAAGTATTCCTGGCGCCCGTCCGGCAGATCTTTCATCTCGATCTTCCCGAAGTCGCTCTTGTAAAGGTTCGATTCCTCTTTGAACTTCACGAACTCGCCGAACCACTGCGCCTTCTCCGATGCATCGGCTACGGGAGCGACCTCCACATGGGTTGCCAGCGCTTCGTAGCCGAGCGTGTACTTTCCCCGCTCTTCGACCGACAGGATATCGCCGATCTTCCGCGTGCTGAACACCTCATAGAGGTTCGGCGTCTTCTCGAACGAGAGGGTGCCCACGTTCATCCAGAGCAGCCCCCCCACCTTTCCCTTTTTCTTGAGTACCTGGTGCCCTTCAGGAGAAGTGATCTTGACCACCAGGTCCCTGCCGGCATCGGACAGGCCCTTCACGCTCACCGTGCTGCCGTGGTAGAAGAAGTCGATGGAGATGTGGTCATGGTTGGCTTTCGCCGTCAGCATCGCCGAGGCCGTTCCGGCGAATGCAAATTGAAGAATGAAAAATGCAAAAGTTAAAGTTAAACCCATTTTGACTTTTGACTTTTGACTTTTGACTTTGCTTTTCATCAGTGTCCCCCTGCCTGCGAGATAAGCAACGACGGCGTCAGCGTCAGCTCGAAAATGATCTTTACGGTCACCACAAGCACGATCACCGCGAGCAGGATCTTGAGCTGCTCGGCCCTGAGCTTCCTGCCGAAGACCGCTCCAACCTGGGCGCCGACGGTGGAGCCCAGGAGCAGCAGCACCGCCAGGATGAAGTCCACGCTGTGGTTCGTGGTGGCCTGCAGGAACGTGACCTCGATGCAGGTGAAGAGAATCTGGAACAGGCTGGTTCCCACCACCACGTGCATCGGCATCCTGAGCATGTACACCATGATCGGCACCATCAGGAAGCCGCCGCCCACGCCCATGATGGCCGCGAGCACGCCCACGAATCCTCCGAGGACTATGGGCACCAGGGCTGAGTGCGTTATGCCGGATTTTTCAAACCGCGTCTGGAGCGGCAAAGACTTGAGGAACCTTCCTACGGCTGATTCCTTTTCTTCCTTTGCTTCGGCGACTTCAGCCTTTTTTTTCTTCATACTCTGGAGGCTTTCGATGAACATATAGACGCCGACGATGCCGAGCATGAACACGTAGGTCATCTTGATCACAAAATCCGCGTTCCCCATGGCATGCAGAAGCTTGATCGCCTGGACGCCGACAAGCCCGCCCAGGAACCCGCCGGCGAGAAGATAAATACCCATTTTGAAATCAACGTTCCCGACCTTCCAGTGCGCGTAGGTGCCCGAGGTGGATGCAGCCACGATCTGGTTCGAGTCCGTTGCCGCGGCCACGGTGGAAGGAATGCCGAACATGATGAGGAGCGGGGTCATCAAAAAACCGCCGCCCACGCCGAACAGGCCCGACAGCAGCCCCACGGCCAGACCGAGGCCTACGGGGATAAGGATGTTGATGCTGGTCAATGCTACCGGTAGATACAGATACATTATGCAAACTCCTTTTCATATCGATATGGTGATTCGCTTGCGGGCGGACAAACCTTCTTGCCCGGCCGGCAGGACTGCCTGGTCATGGTGACGATCGGCCGCGACGCCGTCCGCACAAGCCGGTTCAGATCGCGGGTGCTCAGGACCTCGCCCTCCGTCACTGACGGGCTCAAAACCACCTTGTCGATCCCGGAATGCTGCTTGAGGAAGGACCGGATGCCCGTTACCACGTCCTTGTCGGTGTTCCGGGCCTCCATATGCACTCCTGCCTTGCTCGATGCGAGCACCATCTCCGTGACCTTGCTGTTGATGATGGCGGGAAGGTCCCGGGACCCGTTGCTCACGATCTGCAACGCCGTCTCGTGCTCGCCTTCCTCGGCAAAGCTCACGCTGACCATCAGGTCCTCGAACTTCTCCTGAAGGGTGTCCTTCTTCTGTACCAGCAAAAGCACGATGTCCTCGATCATCGCTTTTGCCAGCTCAATGGCGTAGGAAAAGCCTTCGTCGAGGTGTTCGTCCTGGTACGTAACGAATAACAACTGTCTTTTGTTCATACAGCGCCTCCTTGCTTATTTGATGCTTATAAGAGCAAGTAGAGTGCCAGGATGGAATACATTGTTTTTAAAGGATTTTGCTGATGGGAAGGCCAAATTAGCGTTTCAGATTTGAACGCAGGTGAACAGCCTGCTCATTGAGTTGGATGAGAATGAGAAGATGAAAGTGCTTTTTGGCCTTTATTTACAGGCCTAAATACGCTTATTTGTGATGGGTATGTCGGCTTGAAGAACGACGTGATGGAAAAATGAAAATTGTTCCAACTTGAAACGGAAAGACTGATATGAAGGTTCTTTGCTATGGACTAATACAAACGCACTTATTTATGTTAAAAATCTCCCCTGACCCCTCTTTTCCAAAGAGGGGAAAAAGCGATCTCCCCCTTTGAAAAAGGGGGACTAAGGGGGATTTAGGCAACGAATGCTGATGTGAACGCGTAAACTAAAGGGCGCGACGGCTTTTTAGCCGCGTCCCTCTTGAGCGACTTGTTATGCTGCCACGGTATGAACGTCTGATGGGAGTCTGCTGAGAATCAACTCTTTAAGTTGCACTTTCCTGCTGGCATTGTCGATGTCGATCCCCACTAAGTTTCCCGTAGCGTCGTAATCAAGGACAACGCCTTCAGAGATCTCTTTGCTCTCCACGCTTGTTTTCTCGGAAAGATCGATGTAAAGAGAATCGGTCTCCGGATAATAGTTCAGTTTCATGGCTTATACCCCCTGTCTGGAAAAGCATTGTGAATTGTCCTTTTATCTTCCAACGTAATAACCCGTAACACACGGCCTTCAAGCTCATCTATCAAGCCCCAAAACCGAAATCGATTATGCTCCTGCGGTTCAGACCTGAGAGGATGCTCGATTACTCGGATGCACCATTCTTTCTTAAGGTATGGCCGCTTCCTCAACACTTCTTTTTCAAAATATGCCGTAAACTTGTAATCTGTCATATGCTGCTATATTGTACAGTATAAATTCATACTCGTCTATGACAAATAGGGCCGCTGGACTGACTCGTCATGCTCTTCGAGACTCGCCCGGGCCACACCTACGAGCTTGAGCTCGGTCTTACGCGAAGTGCCGGATGCCATACTCCCTTCGGCAATGTTCTGCTTGCCGCTCCGGGCGGCCTGGACCATCTGATCATGAGTTCGCGAGCGCTTGTCGATGAGCCGGTTGCAGAACGCTGTCGTCGCGTCATAGACGATCTCCGTCATCTGGTATGATTTCAGATTCCGGTAGCCTCCATGCGCTTCGATCAAACCAGGCTTTATTTTTTTATCATTCTTCACCATGCCGTCTCCTATCAGATTAATGAAAAACCCCTTGGTGTCATTGCGAGGAGCCCTTTTCGCGACGCGACAATCTCGATTTTTCAAATCGTTATGAACTACGAGATTGCTTCGCTACGCTCGCAAAGACGGCGTAAAAGACTTTTTCAACAACCTGCTACATGTTCTTTTGTCCTGTCAGTCTGCTCAGTCAGAGCAGCTCGCATATTCTAACGCTCAATCACAACGAAGAGTAATTTTGAAGAGAACATTTCACCCGGGGATATGACCGTTTCGTCCATGGGAACTCTATTCCCGTAGCGCTCTTGCATCTTGGCCTTTACGACCGGATCGGAGAGGTCGAAATCACGGAGTTTCTGGAGACGGCCGACCTGAGCGCCAATACCTTGATCGTAGATTTTCCATACCAGTTCCGAGCAATAGATACGATCATCGGACCACTCGAACGTCAGATCATACGGCCTGCCCTGGAATTTTTTAGCAACATGCCGAAGCTTCGTGACGGCATTTGGTGTGAGGATCCCGTCGGCGTCGCGCAAGCGTTTGACAATGTAATGGCCGCCATCTCCCCGGGCGGTCCATTTGTTCAATGGGGTATATTGAACGGTCTTGATCGCTTCGTAGACATACGGCTTTCCGTCCCACAGGAAAATGATTCCCATGTGGCTGTATTTTGAGTGGGTCGCCTTCTGAATTGCGATACTCTGGGCCGATTGGGAAGTCTGGAAGATGATGTCCCCGTCACGTAATTGAAGTGATGACGAATCTCCGCGGCAGGAAATAGCCAGGAGCACAAAAACTATGGCTGGGAGGATTTTCTGGACCATGGTTTAATTGGTAACGGCTGCTGATGCGAATGCAAAGCTAACGGGCGCGGCGATGTTACTTTGCCGCGCCCCTCTTGAGCTGTTTGTTAGGCAAGATCTTTTTTTGTTTCGAGTTTAATGCCATATTTCTTAACTCTCATTGCATTAAGGACACTTTCTTTGCCGATCTTTCTTAATGCAATTGTGGCATTTTCGGCAATTTTCTTTTGTTTCTCTGATGCGTTGGTAAAGCGGCCAAAGTTTAAACACGTATCAATGTACAATGAAAGATGCGATCCTTTCCCGCTCTTAAACAGCGCATAATAATCCTCGGGACTAGCGCTCGACAATATGTCCTCATCATCTTGCCCCCAACTATCCTTACCTGCAATTTTCGACAAAACGTCTTTTATGGTCTTCGTCACCTTCTTTTTCAGCGAATCGTGCATAACAGCAAACTTTTCGATAATCTTTTTGTCCTTAATGTGACTACTGAAATGATGGTCACTCGAATCAAATATCTCTTCTTCATTTTTTCTTTCCGTGATGTACAGATCAGTCATTTCGTCAGCTAATTCATCTTTTCCAAGCTCTCGAAATAATCGCACCGTACCGTCCAAGCTAAGCGGACTAATGTACTTTACATTTCTTTTGAAACTATCGTACAAAACACTTACCACTTCTTTTTCATTATTATCAAAGCTGTCGTGATATATATTCCATGCTTCTGTAATTGATTTTTCCGATTTGCTAGCGACTACTTGCAAGTTGAGCTTTCGTGCTTCATCTAAAAAAGGGCCTTCGTCTACATAACCATTTTCAACCGTTTGAGCCACCTGCAAATCAAAGCTATCAGTATTACTATAATTGTATCGCCTTAGTATTGTCTTCCATTGCTTTTCCTCTTCTTTTTCTTCTTCTTTATCCGGCCCAAAAAACCCATAGCCAAAATTTTTAACAAAATCATACCCCGGAACAGATTTTGAGCGGCTATAGAAACACCACATAAACAAGGCAAGAGATTGAAGTGCTTGATGGACAACCGCTTCTTCAAAACTTGTTAAGAGGGTATTTATAATTATTGATAGTCTTTCGATTTTTTTAATTATTCTTATATTGTTGATACCAAGTTTCTCAACGAAGCTTTTTAATTTTAGTGACAATTGATCATCCGACAGGGCGATGTCTGCACATTCTTTAGCGCTTGGACTGAATGCCAATTCTACGTC
>ERZ1292625.3889-Hain-H41-01um-R1-3889-length-11588-cov-8_pt1 | contig 11588 bp, 12 predicted proteins | sample MGYA00564400_ERZ1292625 | MGnify/ENA primary metagenome ERZ1292625 (study PRJEB36523, sample SAMEA6512639) | groundwater metagenome | collected 2019-01-08 | study: AquaDiva: Metagenomics assemblies of 32 groundwater samples
TATGACGGCGAAATCATTCTCGCTATTTTCGATTTTTTAAGAGCTTTAAAAATAAAAAATCCAATTCTGAAAATAAACACATCGGGTTGCCGAGTTTGCCGGCCGATATTCAAGCAAAAGCTCAAGAATTATTACCGCGGGTGTAAGGACGAACTTTGCAAGAATTGCGAGCGCGGCTTGGATGGTAATCCTTTAGCGCTCGTCCGGTGTGAAGAACCGGCTTGCCGATCACTTCGGGAAAAATCGCCCATTGTTCTTGATTATCTCTGCCAGAATTGTAATAATCATCTTAAAGCTGTTTTAGAATTGGTGGAGGATAATGGCATCGGCTATGAGCCTGACCCGTACCTTTTTCCCGAAAATGATTCTTCGAATCGCACCGTTTTCGAGGTTTTCGCTCCGCCCTTCGAGTTACCGGTCGCCTCGGGTTGCCGCTACGACTATTTAGCCGAAAAGGTTTGCGGTCGGGCCATTCCGGCGGTGGGAGGCGCTTTGGGTTTGGAGCGGGTCGTGGAAGCGATGAAACGACAGGAGGTTGCGCCACACGCAAAACTGAAACCGAAAGTTTTCTTCGTCGTTATCGGCGATCAGGCAAAAAAATCCGCCTTGAGGCTTATGAATCAATTGCGTTCTTCGGGCGTTGCGGTCGTCGAAGTGGTCGGCAAGAAGACTTTGAAAGCCCAGCTCAAAATTGCCGAAAGAATGAATATATCTCTCGCGCTCATACTGGGCCAAAAAGAAGTTTATGAAGGGACTGTTATCGTGCGAGATATGACTTCCAGTGTTCAAGAAACGATCGTGACCGACAGGCTGGTGGAAGAGGTGAAAAAAAGAATTCATTAAAACGGTCGAAATTATACCAGTGTTTAGAATTTAGTATTTAGAAATTAGAATTTAATAATATTATGCCAATGGAAGTCAGAAGGAGGAAAAATGAGAACGTCGGTTCTTTTCTTTACCGTTTTTCGAAACGCATTCAGCAGAGCGGCGTTTTGAAAGAAGTGAGAAAGCGCCGTGTTCGTTCGCGCCCCGAGAATAAAAGGAAGCGCAAATTGAGCGCTCTTTATCGGATGAAGAAGAAGGACGAGATGGCCAAATCAAAGAAATACGGCCGTATCCAGAAAAAATAATGATGGATAACTTGAAAGACCAGACGAGCAAAGAGCTGGTTCAAGCGCAGAAGGATAAAAATGAGACGAAGGTCAGCACCTTGCGCCTTTTTCTCTCCGCCGCCCATAATCGGGAAATTGAAAAGAAAGGGCGCGGGGAAGACGCCAATCTTACCGACGACGATTTGTCGGAAATCTTGAGGAGGGAAATCAAGAAAAGAAAGGAATCCATCGAAGTATATCTCAAAGGTAATCGTCCCGAGCTGGCCGCTAAAGAACAAAAAGAGCTTAAAATTCTGGAGGATTATTTGCCGCCCCAGCTTGATTCCGCCGCCGTGGAAAAAATTGTCCAGGAAGCCGTGGATAAAGTTTTGCCGGCCGGTCCCAAGGATTTCGGTAAGGTAATGAATGAGGCCATGAAAAAATTGAAGGGCATCGCCGACGCGGGGCTCGTAACCAAAATTATCAAGGAAAAAATTGGTCTTTAATCGAAATAAAAAATTCGCGAAGGAAACTGAAATAGTGGAATCGCTCGTTCGGAAGCTGCCGAAGCTGGCCGAAAAAAAAAACCTCTCTCTTGAGGTTTTTCTTGTTTCCGACTCGGAGATGAAAAAAATAAACCGGAAATTCAAGGGTAAAAATCGGCCGACGAACGTTTTGAGCTTCGAGGCGGAAAAAGGCTCGCTTCGGCCCGATCTGGGAAGCGGGCGCCGTTTTCTGGGCGAAATATTTCTCGCGCCGGATTATATCCGCGCCCGCGGGGAAAACATCGGTTTCCTTTTTATCCACGGTTTTTTGCATCTTTTGGGATATACCCACAAGGGCAAACGTGATAGGATAAGAATGGAAATACTCGAAGAAGAACTATGTCTCAAATCATTACCGGGTTGGATATCGGCACGTCCCAGGTAAAGGGGATAGTGGCGGAAGTGAAGAAGGACGGGACCCTTTCGGTCATCTCGGTTTTCAAACAGCCGATGGCCGGTTTTCGAAAAGGCGTGTTGGTAGATGTTGAAGAATCCACCAAGGTGCTCCACAATCTTTTTGTTGACCTCAGAAAAATATCCAAGAAAGCCGTTCAGAATATTTTTGTGAACGCGAACAGCGAGCGGGTGAAAGCCCGGGTTTCCCGGGGGGTGGCGGCTGTCGCGCGGGGCGACAAGGAGATTCAAACCGAAGATATCGAGCGGGCGATTCAGTTTTCCCAGGCGGTAAAGATTCTGCCTAATTCAATCGTGCTTCATAATATAATAAAGGAATACCTCGTAGACGATGTGGGAGATATTTCTAATCCTTTGGGAATGAACGGCAGTCGGCTGGAGGTTTCGACGCTTATTATGGAAGGATTTTTACCCCAAGTAAGCCTTCTTTTGAAAACTCTGGAGCGTTTGAACGTCGGCGTAGGCGGAGTGATTTTCAATCCTTTGGCCGCCGCCCGTTCGGTTCTTTCAAAAAAACAAAAAGAACTCGGCAGTTTTGTTATTGATTTTGGCGCGAGCACGACGACTTTGGCGGTCTATGAGGATAGTAAGATACTCCACGTTCGAAGTCTGCCCGTGGGTTCTAGTTATGTTACGAATGACATCGCAATTGGATTAAAAATTTCCGTCGAGGTGGCGGAAAAGCTCAAAACTTCTTTCGGTTGCGCGCTGGCGAAAGATATCAATCGGCGGGAGACGATAAAACTCTCGGAGGTGGATGGGAAGAGTGGAGGTGAGGTTTCCCGTCATTTTTTGGCGGAGATAATCGAAAGCCGGCTGATAGAAATACTCGACTTGGTCGCCGGGGAATTGAAAACAATCGGGCGCGATGCTCGTTTTCCGGCTGGCGCAGTTTTGACGGGCGGGGGAGTAAAACTGGCCGGCTTGGCCGATCTCGTGAAGCAGGAACTCAAACTTCCGGTTCAAATCGGCTTTCCGAATCTTTCCGAATTCGAGATTTTGAATCCGGCTCATCGGGAGATGATGGATGATCCGGAATTTTCCGTAGCGGCGGGGCTTGTCATTTGGGGCAAGACGGAAAATGAGACGCCCGTTTCGGGTATAGGCGCGGTCAAGAAATTCCTCCGCAATTTATTGCCTTAATTTTTATTTTCATTACACTTGATAAAGTTGAAAACCGAAATGTCAAAAAAGAACCATAAAAAAATTAAAAAGAATCTTAAGCTGAAACCCAAAGAAAGTAAGAACGGGTTGACCTGTGTCAAAGTGATCGGCGTGGGCGGCGGCGGCGGCAATGCCGTTACGCGAATGATGAATGGCGACCGGCCGCGCGGCGTCGAATTCGTCGCGGTAAACACCGACGCTCAGGATTTGGATTACGCGGCGGCGCATAAAAAGATTTACATCGGGAAAGCTTTGACGCGCGGTTTGGGCGCGGGCATGAATCCGGAAATCGGCAAACAGGCCGCCGAAGAGAATCGTTCGGAAATCGGCGAGATGCTCGAAGGCACTGACATCGCTTTCATCACGGCCGGCATGGGCGGCGGCACGGGCACTTCGGCCTCCGCAGTGGTTGCGGAAATCGCGAAGGAAAAAGGAATTCTTACGGTTGCAGTCGTCACAAAACCTTTCGCCTTTGAAGGCGCTCAACGGATGAATATCGCTCAAGAAGGATTGAGCCGTCTCAAAGAAAAAGTGGACGCGCTCGTCGTGATACCGAACGACCGTATTTTTTCCCTTATCGATAAAGACACGCCAATCTTGAAAGCTTTTGCTTCAATCGATGATATTTTGAAACAGTCGGTGCAGGCGATTACCGAACTTATAAACAATCCGGGTATCATTAACGTGGACTTCGCCGATATCAAGACGATATTGAAGGATGCCGGCACCACGTTAATAGGTATTGGTATGGCCTCGGGCCAGGATCGGAGCATTAAAGCCGTGAATGCCGCAATCAATTCGCCGCTTTTGGAAGTCTCTTTGGATGGCGCGAAGGGTATTGTTTTTAGTATAGCGGGCGCTAAAGACCTTAAAATGTCCGAAATCAACGATATTGCGAAAGCCATATCGGCTAATCTGGACTCGAATGCGCGCGTCATCTTCGGCGCCTATCATGACCGGAGTTTGAAGGATAAGGCCATCAAAGTGACGGTCATTGCGACTGGCTTTAACGGCGTTTTTCCTCAGCGTTCGATGATTCCAACCCTTTTTATGAGTGGCGAAGGAATGAAAAAGGAGGTAAAACCTGAAGCGGGATTGGATAAAGCCGAAAAGAATGACGATATGTTCGATGAGGAAAGCGAAAAGGGTCCGAAATCGGCCTCGCCGAAGTCGGAAAAGAACGAGCCTTGGGACATTCCCACTTTTCTAAGGAAGAAAAAGAGATAAAGGTTGCATGGTGCGGCTAAGGGATGGACAAAAGTCCATTTTTTTAGTTTCCTAGTGAGTTATCCACCGTTGCTTGTTTTGGCAACTACCTTAAAATTAGCTTACGAACAAAAAAATAAAAATCAGTCGGATAAAAAACAAAAAATATGAGCGGAAAAAAAACGGTCTCCAAAAAAGATAAAAAGGTCATTCCTTTGAAGAGAATTTTTACCAAGGCGGGCACAGATCCGTTCTCCGAAGTGAAGTGGGTGAAACGCGACGCAGTCGTAGGCAGCGGCGACAAAAAAGTTTTTGAACAAAAAGAAGTGGAGTTTCCGGATTTCTGGTCGTTGAACGCGGTGAACATCACCGTGGCGAAATATTTCCGCGGCAAGCTCGGCACGCCGGTGCGCGAAGAAAGTTTGAAGCAAATGATTACGCGGGTCACGAGTGTCATCCGCGGCTGGGGCGAAAAATTCGGCTACTTCGCGACCGCGAATCAAGCGCAAATATTTGAAGACGAATTGAAATATATTCTTCTCAACCAGAAAGGTTCATTTAACAGTCCGGTCTGGTTCAATGTCGGCGCGCGGGAACATCCGCAGTGTTCCGCCTGTTTTATTCTTTCGGTGGAAGACAGCATAAATTCAATTTTGGATTGGATCAAAACCGAAGGAATTATTTTTAAAGGCGGTTCCGGCGCAGGCGTAAATCTTTCCAATCTCCGTTCCAGAACGGAAAATTTGTCCGGCGGAGGGTATTCTTCCGGTCCGGTATCATTTATGCGCGGCGCTGATTCCGTCGCGGGCATGATCAAATCCGGCGGTACGACGCGCCGCGCCGCGAAGATGGTGGTTTTGAATATCGATCATCCCGATGTAATGGATTTCATCCGCACCAAAGCGGAGGAGGAGAAGAAGGTCAAAGCTTTCATCGATGCGGGCTATAATATGGCCGATTTGAATAACGATGCCTGGAATTCCATTCAATTCCAGAATGCCAATAATTCCGTTCGGCTTACCGATGATTTTATGGAAGCGGCGGAGCGCGACGGTGAATGGCAGACGAAACGCGTCACGGATGGCCAGCCGGCCAAGACATACAAGGCTCGGGAAATGCTTTCCGAAATTGCGCAGGCGGCTTGGGATTGCGGCGACCCGGGCGTTCAATTCGATTCCACTATTAATCGATGGCACACCTGTCCGAATTCCGGCCGCATCAATGCCTCGAATCCCTGCTCAGAGTATATGCATTTGGATAATTCGGCCTGTAATCTCGCTTCCATTAATTTAATGAAATTCCTCCGCGAAGACGGCACTTTTATGGTGAATGACTTCAAACATGCCGTGGATGTTTTTATCTTGGCCCAAGACATTATTGTAGGCGGTTCATCCTATCCGACGGAGAAAATCGGGGAAAACGCCCGTAAATTCCGCGAATTGGGCCTCGGTTTCGCCAATCTGGGAGTGCTTCTGATGACTAAGGGCATTCCGTACGATTCCGAAGAAGGCGCCGCTTGGAGCGGAGCCATCGCGTCTTTGATGGCCGGCGAGGCCTATCGATTTTCGGCGAAGATTGCGGAACGCGTGAAGCCTTTCGAAGGATATGCCGCGAATCGCGAGCCGATGCTTGAGGTCATAAAACACCATGGTTCGGAATCGAAGAAAATCAATCTTAATTTCCTCGATGATAAGAAGCTCGGAACGGAGGCTCAAAAGATTTGGGACGAAGCGCTCGCGCTCGGGGAAGAGCACGGTTTCCGGAATTCCCAGTCGACGGTCATTGCGCCGACCGGCACGATTGCTTTTATGATGGATTGCGACACCACGGGCATTGAGCCGGATTTCTCGCTTGTGAAAATGAAACAGCTCGTCGGCGGCGGCTGGATGAAAATCGTGAATGCCGGCGTGGAGAACGCGCTCTTGAAGCTCGGCTACTCGGCGACGGACGCAAAAAACATCATTGATTACGTGGCGGAAAACGGCACGGTGGAAAACGCGCCGGGTATGAAGGACGAGCATCTGGCGATATTCGATTGCGCGGTCAAAGCCCAGAAGGGCACGCGGGAAATCTCCTGGCGCGGGCATATAAGAATTGTCGCCGCCGTCCAGCCTTTTATTTCGGGCGCGATATCCAAAACTTTCAATATGTCCCACGACGTGACAAAGGGGGAAATCGAGGAAGCTTACGTAATGGCTTGGAAGATGGGTATTAAAGCCTTCGCCGTTTATCGCGACGGCTCCAAGTCCGCCCAGCCTTTGAATACGTCGGAAAGTAAGTCCAAAGACAATAAGGAATTGAAATTGGCGGGCGAAGCGTTTCGAAGACGTCTGCCTCCGACCAGAATTTCCAAAACGCATAAATTCTCCATCGCGGGCCACGAAGGCTATCTCACCTACAGCATTTATGAAGACGGCAGTTTGGCGGAGATGTTTGTGAAGATGGCCAAGCAGGGAAGCACGCTCTCGGGGCTTTTGGATGCATTCGCCATTTCCGTTTCCATGGCGCTTCAGTATGGCGTGCCGCTCAAGGCGCTCGCCAACAAATTCATCTATAGCCGATTCGAGCCGGCTGGCTTTACCGAAAATCCCGATATTCGGATTGCGACGAGTATTATTGATTATATGTTCCGGTATCTGGCCATCGACTTCCTTTCGGAAGACGATCTTTCTGAATTCGGAATGTCCCGCGAATCCCATAATAATCATCTCATTGAAATGAAGGAGGAATCGAAAGAACCGGCTCGAGTGGCGGTGGCCGCTTCGGTTAAGAGTTCTTCTCCGGAGGCGAATGTCGATACTCCCAAAAAGAGCGTCAAATCGGTCGCCGGAGATACGGTTTGCCGGAGTTGCGGGGGAATGATGGTGCGCACCGGCACCTGCCTGACCTGCCTTCAGTGCGGCAGTTCTTCGGGAGGTTGCTCCTAAACAGAGAAAGATGGATAAAAACAACCCAGCCAGTCCAATGGACTGGCTGGGTTCTGATTTGGCGCTTAAGCGCGCGAAACGTTCTTTGCGCTCAGGCCTTTGTCGCCCTGCACGATCTCAAAAGAAAGCTCATCGCCTACCTTGAGTTCATCAAACGTCACGCCGTTCAAATCTTTGGAATGGAAGAAAAGATCCTTTTCCTCGCCATCGCGAGCAATGAATCCAAACCCCCGGTCCGTCAATGTTTTGATTTTTCCCGTCATGTTTGTGTTTATACTTCTAGAAACCCGACCCCGTCTCTAAACTGATGCTTATGCTATCAAACAACAGTATTTTTGTCAAATAGAAAAACGGCACCTATTTACAGGTGCCGCTGCGTATTGAATTATATTACTTCTGTTTTCCAGGCGTATTTTGCCGCTATTTCATAGACTCCGAAAAGCGTCGCGCTATATAAGCGTACTTGCGAGAGTGTTTCTGAAAAACGGTATTGCCGCGGTGTAGCATTCGGCCAAGCCCGCGAATGTTTTGGGATAAGCCGGACCCGAGAGTGCCCAGACTCCGAAGTTCGTTGTGACAAAGAAGAAGACGGCCCCGGCGAAAGACGTTCCGGCGATTCTTCCGATTGAAACTTTACCTTTCATTAGGAATCCGAAAACGGAAACGAGAAGCGTACTCCCGTAGACGATTGCCATAAGTGGGCCGTAGAAGCCCAAGAAGATATCGCTTAGAAGGAGCGCCAAAAGGGGAATAGCGAGCGCGAGCCTTTTCTCGAGATAGACTCCAGCGAAGAGCGCTACGGATATCATCGGAGTGAAGTTCGGCGCGTGGGGGATTAGTCTTGAAAATGCCGCGAAAAAAATCAGCAATACAGCAAAAAAGATGTTCATTGGAACCTCCAGTTGTTATTTGATTTTTAGTTTGTTGAAAATAGTACTGTTTGAATTATTGAATAAAACTCGCCCGGACGCAAGATTTGTTTTGTTTTTCCGAGTGGGACCTGTCTGTGCCATGCCTGCGCATGCAGGAGGCAGGTGTTGGAATGTTGGTTGGGGTAGGGAAACACTAGAAAATGTTATATCCTCTAAATATGGATCTATTAATCGGGACAAGAAATCAATATAAGGTGGCTGAAATGATGAGCCTCTTGGATGAGGTTAAGGATATTAAAATTCATTATTTGGACGAAATATCGAGCCAAATAGTTATTGAAGAAGACCAGAACAGTTTAGAAGCCAACGCTAGAAAAAAAGCAGTGGAACTTTCAAAACATACGGACTGGTACGTTTTTGCTTCAGATGTGGGTGTAGATATTCCGGGTCTAGGCGATAAATGGGATATTTTAAAAAATCAAAGAATAGTGGGAGAAACCAAAACCGATAAAGAAAAAGTAGATACTCTTATTTCTCTGATGAGCGGTCTAAAAGGAGATGATAGAAGATGTTCCCATCATTTAGCACTGGCTTTAGCTAAGGGTGGTAATCTTTTGTGGTCGCTTGAGGACACTACGGATTTTGGTTGTATAGTTGAAAAACCGCAAAATACCGACATTCCTTCTTATGGGTGGATGGGGCATGTTTGGTACTATCCACAATTTAAAAAAACTTTTAATCAGATAAATGAAGTTGAAAAAAATGAAACTAGAAAAATATTAGAAAAAATAAAAGAAGAATTGCAACAATATTTGAAGATGATTGGTTAGTGTTATATTGTCAAAAGTCGTTGCTCTCCGAGTGGGACGATGTTGTAGATACTGAGCGAAGCGAATGTATTGGAATGGTTTTGGAAGAATAAAAAAGCAGATTCAGTTTATAACCGAACTTGCTCTAATCTTGAATTATCCATTCATTAAGGAGCTAGAGTATCATAACCCTCAGGACTTGCTCGTTTTTCTCTCTCGCTAGGTTGTCTGAATTTCGGATCTAAAGCTTTGACAAAAAATTTGGCTTCATACCAGTCATCCAATGACGTTCCTTTAAGATGGATACTACCAGCACTTTCATCAACCTGATCGACAACATAATAATTTTTGTCCAGTTTCATGGCGGGCATCATTTCTTCACGGTTCTCGTCAGTTGACCACCTTGGCATTACACCTTCGCCTACATTAAACATGGCTTTTTTCTCCTGATCTGATGAAATTTGTTCTATACCCATATCTAAAATTATACTAAATATGAGAGAATTTACAGCTCTTACAAAGGATGGAAATTGTTTGCTCCTCGGGTATTCAGAGAATACTCCGAGTCGCCGCTTCGGAAATTCAAAACCGCCTTACGGCGGCCTTGCACTTCACTCGTCAGCTCCTCGGTATAGCTCGCAAACTCGCTATACCCCGAGGAGCGCGCTCGGAAATATAAAAGCGCCCGAAGGCGCTCTTATATTTCGCTCGCTTGCTCGCCCTGCTCAACGATTTTCGAACTTTTGACTGCCTGCCCGTCCGTAGCCTAGTGCGAAGGCGGGGTTGCCCTTGCCTGCCCCGTAGCGAACTGGTATGGGGTTGTTTTGATTCGATTTCCATATATTTACCACCTGTGGACAATTTTCTTTGTCTTATGCTATAGTGTAATTGATCGTAAGATCACGGATTTTAGAGCTAAAGGGCCTCGGCAACGGGGTCTTTTGTGCTTTTATAAGCCGATTCTTTTAACCAACAAATAAACTCTTTGAGATCAAAAATATCTACTATTTTGAGACCGTTTTCTCTAAGTTCGTTCAATTCGCTGGAAATTCTACCGGCTGTCGCAAACAAATAAACTTGTTTGCCGGCGGCTATTAATTTTTTAATTGGATCGGCAAAATCACTGTCTCCGCTCCATAATATAAAAGTTTCCGCGCTGTTTCGTTCGCAATCAAGGAGCATATCAACGCCGATTTCAACATCAAAATTACATTTCATATCCTCAATAAAATATTCGCCCTTCTTGTTCATGTCGGCAAAACGCTGATTTAAGTATTCAATTGTCCCAACTTCGTACTTCTTCAGTAACGCGCGGCGAATAAACTGCTTTACAAGAACCGTCGAATCTGACGAGACGCTTGAGGCATTGATAGAAAAATTGAGTATTTTGACTGGCTTCGTTCGAAGAATATATTTGTAATTTTCTGCTTCTGATTTTTCTTTTTCCGAGCGCTCATTGCCCGCAAGATATCCATTATAGAAATTGATTGCCTCTATAGTGCTGAAAGAATCCAAAAACTGTTTGAGACGCTTTAGGTCAATATGCCACCCAAGTTTTTCACTCCACGGTCTGACATTGGCATAATCAATATAAACGCGAGTGTTTGCATCAAAAACACTTTCAAGTCGTTTGATGACTTCCTGTTTATTTTCTGCGATGTCTTTTATTCTTTGTGTTTTTGGCGTAAACATAAAATTAACTTCTTTTCTGATACCGATAGCCATATTGAATAATATTTATATTCAAAAATTGCCCAGGCGACGCCGCCTTAAGCAATCCGTCATATAAACGCTCCGGTACATTAAAATACTGATACACATCGCCCGAAGTAAACTCCACCTCTAAAGTAGCCGACTGTGGATCGTAGCCAATTGAACTAATATTTGTTGATGAAACCGGCGTTCTTTGCATAAATTTATTTTATCAAAATTTTAGGCATCTTTCGACATTGATTTCGCCAAAGCCGAGTCAAAAAGCTCTTTGAGTTTTGCTTTTTGTCCAAGAAGCTGTTTTTTGTAATTCTGAATCGCGGAAAGTTTGGCGACGATTTGCTTTTGAATTTCGAGGGGTGGAAGAGGAATTTTAATCTGCTTTAGCCTATTTGCGTTAAATTGTGGTTGCCCTGAGCCGGTCATCAGCGATCTAGCTTGTTGCCAATAGTCCTGGGATCGAGAAAATAACCAAATGTAAAATGGATCAATTGAAGTATCAGGGTTTAAGCGAATCAAAAACGATGCAAAAATTGCCGGTTCGCCTTCTTCGAAATAGAGAATCTTGCCGAACGTTGCGCCAGTCCGTGCCAGTAGCAGATCACCGTTTCGTAATTGATAGCTTTTTGCTTCGTCTTGGCTAATGGCCACATATTTTTTATCAGAATCTCTTAATTCGCCCTCATCACCAATGTCGGTAATTCTTATAAACCTATAATTTCCTGAGTCTTTTGCCGATGTAGTGTATCCATACTGTGGTTTGATAATATCTCCCAATTTTTTAATCTCCCAATTCTTCTTGCCCGCCATAGCTTTTTTATCCGCCGAAGTTTTAACGAAGGCGGAAGCG
>ERZ1292625.3892-Hain-H41-01um-R1-3892-length-11579-cov-5_pt1 | contig 11579 bp, 15 predicted proteins | sample MGYA00564400_ERZ1292625 | MGnify/ENA primary metagenome ERZ1292625 (study PRJEB36523, sample SAMEA6512639) | groundwater metagenome | collected 2019-01-08 | study: AquaDiva: Metagenomics assemblies of 32 groundwater samples
ACCAACATCTATACCACCGGATGCATAAGTAGCACCCGTACGGCTGTAAACCTTATAACTTGTAACTACTGATGGGCCAGAACCGTCAACATTCGTTGTAGGTGCATCCCATGAAAGGATAGCATCCCCAGCCTGAGAGATACCAACTCCGAAGATAGTAAACAATACCAGAAATATAGTAACTAACTTTTTCATCTTTCCCCCTTAAAACTTTGTAATTACTGCTATACTCGCTACTGCAGTCTGAGCTACGGATGTTTCCAGCTTCAGATAAGGAAACATAACCCCTACATCGCCTACTGCTATAGCCTTATTACCAGAACCTACGCTCCAAATAAAATCACCACCGCCTGTCTCCGCTGTTATTCTTCTGAAGTTAGCACTGGTCGTATCCATTGACGCTCTGAGAAATATAGCGCAGCTGGTGGGGATAGAAACTAATATCCCCACTAAGCTTGCTCTCAAGTTGGAAATAACTCCGCTCTGTGAATCACCAGATGCTATTATTGTGTATGCCGTTTCTACCATAGAGCTACCTCCTTAACTTGTCTTTACAAGCTGCCACATAACTACGGTATCCCTTGCCATTGCCTGACCGTCTGAAGTTCCAAGGACAAAATAGCCACCAGAAGAAAGCGACTTTACCTCGACTACTTTTCCTATCCCTGAGCTTACATTCGTATCGGCCTTACAACCTAACATAATCAAGCTATCTGAATTTACCAAAGCAGTAGATACTACCTGAGTAGCACTCCCTGATGATATAGTTGTAAGCCCTGCCCATTGGGCTGCTGCTGAAGAAGCTTTTGTAAATAAAGGTGAAGTCAGCAATCCGTTAAATATTCTTTGGAACGTGTTAGCTCCCATATAAACCTCCTTATGCTCTTATTGACCGTCTCTGAACTTGCGGTTTTGCCTTTTCAACTTTCCCTACTACATACTCGTCAGCAATTTCATCCAGTTTTTTGCTAAAGGTCTCAAGTTTCTGTTTAGCTGATACTGATATTTGTTTCCATGTAGTCTGAGGGAAATCCCTTACATCACCTGTTTTAAATCTACCTACATCAGTCGTAAACATCCTAACCATGTTGGTTTCTCCGTTATTTGTGTGTTTTGTTGCCTTCGACTCCATCTCCGAAGACGTAAGATTTAGTATAGCTTGCCCCACTATACCTGACAGGGGATGGCCAAAGCCAACAAGTCTTACAAGGTGCTAAGGATACCGTAAGCCAATGCGGAAGCTACAATCTTCTCATCCTGATAATAGCCTGTTTCAATAACCTCAACTTTCTTACCTGGGTCAGGGTCATTGTACCTGCTTACCTGCATAGGTGCAGGAATACCAGAAGGTGTCCACCTGAATGACAAACCAAACGTGGCTGTCTGAAGAGAAATAGCTTTCTCAACATGAGCAAGGATAACATTGTTCCCCCAGATGTTAACGATACTTGCTGTTGCCCCTTCCTTTGCCATGTTCTTGATGCCCTCCCCCATAAGTATTGTCTGGACATCAAATGCATCCTTGAGCTGCTGCATGGTTATCTGCCCACCACTGGTGTACTTGTAAAGCTCCAAAAGTGCTGGATGCCTACGAATAACCGCAGCCGTGTCGTTATCAATAACCATTGTATTGGCGTCAAGGCCTGTTCTCTGCCTTATAAACGCCCTCGCTGTGGTAACATCTGAAAGTGGATCTGAATTAACAAAGTTAGACCACTTGTTTGTCCCAGCCAATGAAACATAAGAACCGAGGTTAGTTCCGCTTGTAACTGTCCTTGCAACCCTATCCTCATAATCCCTGAGCAATCCGTCAGTAACCACGTTTACTGTATTCTGGCGGAGCTGTACGGCATTATCAGCGTTATCAAGGTCTTCAAGTGAGTTCTCCCCAGCCAAGGCATAGTTGTCAGCATAAAAGCTGTCTGAACTGACCTTGAACTCTATTCTCCTGGGAGAGGTCTTTGGTGCCCTGCGAGTGTTAGGCATAAGCAACCAAGAATCCTTGTCAATTGTGTAGTACTTGTCACTCTGTTTTCCCACTGGAACAATATGGAATAACATCTGTGCTATAAAATTACCTGAGCCCTGAAACGCCTTTATAGCAAGGTTGCTCAGCGGTGTATCTATGTGTATCGCTCTTCCTGTAGGCATAGTTTTGCCCTCCTTTTTTTTAGTTAAATTTAGATTGCACCAGCCCATCTTACAGGCTGTCTAAGTCTTGCTGTAATTATATCACCGTCAGCACCAGCAGCTTCCAATGCTCTACCTACAACCATATCACCACTACCAGCAGCTATTGCCCTTGCAGAACTGTTAACAGTGATTAAGGCTGCTTGGGTTATGGCTGCTCCAGCTATAACCTTGCTGATACCTCCATCTGCTATAGTAGCAAACTCTCCAGACTGAGGAGCATTCTGCAGGACTCCTACAAGCGCAGAGTCAGTACCAAGGCTACCTATTTTGCAGACATTAGCAGCTGACTGTCTTACTATACCATACTGGGCGCCACTGAGGTCTGCTCCAGCTTCCAATGTAAATGTTTCTAAATTAGCCATAATTGTATCCTCCTTGTTATATAGATTAGGAAGCTGAGTAAGCCTTCTTTAGTTCTGGGTCAGCTCTAAGTACAGCGTCCATTGCTTCGCTGTAATCCTTAACATTATTCTTTTCCATATACTCTCTAACTCTTGAATCTACTTCAACACGTGGGTTATCACCCACAGGGGCATCATCCCTTTTGAACGCATCAATTTTTGTCTCTACCCTAAACAACTTCTCAGTAGCTTTGTTCAGAGTGTTTACACACAAGTCTACGACTCTTTCTGCGGTAATGGTTTTCTCATCCTTTCCATTCTCAGAGAACTTAACAATTTTCTCTGCCTCAGCTGTGGCAAGCTCATAGAAGAGCTTCATAAACGGCCTGAATGCCGGAACTTTGAGATCTTCCACTTTCCTATGTATACGTTCCTTTACCTGAGTCTCCTCAAGCTCCTTGGCTTTCTTGTTTGTCTCCTCATAAAGCCTTACAGCATCATCCAGCTTCTTCTGCGTGTCTTCCAGCTGGGTAATAAGAACCTTTGATTTATCATCTGTTTTCTCGTTTGCCTTTGCCTCAAACTCCTTGACCAACGCCTGTGCGGCAACAAGATCATCCTGCATCTTCTTGATTTCTTCTGGTGTCATATCGTCCTCCTTTTGATTGTTTTGGTTGTTCTCCTTCATATCAAGCTCTACTTTATAAGCTTTTACTTCTCCTGATTCCATATTGAACACAACCTCTCTGAGAGGTTTCAGATCTGCTACTCCTGGTATTTCTGCCCCTAACAATGCCACAGCTTTCAAAGCCCGCTTAAATGTCCCATTGTTGTTCTTCAAGTTCCAGAATATCTCTGAAGACACTGTACTGTACCTTCTGCTTTTTATTGCCTCGTACACTTTTTCATGCAAGTCTACAAAATCAGCTACCAACTTGTTTCCCATCCTCCTAATGTTTTGAATCCAACCAAGCGCAGGCATCCCTGGCTTATCTTTACAATGACCATCTTTTAATGGGGGTATGTAGCCTACTTTAGAGTAGTTACTGACTATCTCATCAAGGTCAGTTTCTGTGTAAGTATCCCCATTATGGTTTCCTGTAGCAAAGATTTCAACATCTTTAATTTCCAGCATTCTTATATCACCTCCCTTCTACTATATTTACGCACTCCTTACAACTATCACAAATTTCACATCTATGATAGATATTATCACAAGCTTCCTGAGATGATACTACTCTATCTATTGCAAAACAGAATAAGTCCATTTCCATGTCAGCCCCCTAACTCCTTATACAAACGTTCTGTAGCGCAAGTTGAACACAACTTCTTGCCTTCAATAATATGCACTACGGTATGCTTTCCGCAGTTTAAACAAATACCCATTACTCCTTGTCTCCTCCACCACCATATTCCTGTGCAAGCTTAGTGATGTTTCCACCGAATCCAGGAGACATCAAATCTAACGCTGCCCCCTTTATTTCACCTGTTACAAAGTCCTCTTGGTCTATTTCTATCCCCGCAGGAACAGCAACTAACATGCTCCTACAATTAAAGTGTAGAGGCGGCTTAAATCTATCGAGGTCAGGGTCATCCATCCTGAATAATCTTAAATCTAATTCTCTACATATCTCCGTCGTTCTATCATCCAGTATGGCACTGAACTCCATTGCCAGAATTAAGCCGGGGGAGAAACTTCTTGCCTCAGTTAATCTGCCCTGATTAAAGGCATCCGTAGCATTTGTTCTGAGTATTGTTTCCAACCGATAAGGAGCAAGTTGTTCATCATCAACTATAATGTTAGGATTTCCAATGTAAGGCTCAAATACGTTATGAAGCTTCTGTATTGTCTCTGCTGGTAATTCTCCTGTCTGTATAGCGTTGTATATGATTGCCTGAGCCTCTTTAATTAAGAGGTCACGTATTATACCCTTTATCCAGAACGCCTTGGAGTTAAGGTACTGTAGTGCTTCTGTGGGAGTGAATAACCCTTTTCCAGCAGACATATTCTTTGTATTGCTAACTGAATATGTCTCAGCTTTCAACTCTGTCCTACCTGCCTCAAAAGTTACTCGCATAAACTCCCTGAGGATAGACTCTACATCATTCATCCCCTTAATCTTTATGTCCTTGACGAGAGTAGGGAGCTTATCCCAGTTACGTGATACAAAGCTCTTCAAAGCTTCCCTGCTATCTGTTAATGCCTTGACAAGAGCTTCACGTGTTACGTTTACTGTATCTGTGAGGCTGGTATCTATTCTATTAAAGTTGACTACCTGTTCATATTTGTTAATCCCCCTGGAAAGTACGGCTTGGGAAAAGTTGCCGGAGCCTTCACCATCAAATTGTTTAACGTAAACTTGACCTGAGGTAAACTGTCCTTTCTCATCGTGATTTGGATTAAAGAATTGTTTTGTTTCTTCCTTCTTCTGTTCTTCCTCTTCTTTAAGTTTACCAGCAGCAGTCTTATCTTCTTCTTTCTTCTTAGCAGCAAGGTCTTCTGGAGTAGGTTCTACAACTGGTTCCGGTCTATCCTTGTCTACTTCAGGGAAGCCAAGTTCCTTGCGTAGATGTATTTCATCTGACTCTTGCTTAACGACTATGCCTTTCTCTACTGCTGTAATATATGTAGTAAGAAGCTCCGTACGTATCTCCCCAGCTATTGGAAGAAATTTGAACGTGGGATATTCATCTACTGAGAAGTTAAGGTCAACCAGTCTCTTTACTACCTGTTCTTGCATGACTCTGCCTTCTATCCTACTTCGCAAGTATCCTACAACCAGCATAAACATATCAAAGTGGACAGTAGCTCTTGCTAACGAACCTTGTGTAGCATCTCCAGTAGCTCCAATTAACCCTGGCATAAGTAACGCCCGTGTTATGTCTAAATCAAATCTCTCAAAGGACTTTGTGAATACATCAGTAGATTCTCCTGCAAGCTCTGGATTCCAAAACTCCAGGCTGTTCTCACCTCTCCCTTTTGGAATGATTCCCGTTGTAGCAGCCTGTAACCTGCTTATAACTATCTTTAAATCAGCTATTTGCTCTTTAGTATAGGCACTGGGGTCATATAACGCAAAAATAGGTGGTATCCCCAACCTCTCCAACATCATGGCAAACCACTTATATGCATTGTCCTTAATCCACCATGACCTGTAAACAGATTCGAGATCACTCTTACCATAGTGATTTCCAAATTCTTTCTCGTAGGAGAACAAGACAAACTTATGTACTGGAAGGGATGTATCTTTTATCCCTGTTCGCTGTATGATTCCATCTGAAAGCAGTTCCCCATATTCATCAGCTTTGAAGTCAAATTCATGTGGTCGTTTGTTCTTCAACGCCTTTAGAACGATTTTGTTGCCATGTTCTTTAGTCTGAGATTTATCCCATATAAGTTCACTGATGCTGTAGCCATAGTCAAGCGCAGTCAATACCCCTAACAATGCTTCTTCTATGGTATCTTCAAAAAACTCCGCCAAGTTCCACTTTACAAACTCTGTTACTTCCCAGTCCGCTGCTTGTCCTTCTGGGCTGACTATCTCCCAACCTGAAGATAACACGGCATGTTTCTTGAATCCCATAGCGGCCTTGACTTGTTCATCCTTGCGCATATCATCAAACACCTTCATCCCTTTGCGTGAAACAAGGACTGATGGGTTATATGGAGTAAAGCCTACTGAAGAGAACAAACCAAGTGGATCGCTCTTAGCCATTTCCTGGTAGAGGTTGCCCCTTGACTTTGTTTCCACATAAGCTTCTATAGACTCTTCTTTTTTATCTACCATGCGTTTGCTCCTGCAAATACTCGGCTGTCCTCATTAATATAACTCTGTTGCTTTACATCTATGCTTGTTATATTATCCTTGAGATGAGAATGTATTGCATACCTTTCAGCGTCAAGAAGATGGTCATTAAACTTCACTGGCTCCTCTAACCGCTTACCTGTTTTATCCGTTCTCCAACTATAGGAGCGTTTCTCTTTAATCAAATTAATACTGTTACTCAATACTTTTATTTTCTGTCTACATACAAAATCAATTCCATTCTTAACACTGCCTGGACCTTTCTGTGCGGGATATACATTAAACCCGGACCTATAAATTTCTTCTATCCTATCGGCCTCTGCTGAATCTGCATATATAGGAGCATCCTTATCCAATATTAATATATGTAACTTCTCAATTAAATCACTATTCGTTAATCCTGACTGATATAACAACTCCTCTTCATATATACAATCATCTGTAATAGAAATCTTCACGAGCCCCGATGGATTATTAAATCCAAAGTCCAGTCCATATATTACGTCATCTGTATAAGGCACTGTATCAACTATTTCCCAACCTGAGTAAATAAGTGCTTCAAGTATTCCCCATTCACCGGATGCATATATACGATGGAAATTAACATCCTGGTTAATCAAACCTTCAAGCGTCTTTATATAGTCAGCGGATAGAAAGGGGTTATCCTTATATGATGATATGATCTCTTCGCAATCTTCTGCCCCAGGGTCAAGAAGTTTTTCTTTTATCCAGTGGTAAATGTCTATTGGATTGAAACTAAGATACATCTGATTACGTTTACCATCTGTAGAGGGGGCACTCAATCTCAACTTCAGTTGCATAATTTCTTGATACTCAAACTCAGTTGCCTCTTCCACCCATATGTAATTCCATTCAGTGGATTTAATCTTCTCTACGTCATCAAGAGATCCAAAATGTACCAGGTTCTTACCAAACCAATAATTAAGATTCTGTTTCTCCTCACGTATATGTTTTCTCATCCCATTAGTAGAGACCATTTCATTGAACATCAGTAAAGTAGAAATACGGAGAGCCGGGAGTGTTTTACGTAGGATAAGGATTTTCTTATGTTTCTCTTGCGTTGCCTTATATAACATCAGTTGAAGGATTGAATGAGATTTACTGGATCTGGCACCACCTCGATTAATTACAATCTGGGCAGTACTATTAAGGTTTTTGTAAAATATAGGAGTCGCCTGTAATGTAACATTTCCCATATTACCCCATTATATATCTATACATTTCTGTTGCTGTGCTGGTACTATTGTGATTGTTATTGGATCACCATCATTACCTGTATGCTCTACTCTGTCTCTCCAATCCTTCGGTCTACGATTCTTCAACCAGAATATTGCGGCTGTTGTATCTGGTGGGTAGAACTTCTTTATCTTTACCTTCTCCACCTCTGACATTCCGTTGCCACATGACACAACTTTTAACTCTATCTCATCCCTTTCGTATCCAAGTGCTTTTCTGTACAGAGAATTTGTTACCTTTGCGTCTGCTTCTGCCCGTCCTGCCTTTATTGACTCAAAAAACTCTGGGTGTGTATGTTTCCAATTATTCAGGGTTTGTTCTGTTACCTCAAACATTTCTGCGAGCTGTGTATCTTTCGCTCCAAGCAAGCAATACTTGAATACCAAATCAACATACCCCTTTCTATAATCCGTGGGCCTTCCATTAGGGTTCTTTTTCTTACTACGTGCTGGTGTTTTTGGTATGCCGGCTTTCCCTCTATTTAATATTGTTCTTGGCATGCGTTTATTATATATGATTTTTTTTCTATGTATTAATTATTTTGTTGACTTTTTAATTTATATAATTTATAATACTTTTTAATTACTCTGACCCCAAACGGGATAAAGGAACTTATCATGCAAACCAAAGAAGAATTTATTGAAGTGATCAAAAACCCCGGTAATTGTGTTTCCGCTCTGTTACATCTCCATTCTTTCCAAACAGTTCCTGACGCCGATATCCTTACAAGTATGACTGAATTCTATAAGCAACGGGGGTATCTGACTAATAATCAACTAAGTTGTATCCGTAGACTTCTTCCTAAATACCTTGGTCAACTAAAGGACATACCGATTACGCCTGTTGAAATCAAGGGAATGACCCCCCCCACTACCAGTAAAACACCTGTTCCTGCCCCTACAAAGACGGCAGAAATAATCGGTGATAACTATATTATTCGATTCGCTTATAGTCCTGTAATGATTGCCGAGATTAAAACATTGTCAGGGCGTAAATGGGATTCCTATAACAAGTATTGGACCGCCACTGTCTGTTTTGATACACAAAAACGATTAGAAGAACTGGAATTTAGTTTTATTGGAGCTGCCTTAATTCCTCTTACTCCTAAAGAAATTACCCCTATAATACCGATAAAAGAAGTGTTGGAATTGAAACTCCCTTTATTTCCTTACCAGGTAGATGGGATAAACTTCATTGAATCCCATAATGGAAGGATTCTACTGGCTGATGAAATGGGACTCGGAAAATCGTGTCAGGCCCTCACTTATTTGCAACACCATCCTGAATTACGTCCAGCTATTATCACTTGCCCAGCCTCCGTAAAACTCAACTGGGCAAAGGAGATCAAACTCTGGATGACAATAAACTGTGATTTCCATATTATTTCCGGCAAACACTCACAGAAAGAGCGGCTTCCGAAGGCAAGTATATATATTACCAATTATGATGTCCTTGCTATTTCCAATCCTGACGCGAAAAAGAAGTCCGAAAAATACGTATGTAGGCCGGACATACTTGGTATTGAGCCTAAAATTGTTATTGCCGATGAAGCTCATGTATGGAAATCTCCTGATGCCCAGCGCACAAAAGCCATGATGGACTTAGCGAAACGAGCTCCTTATTTTATTGCATTGACAGGGACTCCTATTGTCAACCGGCCTATCGAAATATTTAACTGTATCAAGGCTATCGAACCTAAACTTTTCCCCTCTTATTTTCAGTATGCCATGAAATACTGCGGTGCTAAGCATAATGGGTATGGTTGGAACTTTAACGGGGCCTCAAATACCCAGGAATTACACGAAAAACTTACAAATAGCATTATGATAAGGCGTAAAAAATCAGAGGTGTTAAAAGACCTGCCTCCTAAAATCAGGACAGTTGTACCAATGGAACTTGACAATCAACGTGAGTATAACATTGCTGAAGCTGATTTGATTGGGTGGTTGCGTACAAACTTTGGTAATTGTAAAGCTGAAAAAGCCCAACAAGCGGAAGCCTTAACTCGCATTGGAGAACTTAAAAGACTTGCTGTCCGGGGCAAACTCAAAGAGTGTGTGGATTGGATTGAGGACTTCCTTGAATCAGGAGAAAAGCTTGTTGTCTTTGCTGTACATAAATTTGTTATTGACGCTCTCATGGAAAAATTCGCTGGACGGGCTGTCAAAATAGATGGCTCGGTTACCAATCGACAAGCTCCTGTTGATGCTTTCCAGACGGATGAAAATATAAGACTCTTTGTCGGTAATATTCAGGCTGCGGGGGTTGGTATCACATTAACAGCCGCATCTAATACCTGTTTCTTAGAGTTGCCATGGGCTGGCGGCCATTTAGATCAAGCCGAGGACCGTGTACATAGAATTGGTCAGGTTGCTGATAGTGTTACGGCATGGTATCTCCTTGCCGCCGGTACGATGGAAGAGGAGATTGCTCAACTTATAGATGCAAAAAGAAAGGTTGTTACAAAAGTGCTTGACGGCCAGGATGTTGATGAGGAATCCATGTTATCGGAGCTTATGAAAAAATATATATAGGGAGAGGGCATATGAAACGGCTTATGAAATTTAAAATTAGATTGGTGGATGAGGTAACTATTAATGAAGTAGCAGGGACGGCATTTAGAATTGGCAGATTCCGTTTTTTCATGGTCAAAGAAAAGACGTCATGGAATGTGAGTGAATTTAAAACAGGAATGGCCTTTAATCACCCTTTTGGTGGGTCTTCTACAAAAAAAGAAGCTATTCACGGAACTAAAGAGGCCGTTAAAAGAGCGGGGGATGAGGAGGTATTGAAGGCCATTGACTTCTATGTACAGCGATTTGGTATTTTGAACGAGGTATAATCCATGTTTGATGTCCTCAAATTCTTGCGAGATAATAGCGTTGATTTTATCACGGAAGGCAATAAACATGCCGGGACTGGATGGATTAACATTCATTGTCCCTTTTGTGAGGGCAGCCAAAACTATCACCTCGGTATTCATATTGAACAAGGATATGGGCATTGCTGGAGGGGTAAAGGTAAGAGTCTCCAGCGTATTGTCAAAGCCCTTGCTCATTGTGGTGCAGATGAAGCCAAGCGCATTATACAGCAATACTCAGATGGACGTGTGGTTGCAAAAGAATCCCCTGTTAAAGTAAGCCGGAAAAGTTCTGTGAAACTGCCTATAGGATGCAATGTATTAAGCCCTCGGCACTGGCAATACTTAGAAGGCCGTAACTTTGACCCTGATTTACTCACAACCACTTACGGACTCAAAGGCACCGGACCAATTGGAGATTATAAACATCGTGTGATTGCTCCTATCTATTTTGAAAAGAAACTTGTAAGCTACCAGGGACGTGATATTACAGGACGCTCCCTGCTACGATATAAGGCGTGTAAAACTGAGGATGAGGCCATACATCATAAGCATATCCTTTATGGATGGGATTTGGCTGTAGGAGACTCCTGCGCCATTGTAGAGGGTATAACAGATTGCTGGAGGTTTGGTCCTGGTAGTCTTGGTACTTTTGGAACTGGATATACATCTGAACAGGCACAATTAATCGTGCAAAGATTTAAGCGTATCTTTCTTATCATGGACCCGGAGCCCGCTGCACAGAAGACGGCTGAGGAACTTGCGTGGTTCCTTGGATATAAGGGAAAGGAGGTTCATATTGTAGATAGCGGGTTTAATTGTGACCCCGGTGATTTAAAACAAAGTATTGCAGATGAAATAATGAGGGACTTAAATCTTAAGGGATGGAGGTAGAATATGAGTGAGATTCAGGGAGAGTTGTTTGATACGGTGCCGGAAATTACGTTTGAAGACTTGCCGGAAGTAGTCTGTCCTATATGTAAAGGTACTTGTTACACTAAAGGAACTCGGTGTGTATGTTCAGAGGACTAAAATTCTATTGACTTATTTTTTATTTTATATATAATAAAGACTTATTTTCAAACTGCCTATATAGTGGGCGTGGGTCGTACAGCCCCGGAG
>ERZ1292625.3894-Hain-H41-01um-R1-3894-length-11575-cov-4_pt1 | contig 11575 bp, 11 predicted proteins | sample MGYA00564400_ERZ1292625 | MGnify/ENA primary metagenome ERZ1292625 (study PRJEB36523, sample SAMEA6512639) | groundwater metagenome | collected 2019-01-08 | study: AquaDiva: Metagenomics assemblies of 32 groundwater samples
CCCGTCCACGAACCCAAACCGCTTTTTAACCGGCTCGCCGTCCTGCATCACTTGCGCGATGAACACGCCTTTGACGACTTTGGGTAGGCTGCTGTCGGATTCGATGCGGGATTCGAGTTCGGCGGTTTTGGCCTCTGCTGCTGCCTTTTCGGCCTGCAATCGCTGGATTTGCGCCAACAATTCTGCCGTTTCTTCGGCTTGCGCCGGTGGAATCGGGGTGTTTTTATCGTTTGCCATTTTTAGAAAAAATGATCGGGTTTAAAAAAATTTGTGAGAAACAACTCGGTTTTGACCCGGTTACGCTTGGTCGTTGACAAAAGTCTCCGTGCCAAACTCGAACCCGTAACCCCGGTGGAATTCCGAAAAACCTTTCAATGTCCGCTCAAAATTTTCCCAGCGAATGACCGGCACCATCGGCTCTCCCCGGCGACGTACCACCACGAGGTTGTCTGGGCGCGGCGAGTACAGCATCCGGTTTCGGCCTTCCATCGAAGGCAAGCCGACCACGCGTTTGTTGGTGAAGGGCAGCGAGAAATTCAGGATTTTCATCGTGTCGCTCGGATCGATGTTCGGGTTCGTCTTGTAGGTGTCGAGGATTTCCTTGGCCAAGGCGCGGGCGTGGGTCGGGGAAACGTAGATGTTTCCGCTTCCATCGCGGAATTTCACAGGCAACCCGTTGATGAACGTGTCAAATTTGGCGATGTAAGTACCCGAAGAAAACGCACCGGTGGCAATCGGGACGATGCGACCGGCGGTGATGGCATCGGCAATTTTTTTGCCCATCCCGTCAACCGCATCTGCGGTGTTGCCAGCCGTGCCTGTCGTTGGAGCGACCCGAACTCCTTTGTACGCCAGGAGCAGTTCAAGTTCCTCCTCGTACTTCGGCATGATTTCGTTTTCGTAAATCCACTTCGGGAATTCCCACTCGCTTGGGGCTTTTCCGGTTCCAAATTCATCCCAATTCACCATGAACGTGTCGAACCACTGGTCGAGGTCGTCGCAGGTGAATTGCACGTCAATTTTCATCCGTTGGAGCGGAATGCGCTCCTCGTCAAAAGTGTGGGTGTTGTTCGGGGTAAAATCGCACTGGAAAGCCTGAATCAGATTCCCGCTGGTGACGTTGGGAGCCACCCACGTGTGGTCGGCGACGCGCTGCGACCACATTTTCTCCGTCACCAGTTTTTGCCGGATGGAGGTATTGATTTGCGGCTTAAAAGTCGCCACGTAGCGGTTGAGCGCGGTGGCGGTGCCAGCAATTGTAACAGACATTTTGAAAAAATTTTTGGTGAAAAACTTTTGATTCGCTCATCCCGAATTGCTGTTTTTCACCCTGCGGGCCGCTCAGTTTTCCGTGAAACGGACAACTTCATTCCGGCTATCCCACAATTTTTGGTTGTAGGCTTTCAGGAAATTGTCGTCGTCGTCGCCGACATTTTCGGGAAACTGGCCGTGTGTGATGGCCGCGCCGGGGGCTTTGGCCATTTTTTCCACGAGGGCGGCGAGGGCATCCACTTTCGCTTCGAGGGCGGTGGTGTCGGTCTTGGCCTCCGTGGGCGCGGGCGTGTCCGAAGCGGCGGGCGCGGCCACCTTTTCGGGCAGCAACGCGGCGAGGTCTTCGGCTTTCAGTTCACCTTTTTCAATCGCGGTTTTGATATTTTCTACCGTAATCATTTCGGGTTCAAGATTTTGAATGTGAGTAGATGTGCCGTTGTCGGGTGACGCAGGCGGTTCAGTGGCAGCCGTTTTTTTGAATGGCTCCCAAAATTTGGTTGTGAGTTCGTGCAACCAGTTGCCGGGGCGTTTTTGCCCGGCGTTATTTTTTTCCTGAAAGTAGGCGACTACTTCCTGATAACTTTTTGTGGTGAGGTCAGCGGGCGGCGTGACGGCTTCGTACTCCTCGCCGTCGGCTTGGGCGATGCCGAGCGACAGGCATTTTTTGTAATCGAGCCAGTGGTCTTTGCCGTCGTAAAACTCCTTTTTGATTTGCTTTTCGTCCATGCCCGTCGCCTCGGACATGACGTGCAGGATGCCGGATTCAAAGACATCGAGTGTGTTGGCACAGTCGCGCATCGCGGCAGCGTTTCCCATGCAAATCGACATCGGCGCATGCACCATCAACAGGGCGTTTTTTGCCATGTGGCGGTTTTTGCACGACATGAAAATGTCGGCGGCCATCGAGGCGCAAAGGCCGTCGTTGTAGGCATGGACTTCGGATTTGCTGGCTTTAATGGCGTTGATGATGGCATTGCCGTGCATCATGGAGCCGCCGGGCGAGTTGATGCGCAGGTTGATGCGGGGGTGGTTTTTCTCCAATTCGCGCATTTTGACCGCGAAAATCTCGTCGGTGATTTGTGTTTTCCCCGGCTCAGCCCAGAAATCTTCGCCGATAAAACCGTACAGCAGAACCTCGGCGACCTCGCCATCCTCCAAAACCGCGAATTTGAATACGTCTTTGACCATTTTTCCAAAAAAATTAAGGCCACAACACCGCTTCGTGCGGGGTTTGGCCAGCCCATTTGATTTGATGCTTCCGACCATCGGTGCCTTTGTTGCCGGTCGAAAACGAGTAGGTGAATTTGAAAGCGGTTTCGGGGTCGTTGAGCAGCCAACGGCGGCCCGCGCGGTCGCGCACACGAAGCAGGTATCGGTACTGCTTCATCTGGTTGATTTCGTGCTTGGTGGGCGGTTCGCTGCCCGCAAATGAGCCTTCGACCGTGCGGTCGAAAAAGCGGCCTTGCTCGTCTTCGCGGACGGAATCTTTCCATTCGCGGTCGGTGGAGAGCAGGATTTGCATGCTGAGCCAGTTTTCTGTGTAGATGCTGGCGAGCGCGCCCACGAAACTATTTTCGGAATTCACGAGGTGTTCCGCACTCGCCGACAGATACGGCAGCGGCAGGTACTCGACGGTGAGTAAACCGCCGGGCTGCAAGCCGCCACAATTTTGAGAGATGCCTGTGAGTCGAAACATGACACAAAAAAAACGGGCGGCGGGGCGGCGTAAAAAGGACGGGGGAAAATGAAAAGCCCGTCACGGATAACCGGGACGGGCTTTTTCGATAAATTTCAGAACGTGTGGGGCGAAACTCGGTGATAATCCCGAATCACAAATTTTCCTAAAATATCATGCCCCGGTCGGTAGGCTTCCGGGAATTCAAATTTTCGGTCAAACTCAACATTTTTTAGTTGGGTTACTGTGACCATTTTGGCAGGGAATCGCCGCAACAGCCAAGCGGGGAAATTCGAGATTTTGAAAAAATCCCACCAAGTGGCGGGTTTTTCAAAATGAAAATAAACATCAATTCCTGTCTGTTTTCGCTCGGCAAAAAATTCCCGTTGAATTTCGATAGCCAATTGGGAAAGCACTTCTCTGGCCTCGACACGGGTGAGAGATTCAAAAAGGCGTTTATCCAAATTTAATTCTAACACCTCTTTAAATTTTTCTAAAATCACCTCTGAATTGTTGGGTGTTCGATTCATTTTTCGCTAATTTCTCTCCACCGCCCCCCGCTTTTGCTCGGCGGCGATTTTGAGTTTTTCTGGGTGAAAAAATTGGGTTTCACACATCTCCGAACAATCGTCCAGAATATCGCCTGCAAAGGAAACGACCCAGGACAACGTATCCAAATCGTCGTCCTCGATGGCGACCCCTCGGGCGGTAATCAGCAGGGATATTTTGAGCAGTTTCTGCACGGTGTGCAGGCCGCTTTCTGGGTCATCAAAATAACAGGCGGCGGTGGGTGGTTTGCGGGCGGCGACGGGCGCGGCGGTTGGATTTGTAGATGTCATTGCGGGACGTTTTACAAAATGAAAAAAAAAGGGGCAGCCGGCACGTCCCGCAAAGAATCGAACGGCGCAGCACAAGGCTGGCGTTCACCGGCTGCCTTTTTCTTAAAAACCAGACTTGTAAAATTTTACGGAAACTTTTTACCGCGCTTTGTTCGAGACTTGCGGGACTGAACGGGACAAAAGTAGGTGCGTTCGGATAGTTTTTCAAAAAACTTTTGCAAAAAAATAGGCGGCGAGCAGGCCGCCGAGCAGCCAGACCAAAATTTTTGCCCCGCCATTTCCGGGCGGGTTGTTTTTGGGCGGTCTGGGGGTGAAGGGTTGGCGGTAATTGCCGTAATTGAAGATGGTGGTTTTGACCGCGCGTTCTTTGAGTTTGGATTTTTGATTACCTGCGACCATGATTTTTTTAGTTGAGCCGAATGCACTCCACCGTCGTCTCCACTTTTTCAGAGCCGACGGATTGGCGGAATTCGAGGGATTTGATAATCACATTAACGGCACCCTGCCGCGTGCGGAAATAGCGCAGCGGGTTTTCCCACCGCTGCAATTCCTCAATTTCGTGGCCTTCGAGGCGGACGGGAATTTTGATGGTTTGGACGTTGGCGAGGATTTCCGCCCAGTTTTTCCAAAGTTTTTGGTACAAACCCCGGTTGCTCGGCCAGTCGAGTTGAAAATCGGTCAGTTCCGTGTCGAGCGAATCCGTCCCCGATTTTGATCCCTGCCAATACTCATCGTCGTCGTCCGCGTCGGGTTGCAATCCGAGGTCAAAAAATAGGCGCGGGTCGGCCTCCGATTTTGGGTTCCCAAATTCGCGCGACAGGCCAAGCGCGAAGATTGTCGCCACCTTCCAATTGTCGCCCTGAATGTTGTCGGTTCGCAATGTCTCGGCCAGCGGACGAAGCGGCGTTTCGATTTTGAAACTGCCCGCGCCGGATGGGTCAAAATCCTGCAATTGAGCGTCAGAAAACGTGTCGTTTTTGTCCGAAATGAAGGACATCAGCGGCGGAGCCTGAATGATCGCGGTCATATCGTAGCCCGGCGCGACTTTGGAAGTCCAATCCACCGGCGTTTGATTGAGGAAATCCGCCCGTTTTCGCAGCACGATGGTATCTCCCTGCAAGTGGGTGAACAGGTTGAGCGTTCCCAAAATTTTTGTCAAAAAATCAAGTGCGGAGGTCTCCGGGACGTGCTGGTTGAGGTCGTAACTATTTTGGTGGACGTTTAAAAAGCGCGTTTCGGAGAAGTCCGTGAAATAATCCTGCATCACGGCATCGAGCGCGAGGTTGTTGTACACCAAAATTTTTTGGAAATCCGGGTCGTCGAAGAACCCGGCGAAGGCATAATTCGCCTCGGATATGTGCTCCGTTATTTTTTCAAAAATATACCGGACTACCACGAAGGGCACGAACGAAAACGCCCACTTTTTCGTCGTTTCGGGCGTGTTGCGCCCTTCCGTTGTGCCATGCCGGTAATTCAGGTAGGAATTGAAGGCTGAGTTGTCCCCCGTTTTGAAAAAATACGGGTTAAACACGACTGGAAAACGGTGCGAGCTGGCGGGTGAGGTGCGCTGTACCTCGTAATGCAGATGCCAGTTTTCAAGCCGCGCGGACGCGAAATTGTTATATGAAAGTAGCGTGAGCGAGGCGGGCGTGAAAATCTCGACATTGAACGGGTTGTTCGCGCCCGGTTCGAGGCGAAGGGTTGGCGGCGAAATGGCAATGGCAGATGCAACACCGGGAAAAACGGCGTTGATGGCATCAATGATAAAAATCATCGAGTCGAACGGCGTGCCGGTGTGCGAAAAAAGGAGGCCGTTGATTTTGATTGAAAAAAAGTTGTCTGGCAGGAATTCGATAAACAAAAGCGGAACGGTTGGCTCGGCGATGGTGATGGTTTCGAGGATTTCGTTGATTTTTATGTCGGAGAGCGCGGCGGAAAGTTTGCGCTCGCGGTTTTTGAAAACGACCTCGATTGACTCCGCCGATACCTGCCCCACCTCTAAAAAACCGGGAAACTGCGCGGTCTCTATATGCAAAACGGCGGGGATGGAAAGCGATACATTTTTTGCGTCGAGCCGGTTGATATGCGACAATGCGCGAAGATTTCGCCCCGTATTCGGCAACCGAAATGGGAACGAAAAAACCCGGCCCACGATAGCATCATCGAAGGCCGGGTTGAAAACCTGCATGGTGATTGAGGCGCGCGGGTCGAGGTCGAGGGAGGTGGCGGCGGTAGTAAGTCGGAGCATTCTTGTGTTTTTTTTATAGCACGGGTTCAATAATCAGCCACCCAACCGCAACCGCGCAAATAATTATCATCAAAATCGAGGCACACCCACCTTTTTGACCTTTAACGGGTCGTTGGGGCGGGATTTTTTGATGGCCTCCGGGGTTCGTGTGCCACCTACGCTGCGTGTCTTTGAAAATTCTTCCCATTTTATTTTAGTTGAAAATAACGTACCCGACCGTCGAAGTGTCGCCCGTTTCAACGCTTGCCACGTTCAAATTCCACGAATACGACGTAATTGTAAAGGAAGTCCCCGGCGTTTTCCCCGTTACTTTCACCGACCCGACGCTGCCGGAATTGTTTTGGCTGGTAATTAAAATTATAGAATTGGCCGTAACCGCTGTACTCGATACCGTAACCGTCCCGTTTACCAGCGTGGCACTACCTGCCGCTGCATTTGTGCCGGTCGCTATGATTAACTTATTGCCTGCTGTGTTTAATTGCAGGTTTCCGGTCACGTCCAAAGCCTCGGCGGGCGATTGTGTGCCGATGCCCACCTTGTTATTATTCAGCACCACCAAAGCGGGGGTCGTGCCATTCACAACCAAAAAACTGCGACCGCTTGCGGATGTAGAACCCGCCGCCGATTTAATCAAAAGTCCGCTTGGCGAAGTTGTATTTGTGTTTTCAATTGCCGCCGTATAAGAAGTTGTCGTGCCGGAACTCCACGCAAGCCCGTCGGTGCTATTGATTGATTGCGAAGATGTCAAGCCGTCGGCAAGTGCATTAGAAGTATTTGCAAGCGCACCCGCCGGAGCCGTATTTTTTACCCCCAATTTCCCAACGCCCGAGCCCGCCCCAACCGTCGGCGGCAGCATTTTCTCAAAGGCAATCGGAGAAACCACCAACCTTGCATTAAAATACCTAACCAAAATAGCCGCTAATTCAGGCGGCACGTTGGCCAGTCCGGGCAATGGTTGTCCCGGAGGCACGCTGACGCAAACTTTGTAAAATCCGATTGCCTCTGTGTAGGCCGTTGCTCCGGTGACGACAATCCTATCTGTGTTGCTTGTTCCCTCGGCATCAACCAGCCAAATCCCAAGACTCCCATCTCCGCGAAGATGATAAAGTGTATCGCCGACCATCTCCAACGTCGTCACATCCACATCATCTATTTTGTCCAGCGTGTGGGAAAACGTGGAGCCGTTTGCCGATGAACTTGACGCTTGCCAAACCATCGGGATTTGCCCCGATAAAAAAACGGGAAGCAAAAAAAATAAAAAAGAAAATATTTTCATTTCAATTTAATATTCGGTTAAAGAAATCGCCGACCCTTCGGCGTATATTTTTAAGTTTCCGCCGGAATTCGTTGCGCCCTGCACCTTAAAAACGGTGCTTGCGTTTGCCGTAAACTTTCCAGTTATGGTTGTATAGACTACGCCGCCACTGCCCGTAGAAGCCACCGACATTGTGCCACCTGATGTAGATGTACCGATATTTATATTGGCGGTCGTGGCTCTGGGCAAAAGCGCAACAGCGGTCAAGTTTGCAGTCGGGCACACAACAGCAACTTGCATCCCATTTCCAGCAATCGCGTTTTCCGTTTTAAGAAAAACAGAAAATTGGTACTTTTTACCAGACGTGACAGCAAGTGTCATATCTGTTATATCCGTTAATGTCGTTCCGGTTGTTTGGGTTTCATCTGCTGTTTTATCAACTTGAAGCAGTACTGCCCCGCCGCTCGGCAGCGCGTGATAGCCTTTCGTGCCACTCGCATTTGTCCCATAATATTTTGAGTTTCCGGGTGAAGAAGCATCGCCTACAAGTTGAAAAGCACTATTTGAGCCGTTCCCCGTCACTGAATTAGCCGATTCCATTAACCAAGGAATCCAAGTGCTCACGCCATCCCAAATAAGCGTATTCCCAATTGAGGCTCCGTTTTGTCCCAATTTCAAAGGTATACCGCTTGTTCCGTCCCCGTCCAGCGTGTTGTCAGAGGCGACGACTTGCGTTCCCCAGTTGTCACCGCTGCCCCCAGAAATTGACCCAACCCCAAAATCACCGTTTGCATCCACAACAACGGCTTTTAAGGTTCCCGTCAAATTCGTGGTTGACGATGTCATATTGGTAGTGCGAATCGGAATTGTCCCCGCGCCACCGATTTGCAGGGGTCGGGCAGGTGCTGCACCCGCTGCCGTCAAAATACCTACCCCGTCATTGTCCACTGTGACAACACCTGTTTCGGCGGCTACCAAAACCATTCTGGGGTCTGTATTGCCGTTGTAAGTTTGAATCGCCGCAGCCGCCGCCCCACTTCCATTGTCAATTTGGTAGTGGGTTATGTAGGTAGTGTTGTTTCCATTGCCGAGATAATCAAAAAATGGGGTACTCCCTTCAATCGTCATCCCGGCAAGCATTGATGTTGTGCCGTTAAAATCTTTGTCGCCCGCCCATATTTGATTTCCGGTGGTGACAACCCCGGCGTTACTCCCATCTGCCCCATTTATCACCGCGTCCGTTCCGGTGTCTGAATTGATTGTAACCGTGTTTGCTGCGTAGGTTATGGAAAGGTTGGTTGCGCCGCCACCGCCCGTTTCGTCTTGCCATGCTCCGCTTCCATCCGCTGCGGTGGCTTTCCAAACTTGCCCTACTGTCGGCGAGATTCCGGTTTGTTTTAATTTTATTTCGTCGCCATGAATTTCAACATTTTGCTGCGCTAAAATTTGAATTCGTTGGGTTGCGGAATTATTTGACAAAATGAATTCCCCGGACTGGTTTTCAATATTCATTCCGGCTGTATTATTTAATTCAAAAAAATTACCGCCTCCATCTAAAAACGTGCCTTGCGTTAATGTGCCGCCCAACTTTACCGCGCCCGCCGATTCTGTCAATCCGTTTGAAAATGTGTACGTTGTTCCCGCCGAACCATTGGAAAATGCCGTAGCCCGCCCCGCCACGTCAAACGTCACATTGCAATTCGTGCAACTTCCAGCCGTCACCAAAGCAGTCAAATCCGAAGAAGCCAGCGTCCCGTCTGTGACGTTCGCGGTTCCGACCACGTTGTTTGCGAGGGTCGTGGCAAAACTTCCGGTTCCCGAACCAGTTACCGCGCCCGTCAAAGTAATTGTCTGGTCGCCGCTATTCGTTCCCGTCAAATTCAGCATCGTTTTTACCTGCGCCGATGTCAAGTCCAACGGGTTGGCCGTTCCTGCCGTGTTGTTCCCTTTGATTGTTCCAGCCGCCATGTCCGCGAGTTTCGCATTTGTCACGGCATCGGCGGCAATAGTTGTCGCAAATGACCCCGTTCCGCTTCCGGTTACATCGCTTGTGAGCGTAATGGTTTGGTCTCCGCTGTTTGTCCCGGTCAATCCCAAATCGGTTTTCACCTGCGCCACCGTCCGAGAAGCCCACGCGCCCGCCTTCGCTTGCATAAAATTATCAGTTGTGGCCGTCAAACCCGAAATCGTTGTCAGGTCGGCATCCAACGGCTGCTTTCCACTATCTAATTGATTCAAGGCATTTTGAACCGTCACGGCGGTAATGCTTCCGGCGGCGACGTTTGTAATTTCCGAAGCCGTGTAATCACCCGCCGCCGAAACCACCGCGCCCGTCCGCCCCTCAAAACTGGAAACGCCGCCACCCGCGCCAATCTCATCGCTGCCCGGAACCCATGCCGTCCCGTTGAATTTCAAAACCTGCCCATTCGTGGCGGATTGTGTTGCCAACTCCGAACTACCAACCGCACCCGCCGAAATTTCAGGCGCACCAACGGCATCGGCGGCTATGTTCGTCGGGATTGCCGTCGTGCCGCTTCCAGTCACGTCGCCGGAAAGGGTGATGGTTTGATTGGCCGTCAAAAAGTTATGGGTAAAATATTCCAATGCTGTCGCCCCTGCGTTCACCCGCAGCATTTGGCTGGCCGTTCCCAACGCGGTCAAACCAGTACCACCCTGCCCAATCCCAACCGTTCCCGTCACGTCTGAAAACGGGATGCTCGACACGGTTGAAAAAGCCGTCGTGCCGCTTGCTTTTAAATAACCTGCGGAAAATGTGGCCGCACCACTTCCACCCCTCGAAACGGGCAAAGTCCCGGAGGTGAGTTTGTCGGTACTCAGGTCGGGAATATCCACCGCTACCAAACTCCTAAATGTCGGAGCCGCCGCGCCGCCGCTCGACGGGCCCGCAAAAACGGTATTGACCGCCGCGTTGGCCAGTGTCACGCCGATGGTGCCGTTGGAGGTCAGCGGGCTGTTGGAAACCGAAAGAAAACTCGGCATGGTCAGTCCTACCGATGTCAAGCCTCCGCTGCCCGTCAAATCAGGGGCATTGTACCATGCTTGGGTGGTGGCGTTCCATTTTAAGACATTCCCGTCGGTCATCGAGCCGGGGAGCGGAAAGCCCCAGAGGTAGGTGTTTGCGTAGGCCTTTGCCGCATTGGCGGAGGGGACGGACGTTGTCGTGTTGGTGCCGTCGGCCAAATTTTGGTCAACCGACCGCACCGCCGTGCCTCCGATGGTAACGGTCTGTCCGTACCCTTTGCCCGGCAGCAGGTAGATGGCCAACATGATGGCCAGTAACAGAATTTTTTTAAAAGAATTAGACATAAATCAAAATTGTTTTGACCGTGATTGAATCGGTGTGGCCGGTGAAATAGAGGGTGGCGGCGGCGGGGAAATCCTTGATTCGGAGGATTTCGATGGAGCCGTTGATGTACGGCTCGGCATCGGCGATTTCGACTCCTCCGCCCGTCGTCCCGATGTTGACCGTTCCCATTTCAGCGGCCCGGATGATGATGGCGTGCAAGACCGACCCCGCCGGGATTGCCTGCGTTCCGCTCGTGCTGCCGGGAAAAGTGCTGGAAATTACTTTGCCCGCCAGTTTCAAGGGATCATCTGATAAGTGCAGATAGGAATCTATCAGATCCTCAAAATCATCCTCGGTCGGCTTGTCGCCGTTCTGGAATCGGGTGAGCAGGTATGCACGGGTTTGAATAGCCATTTTCCAAAAAAATTAAGGTTGGACGATGAAGTCCAGATTGATTTCCCAAAAAGAAATGCCATCCAGCACCGGCACGGGCGGGATGACATTCCAATCGGGGTGTTGCGAAGTCGTATTATCGTAATTTCCGAGGGTCATGCGCGGGGTGGCGACGAACTCGACGAAATGCAGGTTTTGGGTGGTTTCGGTGATTTTCAGGGATTTTGCTTGTACAAAAAGCGGGACAAATTCATCGGTGCCGATGTATTCGTAACCCTCGTTGTAAAACAGCAATTCCTGCAAGGCTTCCACCTCCGACCGCCGCAGGAAGCCGCTACGGTAGGTGTTTTTCTGCTGCGCCTCAAAGTTCCATTGAAGGATTTCGGCGGTGTTTTCGGTGTAGCCGGGCGCGAGGTCGCGGCGGCTTTCGCTGCGACCAATATCGGCGGCACGGGTGTGATAACCCGCGCAGCGCAGCGTTTCGGGGCAACCAAAACCATTGAGATATTGAATAAACCGCAGTCCCTCATAGGACATAAAATCCACCAAGTATTCCCGAAAATCCGACACTGCGCCTTCGTCGTTC
>ERZ1292625.3896-Hain-H41-01um-R1-3896-length-11573-cov-5_pt1 | contig 11573 bp, 15 predicted proteins | sample MGYA00564400_ERZ1292625 | MGnify/ENA primary metagenome ERZ1292625 (study PRJEB36523, sample SAMEA6512639) | groundwater metagenome | collected 2019-01-08 | study: AquaDiva: Metagenomics assemblies of 32 groundwater samples
TCGAACCCACAAACCCTTTCGGGTCAAGGATTTTAAGTCCTCTGCGTAAACCGTTCCGCCACCGCGGCATATTTTTTCCTTGTGCGGTCAGGGGGAGTCGAACCCCCGTCTCGTCCTTGGCAAGGACGCATAATAGCCATTATACGATGACCGCAAAAACCTAAAAATCTTCAATCACTATAACAAAAAACAACTGCTTTTTCTAGTGTGCTGGAGGGGAGACTTGAACTCCCACGGGATTTCTCCCACTAGCTCCTAAGGCTAGCGTGTCTGCCAATTCCACCACCCCAGCAAATTATTTTCCTTGAGGCTCGGGCGGGAATCGAACCCGCGAATAAGGGTTTTGCAGACCCTTGCCTTACCACTTGGCTACCGAGCCATTATTTTACATAAAAAGAAATCAATGGTGAATATTTTGATGATATTCGTTCTCTAATATAATGCTTCGCCTTATTTTCACTCATTTTAAGTGTATTGGCAACCTCGTCACGCTTATCATCCGGCCAAACACTTATATACACCTTTACTTTACTCGATGCCTCATTCGGCTCAACATGAATAATTGATACAAGTATGTCGTTAGCAAAGCCGCAATCAAAGCGCAAAAAATCTGGTAACGTCTCTCGAACAAACGCAGCAAGCCTTTCTTTACGCTTCTCGTTCATTATAAAACGCTAAAATATCACGCTCTTCAATTGCTCGTGATGACTGGATGAGCAATCCACCCTCCTCACCCTCTTTAAGGACATCTACTGCGGATTTGTTACGTTGGACACTACTTACTGAACCTGAACCGACTCTCTCACCACTTCGCATAATATCAAACTTTGACTCTCTAACGACCTTACCTTCTCGTACACGACCCCCAACAATTCGCCCACCACCTGTTGATTGAAAAGTTTTTAAGACTAATAATTTTCCAAGCTCATCTCGAGTAAATTGTTTTGGAACATAAACCTTTAACTCGGCTAAAATCCAATCAACTGCTTCATAAATAACATCAAAAGTTTTTACTGAAACATTAAATCTCGCCGCCAAGTCCGTGGCCGGACCTTTTATTTTTGTATGAAATCCTACCACAAAAGCAATATGTGCAGAAGAAATACTTTTAATATCATTTTCATTAATATCCCCTACTCCACCTTCAAAAAACCTCACCGAAAGACCTTCTGGAATCACTCTACGCACTTCGTCAGTGATCGCTTCTAAAGATCCTGCGACATCAGCCTTCAACATAATACCGACTTCTGCATTTACAGCATCTTGTGAATCTTTAGCACTAAGAACGACTTGACTGCTCATAGCTTGCTCAAGGTCTTCTTTTGAATGGAATGCCTGAAATAAAACCCCCACCTCTGGGACTTTACTAAAGCCGACAATTGTAACAGGAGTTGCCGGGCCCGCATCAATCACGCTCTTCCCAAGAGGATTCTCAAGAATGCGAACAGGTGATGATGCCGAACCCGCAAGTATAAATTCTCCTTTATGCAAAGTGCCATTCGTAACAAGCAGCATCGCAGATGGCCCACGACGCGGATCAAGATGAGCCTCAATAACAACTCCTTGTGCGAGCGCTTCAGGATCAGCCTTTAGTTCTTCCATTTCTGCTGCAAGCAATACAGTATCGAGAAGTTCATCGATATTTGTACCTACTTTTGCAGATATAGAAATTATTGGCACGGTACCTCCCCACCCCTCAACAAGCACTCCTATTTCTGCAAGTGCTGCTTTTGCTCTGTCAGGATCAGCGGATGGTTTATCAATTTTATTGAGAGCAACAAGATACGAAATTTTTGCATTTTTAATTGCCTCAAATGCCTCTTTTGTTTGGGGCTTAACTCCATCATCAGCAGCAACTACCAATATGGCGATATCAGCAACTCTTGCGCCACGTTCTCGCATCTTTGAAAATGTTTCATGCCCCGGCGTATCAAGAAATGTAATTTTTTTATCATTCCATACAATCTCATACGCACCCAAGTGTTGAGTAATGCCTCCCGATTCTCGAGCTACAACATTAGTCTTTCGAATAGTATCAAGAAGTGTTGTTTTCCCATGATCAACATGCCCCAAAATAACCACAATGGGGTGGCGAACAATTTGTACTGGTTTTTCTTTTATTGTCATTTGATGCCAATTTAAACCTTTTATTTTAGTTTAAAGCGCCCGCTTGGCCAAGCGCTTCTTGCTCTTCTTTTGACAGAGCATATCGTGATGCCCCCCTCTCAATTGGCTTTGCATACATCATTGGCCTTCCTTGTACATAGATGCCCGACAACGCTACGCCATTATTATCACCATCAAGAAGAGCTATCGCAAAGCTTTGATCTCCTCCTGCGCCAGAATCAGCGAATGGATTAAATCGAACTACTCCTACCTTTTGTACTGATTTAAGAAAATCGCTCTCGAGAGAAAGAACTGCTTTCTGCAATGAAATGGATTCACTCCGCAGCTTCTCCAAATGTCTGTGATGATCTCCTACAAGCGACTCTAATGTCTTTGGTTGTGCGCCACCAAACAATACGCGCATTTTTTTCTCAATTTGCCACAATCGATATCCGAGAAAAGCTGTTACCAAAAATAAAAGAGAGAGAGCGACTATCATAATGCACTTTAAAGTAGCATTAAAAATCGACTCTGTAAAGGTTTTTTATGCGTTAGATAACAAAACTACTCTATAACCATCTCGTCTGGTTTTCTCAAACCACCCAAAGCTGTATATGCGACTATACTTGAGACAAGAGTTATCAACCTCATCACTGTCACCATCCACCCATACACAATTCCTGTTTCATCGAGAGCTCCCGCAAGTCCAACAAGAATCAAAGAGACTGCCATAAATAAATATGAATGTCTTACAGGCTCAGGCAATTTGATCTTATTTTTAATTGAACGCACAAACAAAACAACAGCCCCCACCCACAAAGGGAAAGATCCTACTATAAAAAGACCTAATGTGGCTGGGGAAGAAAGAATTTGTGCTGCAAAATAATTCTCAGGCTGTGGTTCTACTTTATAGAAAAAAAGTGAGACTAAAAAAAACAGATACCATATACCATATACAGTCAGAGCAATTTTTCTTTTTTGTCCTGCAAATAACACTACTTGGATAAAATCTGCGCCTACGACAATCGATGCACCAATAAATATCTGCAAACAATATGTACCTATAACAGCGACTTGCTGAAATCCTAAATATCTAAAAAAATCCATACACGCAATCGAAAACCACGAACCCGCCATACCAAGCCAAAAAAGCGCAAAAGAATTTACAGCCTGACTGGCGTATCGCGAATTAATTTTATAGTAACTCCTAAACGTCAACAGACTAAACACCCCTATGACGAACGAAACTAAAAAAGTAAAAAGGATGCCAACAAACATATATCCATTATACCAAATTTTCTATACCTAAAAATTATTCTGTAACAATACCATCAAATTCAGCCTCCATCTTTATTGCCTCTGCTTTCGTATCTCGAACAATGCCGTCTTTGTGATGTGCGGGAGAATAAATAGTATAAAATTTAAGAAGTTTACTTTTTGAAGTATTTATTACGTTATGTTTTGAACCTGCCGGCACAATAACTGCATCGCCATCTCCAACGACATATTCATTATCATTGATTAATACAAGCCCTTCTCCCGATTCAAAGCGAAAAAATTGATCTGTATCTTTATGGATCTCCAAACCAATATCTTCTTGGGTCTGCAACGTCATCAACACAAGCTGGCTATATCCGCCCGTATATAAGACTTTTCGAAAACTCTCATTCCCAAGAGTTAATTTCTCGATATTATCTTTAAAACCTTTTTTACTCTTCTGACTCATAAATTATAATTTTAACTTTTTCTGAGAGTATAAACTGGCGGAGGCGGGAGGATTCGAACCTCCGATACCCTCTCGAGTATACCGCTTTTCGAGAGCGGCGCTTTCAACCACTCAGCCACACCTCCAATATTTTTAAAGTCCTCCAAGATTTGCAGGAATTGGCTGACCACCAACATCAAATGTTTCAACTAATATCTTTGCAATCCCCCACATCGAAACCATAACTGTTAGGGCGATAACGCCAAAAATCATCATGTTACGTCCTGCTTTCACCTTTTCCTCGTCTCCACCCGCCGCCACATATCGCAAGATTCCTACCATAAACACTACAGTCGCAAGAACAATCAACATCGGGATTAACTGATCATGTAATATAGTATTAAGATTTGCAAGTTGGTCTTCGATATTAGAAGCAGCTTGAGCAAATGCAAAAAACGGCAAAACTATGCCCACAAAAACAGTATTTTTTGCTTTCATTGAAAACTTCATTGTATATACGATTATTGCATAAATGACACTACATAGCAAAAACTTAAAAGCCCCCATAACGGGGACTTTTAAGTTCTATTTTTATACTTATAATGACCTTTTACTGTGCTTTATATAACGCGACGAAATCTTAAAAAGTTACTACCAAGTCGCCGAGCCACACGTACTGCATCACGGGCTATAAATACCCCTACAAAAAGAGCTCCAAACAAAAGCACTTTCGCTACAAACTCTGTGTTGGTCACGGCGTTAACTACATACCCCCACATCATGCCCACTGGGTGGTGTGTAGTACGATACACAATATTACTCATAACGTTTTCAAACGACATGTAGCTCTGCACTCCTACTGCAATGGTCGCGAGTACAACGAACTCAGCTACAAGCAACGGCAACATACTGCGAACAAGCCAAATACCATACACCTTTCTCATCGTACGATTACGCATCTGTTCTAAATTATCTGGGGAATGATTCATAAAAAAATATTATTGAGGAATAGACTCTCGCAACAAGCGCTTTGCTCGAAACAGTCTCATTTTAAGCGTCGAGAGTGAAATTGCTTCTTCCGCAGCAATATCAGCATAAGATTTGTCTTCTATATAATACGCACGTACAACTCTCTTTAAATCATTTGGTAAACGATCAAGAAAATATTCCACAGTCATTTTTTGATCAATATTTACAGAAATAGTTTCATCTACTCCTAAGTTTTCGTAGTGCACAGGCTCAAGAGCTGTATATCGCTCTCGCTCTTTTTTAAGCTTACGATAGTGAGAAATAGCCTTATTGAGTACAACTCGATACGCCCAACTCTTAAACGAAGCCCCCTCCTGTTTTTTGAATGAGAGCGCGTTACGATATATATCACAAAACGCCTCTTGCACAATATCTTCAGCCTCTTCACGACTGCGGACCACACTATATGCAAGGCGCAAAAAAGGTCGCTGGTATTTATCGACTAAAACCCCGAAATGCAAAGGCTCTTCGAGTGAGGCTAAAAGCACCTCTTCATCTTTTGTTTCTGTAGTAACCATGAGATAAATAAAGCTTTTACTATACTGCCTTTATTATATAACGCGCCTTCAGAAAGAAAAGTTATTGTCTCTTATCAGAGACAATAACGCCATCTTTTAAGGTTATAACTCGATCTGTAAGCGCAGCGTATTCTTCCTCATGAGTTACCATAATAATCGTTTGCCCTTCACGATGAAGGTCGAGAAATGCCTCCATCACAGGCTTCGCACTCGACGAGTCTAAATTCGCCGTAGGCTCGTCTGCAAAAAGAATATGAGGACTATGGGCAATGGCACGCGCGATAGACACGCGCTGTTGTTGACCTCCCGATAGCTGGCTCGGTAAATTTTGCTTTTTATCTTGGAGTCCAATGCGTCCGAGCGCAATCTCGGCTTTTTTATACGCCGCAACTTTTGTAAGCCCCTGCATCAACATAGGTAAAGCGACATTTTCAATTGCAGTCAGTTCAGGTAATAACGCATAATCCTGAAACACATATCCTAATTTATGCAGTCGAATCGCCGTCTTTTCGAGCTGGCTTAAGCTCGACATTCGAACACCATCCAAATACACTTCTCCGCTTGTTGGCTCATCAAGAAGCGAGATTTGGTACAGTAGTGTTGATTTGCCAGCACCAGAAGATCCAATAATCGCCACAAACTCTCCATCTTTTATTTCCAAATTGAGGCTCTTTAAAACGACTAGTTCGAGCTCACCAGTTCCATAACTTTTTACTAATTTTTCAGCTCGTATAATAAATAGATTTATCTTCCTAAAATAGAATCCAATGTATTTTTTCTCACAATAAGTTTTGCAGGCAAATATCCTGCAATTAAGTTTACTGTGAGTAATATAGCGATGCGCAATGCTGCACCGCTTGGGGTCGCAACCAATATACCGTCCGAAAATGGAAAATCAATTGGATGTATATCAAAATATGGCTTCAAGACTGCAAACGTCAAAACTAGACCAATTGCTGACCCAACAACTCCATAAAACAAAGCTTGAATTATATATGAAAACTGAATAGCTTGAGGACTAATACCGATACCCTTCATGATCCCAATATATTTTCTCTTTGTTACGGCATTGATAAAAATCACAATAAATACCGTGATAGAGGCCACCACCAGCGCAATAGAAGAAAGAGCATTCCCTAAAATTTCAAAGGTCGCCTCAATATCGTGCAAAAAAGATGGTATTGCTTCATCTGCGGTTTGAATACGCGCCACACTCGTACCCATGAAATCCTTTGCTTCTGCTACAAGCGTTTCAGCGAATTCTCGGTCAGTCTTTACAGCAATTTCATGGTACTGCTCACTGTTTACCGGTAAAAGTCTTTTTAGTTCCTTATCGGTGATAAACATGCGTGTAGAAATTTCATCAACCTTGCTCTTCACGAGACCTTTTACAATAAAATCTTTACTTATAACCCCTCCTGTTTTTTGTGACAACGTTACACGAACACGACTCCCGACATCAACATCGTTTAATAAATCAAGCCCGGGAATATTTGCATCAGCAAATGATGAATATTTTTTAATAAGATTCGCTCCTATGAGGATGTAGCCCTCCTCCCCTTCTTGCAAATTTTCACCATATTTAATAAATCTAGAAAAACCAGTTATTAGCTCTTCTTTCGCCGGATCAATGCCTGTGAGTCGAATTCCTATACGATTTGGCCGCTGATTTTTATCTGGGAGATCGTTGAGTGTCCCAAGTACCTGTACCCCGACACTATAACGCGGGGAGATGCTTTTTACTTTCGGATGACTCTCCAAAAAAGAAATGAGAGCAGGTGAATTCTCAATATAATCTCGCCCCGGTGCAGAGGTAATAATTACCTCCCCCGAGTAGCTCTCACGGAATTGTTTAAAGGAGCCCGAGATAAGCCCCACAAGAAGCCCTGATACGACAACTAGGTTCAAAAAAGTAAGCATCATAATAAAAATTATCAAGCCTGTCGTACCCTTCCCCGATCTCCTGATTTGTCGCAACGCCAAAAAAAAGCCGACGCGAAGCGTTAGGAGGGACATACTATTTTATTACAGAAATTGTAAGAACTTTATCGCCCTCACGAGCTCCACTTAGAATCTCAAGCGATCCATCAGACCCTCTAAGCCCCGTCGTCACGACCACCTCTTTAACGCTCTCTCCATCTACCACTCGAACAATCTTTTGACCACCTTTTGACAGAACGGCTCGCTGAGGTACAAATAAAACGTCCTTTCGTATCTCACCTATAATGATTGCGTTTGCGGTCATCCCAGACTTAATGCGAGCATCATTTTTAGTAAATTGAAGTGTCGCTTTATATGTCGCAACTCCATCAACCATTGTTTCTGCCGGATCGATTTTAACTACACTTGCTTCAAAAATATTTTCCGCACTATACGCGTCAAGAGTAATGGTAGCACTTTGCCCAACAGCAATTTTTGCGATATCAGCTTCTGGCATATTTACTTCCACTTGAAATTCAGTAGCTCCAGCGATTGAGACGACAGCAATATTAGCACTTACGATTTGACCTATTTTTGAGTCTTGGCGAGTTACAACGCCGTGTATTGGTGACCGTAAAATTGTTTTTGCAAATTGAGCCTCAGCGCTTCTAACATTTGCATTTGCCCGTACTACCTCAGCTTCTCCCGAAGCAATTTGCTCGACAGTTGCAACTGCTTTTTTTAAAGTAAGTTGTTGCTGCGAGAGAGCGAGAGCCGAGTCAGCACTTCGCAATTTTTCATCAGCTGTCGAAATACTTTCAATAGCAGTGTTAATATTACTGCGACCAGCAAGAATAGCAGCTTTATATGCATCGAGAGTAGTTTGAGAAATATTTGAAGATGCGCTTTGCGTATTTACTGCAAGTGCTACTTTATCAAGAAATAACTTTATTTTTTGTAAATTCTGTCTTGCATCTTGAGAACTTATTACTGAAAGTCTTGAGCTCCAGGAAACCAAAAGGCTCTCAAGTTGTGACCTCCCTGATTCTATATCGATCTGTAATTGAAAATCAGTTATAAAAATAAGGCGCGGAGAAATAGATCTGGGATTTGTAAAAAGTTGATCAACCTTATTTCGAATAGCATCATCTGCCTGAGTGTATGATTCTTGAATCTGATCCCTAAGATTTATTTTTGCATCTTCTTGTACGGCACGCGCACTTGTTAATTGAACTTCTGATACCTGAACATCTTCTACTCGAGCACCTCGCTTAAGCTCATTAAGCTTTGCTTCAGCAAGCAATACTTCTGCTTTTGCGCGCTCAAGATCAGCGGCAAGGTCAGAGCCTGAAAGTGCAACGAGAGACTGCCCAGGCACAACAACAGTTCCTACATCACTAAAAACAGAAACAACGCGACCCGCTTTCTCGAACGCAAGATCAACATTTTGAGCAGCCTTTACTCGCCCGGTTACATTCACTGCCTGACGTACATCACCTTTACGCACAGTCACAAAATCCTTGTCAGTATTAGAATTGCTGCCCAAAAACTTATACCCTCCAATACCGAGCAAAATAATGGCGCCTATCACCACAGACCAGCGTCTATGCTTTATAAAATTCTTTATTCTCATGCCCATATTGAACACATGATGCACTATTTTTACGATTTAATCAACCCAAGAGCTGATTCTAATACTAAAATACGCGAGCAACCCAAGCTGAATAGTCGGTGTAAAGCCCACGCCCAAAGCAGGAATAATTGGCATAAAAGAATTATACTGCCAACGACCAGTCTCGAGTGCAAAAATCTCAAGACCAATTGCAAAGATAATTAAAATCAAAAAAATTATTGATATCCTGTCACGTAATATTGAAATATAAAAAAATAATACCGCTGCAATAAAAATTACAAACGCATCAAAAAGCGCAGCATATACTAAAACGAGATGAGTAATCGACTCCCCCTTATAGTGAGTATATAGCTGTGAATGTAACTCTTCCCAAATAAAATTTAAGAAAAATGCAATAATAAAAATAAAAAATAACCGCTTACTCATACTACAAAAATTATATCATTAAAAATGAAAACACCGCTCAGTATGAATACCGAGCGGTGTGAGGTCTAGAGCTACTCCCTAGAAAAAATAGACATAGGCGCAAAACGCGAGCACGCCAAATGCCAGAGCACGCGCTACGCGCAGAATGCTCGCCCGAGTCCTCTTCGAAACATGTGGCGTGCGCGGGCGAGATGCTGTGAGATACTGATGTGGAATATTCTCCACCCGAGGAAAAGCGTGGGTTCGACCCATTGAATCCCCCTTTTTCTTTTGATGTTTTTTGGGAACGAGTTCGAAAATTAATATAGCACAAAAAATACCACTGTCAATCTATTGTGGCGTTTGCGGTTTTGTATTTCTAGAATTTTATGAAAAGCCCAAGACTAACGTCATGCCTATCTTTTAGCACCCACCTTTCTTGCCCTTGTAAAACTTATAATTTCGTCTGTTGGCACAATTCTGCTCCGAATTTTGTTCTTCGTTGGTAGCCCAGTGAGAAGTAGGTATCCTTGCCACACTCCCGGCTTTACCGATAGTTCAAGATGTTGGAGATCGACATACTTAGGCTCTTTTTCAACGGTATATATTCTATATTTTCCCTCAGCCAAAATATACGAAGGTTTATGGGGATGTTTTGAGAAAGCAAACAACTCTCCAATACCTTTAGCGTAGACCCAAAGATAACCACAATCCCCAAGATAGAGCATTCTTTGTCTATCTTTCGTCCAAACGAGGCGATATATTCCTTTTTTGACTAACTTAATCATTTCTATTTATTTATTGGATCGCCTGGCGGACCCGGCATCCCTATCGGCCGAAACCGAGTGGCTAACCCTTGCGGAACCCGCCGTCAACACACCAGACCCGCCGGGCAACCCAATGTTTTGAGAGAATATAGTTTCAAGAATCTTTCGACTTAACCTTTTTCTTTTTCCTTACCGGCTGCATCATATTTTCTTTAACTACACCTTCAAGGCGCGGAGGACGAGTGACATGGCCCTGTTCTCGCAAAAGCCTCTTCTTATCTAGAGTATTCTTTTTATTATGTGAACGCATGGAAAATATTATTTCTGAATTTTCACTTTCACCGCCTTCTCCTTTGTACTTGCAACCACTGGCATTGTCACAACAAGCTCGCCATTTTCATACCTTGCTTCGGTCTTTTCAGCATCAACCGACTTTGGCAGACTGACCGTTCGAGAGAATGAACCTCTGCGAATTTCTTTACTGTAGTAGTCTTTCTTTTCTGTTTCTTTTTCCTCTTCGCGCTTGCCAGCGATTGTGAGCGCATCATCTTCAAGAGATACATCAAGATCTTCTGGCCTTATTCCCGGCAAACTCATTTTTGCGACAACATTTCCTTTCTCTTCATATACATCTGCAGCAAGATCAAAACCAAGTTTTGGAAGCGTTGTGAATGGTTGAAAGAAACGATCGTCAAAAAATCGATCAATTTCCTTGAACGGTTCCCATTTGATGATTTGCATAGTATTTTATATTAACTATTTGGATAACGTTCATCTTTAAGTACCGATAAGTGATGTCCGACCTTTATCTAAACTTTCCACCAATTAAAAAATTAGTCCATTATTTCGAGTAAGAAAATAAGCGAGATACAAAAACGCTTACTTTACAATGAAAATTTACAATCAAAACAACGACAAAAAAGTTGTCACAAATATGTTATTTTCTGTCGAAGTTTTTCAACTCGCTTCTTCTTGATAACATTATTGAGTAAAAGAAGTAACCTCTTCAACACACTTTAAATAATAGACACATTATATAAAACATCAAACCAGTTAAAAGACTACCTCTCTCGGTTTTGGGAATGCTATCAAAACAGTCCGAAACTCCAGGAAGTACTTGAAAACGCATAAAGATAGGAGTTGAAAAATACCACAAGAAAGGTATTAAACCATGGGTGTAGATGTGGGGCGCGCGTTTCTTGCTTCAAAAATTATAGAAAAACAAAACGCCGCCAGTGAGTTCACCGGCGGCGGATTGCAACAGCTTACTTCTTCTTTCGAACGGGCGTGTTGCTTGCCCGTTCTGATTACGCCGCCCGCACTGCTGCGAGACGGTCGCCAAAAGCGTCCAGAACGTCCTCCAGCGTCGTGCGATACTCGAGCTCGCGCTTGCAAGTTTCGTCGTCCCAGCTCTCCGACTCGTAGCCGTTCGAGAGCGGAACGTAGCCGGGCCAGTCATCGGTACCACAGTCGTCGAGGACGTGGTCACA
>ERZ1292625.3897-Hain-H41-01um-R1-3897-length-11571-cov-4_pt1 | contig 11571 bp, 6 predicted proteins | sample MGYA00564400_ERZ1292625 | MGnify/ENA primary metagenome ERZ1292625 (study PRJEB36523, sample SAMEA6512639) | groundwater metagenome | collected 2019-01-08 | study: AquaDiva: Metagenomics assemblies of 32 groundwater samples
TCTCCGATCACAAATGGACGGAAAAGCTCAAGTGCCATTTTCTTCGGCAACCCGCATTCGTCGAGACGAAGACGCGGACCAACCACGATTACGGAACGTCCGGAATAGTCAACGCGCTTTCCAAGTAGGTTTTGGCGGAAACGGCCCTGCTTGCCTTTTAACATATCAGCGAGCGAGCGAAGTGGTCTCCGCTGAGCGGAAAGCTGCTGCGTACCAAAGCGGGCTGAGTTATCTATAAGAGCATCAACGGCCTCCTGAAGCATGCGCTTCTCATTTCGAACGATGATTTCCGGAGCTTTGATCTCGAGAAGTTTCTTTAGGCGGTTGTTGCGGTTTAAGACGCGGCGATAGAGATCATTCAAGTCTGAAGTCGCGTAACGTCCGCCGTCCAAGGCAACCATCGGACGAAGATCCGGAGGGAGCACAGGGAGAAGCTTCATGATGAGCCACTCGGGACGAGTATTATTCCTCACCATCGCCTTTATAATCTTCAATCTCCGGAGGAGCTTTATTTCGGTTGTTGGGTCTTTCATTTCCGAAATCTCCTTTTCCATCGCGGCGACCTCCTTCTTTAGGTTGAGATTCTCAAGAATCGTTTGGATCGCTTCGGCTCCGCTTCCCGCCTTGAAAACCGTGCTGAATCTGCGAGAGAGCGAAACATATTCGTCTTCACGCAAAATGGTCCCTGGATGAAGTTCCTCGAGTAAATCTTTTACGCGATTCGCACCATCCAAAAGTTCGCGAGTCGCTTCTTTGCTGTCTGATCCGATAGCCTTAAGCTTTCCCTTGAGCTCCGAGTCAACTTCTTTCATGACGGCCTTTCTGCTTTCGTCATCAACTTCGGTCACAATATAGTCGACGTAGTAGATAACTCGTTCGAGCTTCGATGACTGAACGTTCAAAAGCAAAGAGAGTGGCGATGGCGCGCTCTTAAAGAACCAGATGTGCGTCACTGGCGTAGCAAGCGTAATATGACCAAGTCGCTCGCGGCGCACAACCGAACGGGTTACTTCAACACCGCACTTATCGCAAACCACTCCCTTGTAGCGAATTTTTCGATATTTACCACAGTAGCACTCGTAGTCTTTTGTTGGACCGAAAATACGTTCACTAAAAAGTCCGTCTTTTTCCGGTCTCTGCGTTCGATAGTTAATTGTTTCCGGTTTTATAACTTCTCCATGCGACCAACGCAAGACGTCATCTGGAGAGGCAACGCCAATGCGTAAGCTCGAAAAATCTTTTGGAGCCTCTGCTTCGGTGAGCGGATTTCCTGCTTTCGTAATGGGTTCGATGTTGAGTCCCAATGACTTCAACTCGCTTACGAGCACGTTAAACGATGCCGGAATGTTCGGTTCTTTAATCTCCTCTCCTCGAATAATCGCTTCGTATGCCGCTGACCGCCCCAACACGTCGTCGGATTTAATTGTAAGCATCTCCTGGAGCACGTGTCGTGCGCCATAGCCCTCAAGCGCCCAGACTTCCATTTCTCCGAAGCGCTGTCCTCCAAACTGCGCCTTTCCTCCAAGCGGCTGCTGCGTGATTAAGGAGTACGGACCAATGGAACGCATGTGCACCTTATCTTCTACAAGATGGTTCAGCTTCATCATGTAGATTTGTCCGACCATGACGCGGTCATGAAACGGCTCTCCCGTTCGGCCATCGTAGAGCATTACCTTTCCGTCTGCAGGAAGATTCGCTTTTTTAAGCTCCTCCCAAATTTGCGCCTCGCTCACTGAATCAAACGATGGAGTGATTGCTCTATATCCAAGTTTTTCGGCGGCCCAGCCCAAATGCGTCTCAAGAATTTGGCCAAGATTCATACGAGAAACGACGCCTAATGGGTTTAAAATAATGTCAACGGGAGTGCCATCCGCAAGATGCGGCATGTCCTCCACGGGGCGAACCTGGGAAATGACACCCTTGTTTCCATGGCGGCCCGCAAGCTTGTCTCCAGCTTGCACCTTCCTGAGGCTCGCGACTTCAATCTGAATTCGTTTAATAATTCCTGCTTCAAGCTTATCTCCCTCGTCGCGCGAAAAGATTTTCACCCCCACGACGCGCCCGCGCTTTCCGTGCGGCAACGTAAGAGATGTATCTTTTACATCGCGAGCCTTCTCTCCAAAAATGGCGCGAAGCAAGCGCTCTTCGGCCGTAAGCTCCGCTTCGCCTCGCGGAGAAATTTTTCCAACAAGAATATCTCCCGCATGAACCTCGGCGCCAATACGCACGATTCCTTCCTCATCAAGATTCTTGAGTTTTTCCTCGGAAACGTTCGGAATATCCGGAGTCATAATTTCCGGCCCAAGCTTCGTGTCTCGAACGTCGCAGTAAAAGTCTTCTATGTGAATGGAAGTAAACAAATCTTCTCTCGCTACTCGCTCGGAAAGGATAATGGCATCTTCAAAGTTTGCTCCTTCCCACGACATAAACGACACAAGAAGATTCTGTCCGAGCGCGAGCACTCCGCGATCAACCGAGGAGCCGTTTGCGATAATATCTCCCTTCTTAACCTTCTGTCCTTTTGTAACGAGCGGATCTTGCGAAATGGCGCTGAATTGGTTGGAACGCTTGAACTTTACAAGATTGTATTCCTTCGTGGTTCCTTTGGCATATTTTACGGTTATTTTGCTCGAATCAACCTGGGTCACCACGCCTTCCCCTTCTGCCGCAATAACATATCCCGAATCTCTTGCAACCTTTTCTTCCTCTCCGGTCCCAACGTAAGGAGCGCTCGGACGGATTGACGGCACCGCTTGGCGCTGCATGTTTGAACCCATGAGTGCGCGGTTTGCATCGTCATGCTGTAAGAATGGAATAAGCGATGTCGCAACGGAAACGAATTGATGCGGAGCCACTTCCATAAGATCAATGTCCCCTACGGGGCAGGTGCTCGGCTCACCTCCGATGCGGGATTCCACAACCGTTCCTAAAATCTTTCCTTTCGCATCGCGCTCAACGGCCCCGTTTGCGATTTTATATTTTTCTTCCTCAAGCGCATCAAGCCAAACAATTTCATCAGTCGCTCTTCCACTTTTAACTTTTACGTACGGAGTTTCAAGAAAACCAAAATCGTTTACTCGGGCGAAGCTCGCAAGATAGTTGATAAGACCGATGTTCGATCCTTCCGGCGTCTCGATCGGACAGATGCGTCCGTAGTGAGAGCGGTGAACGTCACGCACTTCGAAGCTTGCGCGCTCGCGCGTAAGACCTCCGGGACCGAGTGCCGAAAGACGCCTCTTATGCTCAAGTTCGGCTAAAGGATTTACCTGGTCCATGAACTGCGAAAGCTGTGAAGAAGCAAAAAACTCTTTAATAACTGCTGCAATCGGGCGGAAATTGATGAGCTGTGCCGGAGCGAGTGCATCGCGATCAAGCGTTGACATTCTATCCTGTACAATACGGCGAAGCCGTGCAACACCAACGCGAAGCCTTCCCTCAAGCAATTCTCCGACCGCCTTCACGCGGCGATTTCCCAAGTGGTCAATGTCATCCGATATGGCACTCGACGTATTGTTGAGCCTGATAATTTCACGGACCATTCCCAAAATATCCTCTTTGTCCAAAAGAGGTTCTTTTTTCTTCTCGGAAAGGCCAAGTCTACGATTTACCTTGAAACGACCTACTGCCGAAAGGTCATAGCGATCAAATCGATGAAAAATACCATCGATAAGGCTTTTTGCTGTTTCGGCGTTTGCAGGGTCGCCCGGGCGCAAGCGACGATAGATCTCTATATATGACTCGTCGACATCCTTTGCGATGTCTTTTTTAAATGTTGCCTCAAGAAAATTTATCGGCCCGGTATCGATATCGAGGAGCTTTCTCCTCATCTCTTCTTCTCCGACTCCAAAGATACGAAGGAGGTCGGTCACGGGAACCTTTCGATGCCGATCGATTTTAACGCCGATTACTCCATCGATGTCTGTCTCGAATTCAAGCCATGATCCTCGGTTCGGAATAACCTTCGCACCGAAAAGTTTCTTCCCGCGAAAAGCGACTGCCGTGAAATATACTCCGGCAGAACGAACAAGCTGCGAAACGACAACGCGCTCAACGCCGTTTATAATGAAAGTTCCGCGATCGGTCATGACCGGGAAGTCGCCGAAATACACCTCCTGCTTTTCGGTGTGTCCTGTGTTTTTGTTCTTCAAGCGAATGCTCATATGAAGGGGTGCCTCATATGTCGCTTCTTTGTATCGGGATGTTACTTCGTCGTACTTCGGTTCGCCAAAAGAATAATCATCGAAGTGAAGCTCGAGCTCGTTTCCGGTGTGATCATGAATCGGGGAAATTTCTTTTAATAATGTCTTGAGTCCTTCTTTTAAAAACCACTGATAGGACTTCAACTGCATCTCATTCAAGTTGTCGATGGAGAGAGCCGGCTTGAACCGCGAGAAGTCTTTCTTGGGAAGTGGGTGCGACATTATTATTTTAAATAATTATTTTTAATGCAGTCGTAATTTTTGAAACAAGAAAAAACGGACGGCGAAGAGAAAAGCGCACCAAGACAGAACTTGGCTTTTTACGAGTTCTTTAAGAGGTATTTAACTCTATTCTCCTCGTGCCTGTCAAGGGTTTGTGAAAAAATAGTTTTCCCGGTCTTCGGATCGGAAAGATAGAACCAATATGGCGAATCGACCGGTTGAAGCGCTGCCCGTATTGCCTCTATCCCCGGATTTCCAATCGGTCCGGGAGGAAGACCCTTATTTAGGTAGGTATTATATGGCGAATCGATCTTGAAGTCAAGCGAAGAGAGGGGGTAACAGTTCGAGACCCTCGTTTTGGCCTCTTTTATATAGCAAATTGAGGCATCGACCTGAAGAGCCATACCGACCTTAAGCCGCTTTTTAAGAATACCTGCGACAATCTGCCGATCAGAAAAATCGCTCACTTCCCTTTCAAGAAGTGAGGCCAACACCAGATCATCTGCTCCGCCATCCGGCCTTCCGGCGAGAAGTTCATCGGTCCGCTCTCTAAAGTTTTGGATCATCTTTTCAAGCACTTCATTTGGCGTTGACGAGACATAAAAACGATAGGTGTCTGGAAAAAGCTTCCCCTCTGCGGAAATGGACGACGGAAAGATGCGGGAAATAAACGATCCTTTTTTTAATACTCCGCTTTCGGCAAGTACCGCATCGATATCGTAAATCGTCGACCCTTCAACAATGGTTACCTCAACCTCTCTTGATGGCCCCGCGACGAACGCCCGAATGATTTTCGGTGTTCGATCGGTCGCATCAAAAATATAGGCTCCGGGCTTCAGATCGTTCCATGCGCCCGAAAGTATCGCGTAACCCGCAAAGGCAAACGACGAACGGACAAGTCTCGCGCTCACCACTTCTTTTGCAACGTCGAACACGCCAGACTCATTTGAAATTACGACTTGAACCTTTCCTTTCCCGCCAGGAAAAAAGAGCGATATAAACAAGAGATAGCCGAAAAACGCGCACAAAAAAAGCACTGAGGAAAAAAGTCCAACGGTTAAATATCGGATATTATGATCGTCTTCGAATTGCATAAAATGCTCCTACGAGTGAAAAATTTAAAAGCATGTTCGACCCCCCGTAGCTTAAAAATGGAAATGGAACCCCGATGACCGGGAGAAGCCCGACTGCCGATCCGGTGTTTACCAAAAAATGAAGCCCGAAGACAACAACCATACCAAGAGAAACAAACTTCTCAAAATTAGTTTCTGCCCGAAGTCCCTCGCGGAGGATTCCTATGCAAAGAAAAACGAGAGCGGCAATGATGATAAGTCCGGCAATGCGGCCCCACTCCTCAACGAGAGCGGAAAAGATGAAGTCTGTTGCCGGATCGGTCAAAAACCCAAGCTGCGTTTGAGATCCTTGCCCATACCCCTTCCCCCAAAAACCGGCGGAACCAATTGCAATTTTGGACTGTATAACGCTGTAGTTTATTCCAAGAGCGTTCCGTTCCGGGTAAAAAACCGCCGCAATACGATCGCGCTGATAGTCCTTAAGAAATACGCTCCACCCGATTGCAAGCGCGATCACAAAAAGAACAAGCGACGCGATTATCCATTTTCTTGGAAGACCGGAGACCAGAAGGAATCCGAACCAAAGCCCCACGAGTATTATCGCCGAACCGAGATCTGGCTGAAGCAGTGTGAGTAGGACGGGAACCGCGCAGATTCCACCGGAAATAAAAACATATCTTAATCGCGCGATACTCAAATGTCTTCGGCTGAAATACTGTGCGAACACTAAAATAAGCGCGAGTTTTGCAAGCTCTACTGGCTGGAAATGGAACGGACCGAAAACAAGCCAGCTTCGCGTGTTGCGAATAACCGGTGCTACGAAAAGCGTGATAAGAAGCAGCGCAACCGCGACTCCATAAACTGTCCACGAAAACCATCCAGCACGGAGCATTCCGGCCCTCTCAAGCGCGAACATTACCCCCACAATCACTATTCCCGCCGCAAGCCATCCAAGCTGAAGCAAAAGAAAGCTCGAAGAAATACTCGAAAGCATCACGAGACTCGCAAAAACAAGAACTCCTACCGGAAACCAAATTTTCATGGCCTAAGTTCAGGATGTAAAAATACTTCTGTTCTGGTTGAATCAAGATGGTCTATCAGAGGATAAAATATTGAAAACTCTCGCGTTTCCTGTGGACCGAACCGATCAAGAATCGTCCTCGACGCTCCGGCTAGAACCTCCGATTCGTCATAAAAAAGCGCGGAGATCGTAAGCGATGGAAAAGAAACTATATCTTGATTTACCACTATCCCCCGCACGACCGTGAGATTCGTCTCGTTTGTTGTTTTCGCATCACGGACGCGCACCTCTGGACGCACAAAGTCCTTGCTCTTGGTCCAGGTCGGAGTACCGAGATAAACCTCGGCGGTAAATGGGCCGATTCCAGATGGCTTTATATTGGGGACGACGAGCTGAAACACGTCTCCCCCGTAAAGCGAAGCTGATCCCTCGACTGTCGCGCTTGCCGTTCTGTCTCTGTTGAAAATGGCGACGCGGTATGGCAGCTTGCTCACTCCGAAGTCGGTGTTCGCGTTCTGGATTCTTTGTACCACCGTCACTCCGCTCGCCGTCCCAGAAGAACCTGGAATCGTTATGGTTCGTATGGGTCCCACGAGCTCCGGCATGCGAATATCGGGTGGAGTACATACTTTCGCGCAGGAGCCTTCGCAGTCGACACCGAGCTCGTTTCCGTTTCGCTTGCCGTCAAAACATGACGGCGATGGCTTCAACTTTAAAAAATAAAGAGCTCCGGCCATTGCCGCGAGTACCGCTAAATATAATCCACCATATACAACCTGCTTTAGAATCCGCCTTGGCATTACCGCTATTATACCTCGCCCTTTGAACGAAACAAAAACCCGCGCTAAAAGCGCGGGGATGATTCCAGCTGATCAAGAAGGCACGCGTGTGCCCTACTCCACCTTGCCCATCTGTAAGCCCAGCCGGTAGCAGATGCCCGCTCCTCGGAAGGACTCACGCCGTCATCGCTTGCGAACACGACGTCCGGAAAAACGCCGATGCCGTGCAGTTTTTTCGCTCGTGGTCCTAGGAGATACTCGAGGTCTGTGAGATGAAGCGCTGATCCATCTCGAAGTTCATAGGTCGACTGCCCCACTCCCTTGCCAAACGTGCGTCTCCCAACGACAAGGGCGTATCCGAGTTCTTGCATCGCACCGGCAAAGAACTCTGATGCTGATGCGGTATGTTCATTTACGAGAATTACGGTCGGGACTCCATGAAGCGCCCCTCTTCCTGGCTTCATTCCTTCGGTGCCGAAGCTGAATCGCGATACAGTCGTCGCCACCGTGAGCACCTTTCCTCCTCGTCCGGCGAGAGAAAAAATAGTGTCGCCATCTTTAGTGAATTGTAAGAGCAAAGATTCCGCAAGGTAAGCATACCCGCCAAGATTGTCGCGCAAATCAATCACGAGACCCTCGTAACCGCCAGATGAAAAGTCCTTGGTAATGCGGTTGAGCTTTGCCACAAGGCCCTCGTCCAGAAACGAATGTATTCTCAGATAATAAACGGAAAGTCCGGTATTTATCGAGACGCTCCCGCGCGGGAATGGTCTGCACTCAAGCTCTTTCTCGAGCTTCGTCTTCCCTCTTCGAATAAGAACGCGCAACTTCTCTCCGGATTCGCGACAGATAAGAGCATCCTTGAGGCGCTTCGGGTTTGAAGGCGCAAAAATCGCTTTTCCAGCTTTCTCTACGAAGTCATTTGTCCGCAGGTCCACCTCTTCGGCAGAGCTCATTGGGAAAATGCCGACGATCATGCCATCACTTGATCGCAGGTTCATAATGCCATAGCTGAACTCCGACACAGGAGCAGTGTTTGCAAGGCGATCATTTATGGTCGCGAACCACGAATGTTCGTCGAGACACTGTTCAATGTTTTCGATGCCAACCCGCCGGATGCATTTTCCTCCTCCCTCATAAAGATAGTTTTTCTCGACAACCGCGATAACTTCTTCAAGGACCGGCTGAGGCGAATAACACGAACTTCCGATAAGTATCGAAAGAAAAGGCAGGAGTCCGCCAGAACAGATACCCATTCCTATCTCCCCCAGACTCAAGGCACTACGTTCATTGACTCTCTCCAGGCTTGGAAAGTCAAGTTTTTCGCGTCGCCTCACTTGCACGGTCCCGTATTGTGTTTTTCTACGCTTCACGTGTATATTCAGAAATAGCGACATTGAAAAAGGTGGGTAAAATGAAAAAAGCGATCGTCTTCGTGATGAAGGACAAAACGCTTCCATTGCGACGGGACCCAAATAACTGCGACTTCCCCGCAAGCGAAGAGTTACTGAACTACCTTGAATCGAATGAACCGATATTTGCGCTGACCGCCCCTGGGACGGAAATGGTTGTCCTTTCGCGCGGAAAGCTGGTGGAGGAATTTCCAGAAGCAAAATCTATTCGCATTCGCCTGCAACCGTTTGGTCGGGCATGGTGCGACCAGAGAGAAAAAGAAGGACTCGAGAAAATATCGGGGCTTTCACTTGCTCCATACAACCTCGCGAAAGAGGCTCATGTTCCGTTGGCAAGATTCTTGCACAAAGAGTTTGGCGAGAAGCTTTATGTTTTGATTGAGCTCTCAACTGAGACAAAAAGATGGAAGGATCTGAAGAATTTCGTCGACGAAAAACTTATGCCGAACAGCGCTGGGATGTTTGTCGACAAGTTGGCCGATGGGCTGAACGCCTTTGCCGAAAGCCCAGGAGTCATGGAGATGCTTATTGAAATTCTTGAGGCGCTCGATGTAGAAACAAGACTTGATCTTACAATCGGTGCCTATGAGCGCATAAAGTACAATGGTCCCGAAAGGAAGCTGATCAAGGAAAGAGAAAAGTCGGAGGACCCCGTAAAGCCAAAGCAAGATGATAACGAAAAGGAAAAATATCCTCCGGAGGTTTGGGATGTAATCGCTTCCGAACGGAAACGGATTGAGGCCGGCTTGGGGCACCAAGAAGCGGATCTTTCAAGAAAATACCTCGGAGTCCTTGAGCGCCTTCCCTGGAAAGTGCTCGCAACCGAAAATAGTGACCCGGCGCTAGTTAGCCGGAAATTAAATCTTGGACATTATGGTATGGAGCAGGCAAAAGACAAAATCCTTGACCATATTGCGGTGCGCACGCTAAACCGCGATTCGCGCGGAGAAATCATTTGTCTTGAAGGTCCTCCTGGAGTCGGGAAAACGTCTCTTGCGCGCAGCATTGCAGACTCCCTCGGACTTCCCTTCGGACACATAAATCTTGGCGGAGTGCATGATATGACAGAGCTTAGGGGGCACCGACGCACGTATATCGGAGCGATCCCCGGAAGCCTTATTCGCGTGCTGATCAAGGCCGGGGTTAAAAATCCAGTCATCCTCTTGGACGAGGTTGATAAGATTGGAATCCATAACGGTTCACGAGAAGTGGAGAATGCTCTGCTTGAGATCCTCGATCCAACGGAAAATGCGAATTTCCGGGATCATTTTCTTGATGTTCCTTTTGACCTTTCTCGCGTGACGTTCATCGCGGCAATCAACGAACCGAACCTTTCGCCAAGCCTCTTGGACAGAATGGATCGAGTCGTTCTCCATGGATACGGAGAGGCCGAAAAACTCATAATCGCGAGGGAATATCTCATTCCGCAGATCAGGCATTCGTGCGGGCTTACGAATCACTCGATTCCCCACCTTACGAACGAACTTCTGCTTGAAATTGTCCGGTCGTACACGCATGAGGCAGGTGTGCGAAAGTTCCGAGAGAAACTTCTTACCGTTCACAAAAAAATCGCAAGAAAGATCGTCAGCGGAATACTCCTCGGAGAAGAGCTCTCGCTTGCGGAACTCAAGGAGCACCTCGGAGATCCTCAACCGAACCTATACACGGCGGATTTCGGAAACTTCGGTCCTGGCGTCGGCGTTTTTCTTTTCGTGCAAAATGGACTGGGAGACGTCGGAACCGTTGAGGTGACGCTTCGGAAGAAACGCTCTCAAAGCGACGACGAGATCACGGGAAATCTCGGAAAAGACATCCATGAATCCGTGAAGCTCGCAATCGGACGCATCCGAGAAAAATTCCCACACCTCTTTGAGGCTGGCAGTTCGTACCATCTTCATGTAAGCGATGGCGGAACGCCAAAGCGAGGTCCATCAGCCGGCGTCATCATTTACACGGCTCTTGTATCTGCGTTCTCGAAAATTCCGATTAAGCCTGGATTCGCCGTAACCGGAGAGAATATGCTCCTTCGCGACGCGGTCGATCCTGTCGGCGGAATCGTACAGAAACTTCTTGGCGCAGAGCGACGGGGACTCATCGAGGTTGCAATTCCTTCGGTGACCGCCGGGCAGTTAGGCGTAATGCCAAAGGATCATCTTGAAAAGATGGAAATTATCCGCGTCGGTTCCCTCGGGGATAACCCGGAAGCCATTTTGCGGAAACTTGTTGAAGTTTCACGACTTCCGAAGCGGAAGTTCACGGTTTATCTCATTGACACTCCGGAGCAGGCACTTGCAATCGCCTTCCCGGAACACTTTTTCAGTCAAATTCAGAAATGAAAACACCCCGACATACGTCGGGGCATTTTTTTGAAAACAAAAAACCGCATGAGATCCTTTTGTGTCGGCATACCCTACTTTCCCCAGAACCGAAGCTCTAAGTATCATCGGGCTTGAACGCTTTCACTTCTCTGTTCGGAATGGGAAGAGGTGGGTCACGTTCAAGTAGAACACCGACGCAAAAGGACCCCATACGGTCTCTTGAGCGCTTGAATCAAAAACTTGTAAGTCAACAGTTATATTTTATTACAACCTGTTGGTCGCCCCGACAAAAGTCGGAACGCACCAGCATTGGGATGGTTGGTGGTTATTAGTACTCCTTGGCTGAACACCTTGCGGTGCGTACACCTAGAGCCTATCAACGTGGTAGTCTTCCACGAAACCATTGTGTCTAATCTTGGGATGGGCTTCGTACTTAGATGCTTTCAGTACTTATCCCTTCCGAACATAGCTACCCGGCGCTTCACCTGGTGGCAAAGCCGGTAGACCAGAGGTTCGTTCAACCCGGTCCTCTCGTACTAGGGTCAAC
>ERZ1292625.3898-Hain-H41-01um-R1-3898-length-11565-cov-9_pt1 | contig 11565 bp, 14 predicted proteins | sample MGYA00564400_ERZ1292625 | MGnify/ENA primary metagenome ERZ1292625 (study PRJEB36523, sample SAMEA6512639) | groundwater metagenome | collected 2019-01-08 | study: AquaDiva: Metagenomics assemblies of 32 groundwater samples
GAGCCAATTTTAATTTTACAAATACCGGGAACTACCCGGTATTTTTGTTTTTAGATTAAAATTTGGTGCAGAATGTTCGTGAGTAATTCCCGATATCTACAACGAGGGGTAGCGGGGGGGAGTTTTTTGTGAAATGGAATGATCTCGATCTAGAAATTCCGTTATCTGATTCGCAAGTCGGATCAATTGTACCTGTGATCGAAAAATTCCTTAGAGAGAACCGGCATCACTTTTGCGAACCAAAAATAGAAAATAGTTTTCTGCGAATAAACTCGAGTGACCTCATTAACCTTTTAGACCGAGCTGAATGTCTAAATGAGTTTGATCATTTTCGACTTAGAGCTCTTGCCATGAAAGCTATCTCAAAAATTGGAAGACGCAAAAAAGATCCACTCATTGTGCAGCATTATAGACGTTGTGGGGAGATTGTGAGAGATTTAAAATTGCGGAAGTGAAATGAAATTTGCATATGAAGATTTACATCATAAACAATTTGAAGAATTAGTAGTTTTAATTTGCCGAAAACTATTTGGGATTTCTGTTCAAAATTTTTCCGACGGAGCTGATGGCGGAAGAGATTCACGATTTTCTGGAACGGCAGAAAATTACCCCAGCAAGTCGAATCCTTGGAATGGCAAAATAGTAATTCAGGCTAAACATACCAACGGCTACAATAAATCTTTTTCCGACACAGATTTTTTCAGCAAAGGTTCTGAAAGTTGCGTTGTCGCTGATGAGATTCCAAAGATTAATAATCTCAAGTCAAAAGCGGAGCTTGATTTTTATATTCTTTTTTCAAATCGACGCTTAACTGCAAACGCAGAAGAAACCATTCGTAATGAAATAGCTGAAAAATGCGGATTGCCTGACACCTCAATTGGTGTGATTGGCGTTGAAACTATCGAATCATATCTAAAATCATTTTTAGATCTAGCTGCGCAGGTAAAGCTGGACCCCGTCGACTCCCCCTTAATAATTAGCCCAAATGATCTATCAGAAGTGATTGAGTATATAAAGGCCAATATTGATTTGAGCCAGGAGGCAGTTGATAAAGCCCCAACTCCAAGGACCCCATACGACAAGAAAAATCAAATAAACAAAATGACCACCGAATATGCAAAAGAGCAGCGGAAACGGTATTTGAAACATACCGATCAGGTTAAAAAATTTCTATCCGCACCAGAAAACATAGAAATCATGAATAAGTACTCGGTGGTTGCAGAAGAATTTAATCTAAAAATCCTCTCAAAGCGAAAAGACTATCAATCGTTCGACGAAGTAATGGAGTATGTTTTTGACTTGTTAGTGAATCGGGATGAGTTATTGAGGGGAAACAAACGTCTGACGCGGATCGTACTCTTTTACATGTATTGGAATTGTGATGTGGGGTTGAACGATGAGACTGCTTAGACCCACTAAACATTCACATCCAGACAAGACTGTAGTCGCGGTTTCTCTTTTTATCTTTAAGAGATTAAAAAAGAAGCGGACTGAAGATTTTGAATCATTAAGAGCATATCTTCGATCAACGATTCCAGACTGTGATAACTTTTTTATACCGGCCCTGAACTTTCTATTTTTAATTGGATCAATTAATTATAATTCCAAAAATGATTCCTTCGAATTCTTGAGGCCAACATGAGGCTGTCACGACTTTATACAAATAAACCAGAGGCTTTTCAGCCGATAAATTTTAATCCTGGACTAAATGTAATTTTGGGAGAAATTCGCAAACCAGAAAACAAAAATAGAGATACGCACAATCTGGGCAAGAGTACCTTTGGAAGAATTTTAGATTTCTGTTTTCTACTAAAACGTGATAAAGATTTTTTTCTCTTTAAGCACCCAGGCATTTTCACTGATTTCATTTTTTATTTAGAAATTGATCTGGAAACAGGAAAGTATCTCACTATTCGCAGGTCTATCGAAGAAGCAACGAAGATCAGCTTTAAGAAGCATGATATCCCAAAGTCAGATTTCTCTAACCTTTACGAAAATGACTGGGATCACTGGAATGTACCGTTTGATCGCTCTAAAGAACTTTTGGATGGAATTTTAGATATAACCCCAGCGAAACCATACGATTTTCGAAAAGTTTTTGGATACCTTCTGCGCACGCAGGATGACTACGGCGATGTTTTTCAGCTCAAAAAATTCCAAGGTCCACATTCTGACTGGAAGCCATATCTTGCTCATTTGTTAGGTTTCGATTCTCAACTTATTGAGCAGCACTATGAGAAAGAAGCTAGCCTTGAAGAACTAAAGCAGAGAGAAAATTTGCTTGGCACAGAAGTCGGTGGATCTATCCAAGATCTCAGTAAAATAGAAGGGATGCTTTTACTAAAGCAAACGGATCTAACTAAGAAACAAAAGTTTATTGATGAGTTCGATTTTAATTCAGAAGATAAGGAAAAAATTAAAACCCTCGTTGAACAGGTCGACATCAAAACAAATGAGTTAAACTCAAGGCGATATTCCCTTACTCAGAGTAAATGGAAAATTGAGCAATCCCTTCAAGATGAGTTAATTAAATTTAGTGTGAGTGAGGCTCAGGACCTCTTTAAGGAAGCGAAGCTATTATTTGACGGACAAATAAAAAAAGATTTTGAACAATTAATTTCATTCAATAAAGCCATTGCAAGCGAAAGAAAAGAATATTTGCTTCAAGAACTTCAAGATATAAATGGTGAATTGGTAAGCATTGGTAAAGAAAGTGAGACACTATCTAGTGAAAGATCAAGGACTCTGTCATATCTGAGTAATTCTGACTCTGTTGGCAAGTATAAGATTTTGTCGTCTGAACTTGTGATTCTAAAGACTGATGTAGAAATTTTGAATCAGCGGCGGGAAGCCATTCACAAGCTTCAAGAGTTGAGAAAGCAGATTCGTTCTGTCTCAGACGAAATGGAAGTTCTACAGACGAAAATTGAAGAAGATGTTGAAAACAAAAACTCAATGGCAGGGCTCTTCTCTTCCATTCGACTTTATTTCAACGAAATAATTGAGGAAGTGATTAGCCGAAAGGCAGTGTTAAGTGTTTCTCCAAACAAAGAAGCGCATTTGGAATTCAAAGCAGAAATATTGGATTCAGCTGGGAACGCTACTAGTGCAGATTCCGGTCACACTTATAGAAAATTGCTCTGCATCGCCTTTGATATGGCAACAATCAGGGCATATTCAGATCAATCATTTCCGCGGTTTATATTCCATGATGGAGTTTTGGAGTCTTTAGATGATAGGAAAAAAGAGAAGCTTATCAGTGCGCTATATTCGTACTCAAACTACGGAGTTCAACAAATTGTGACGTTGATTGATTCTGACTTGCCTGTGGAAGAACAATCGAGAAAAAATATTTTTAATTCTGCTGACATAGTTTTGAATCTCCATGATGAAGGTACATCAGGAAGACTCTTCAAAATGGATTCATGGTAGGTTTTTAAAGTGATCCCACTAGAGAATAGCCAAATATTTTATCAAAATCACGTATTCGAACAGCGGAATATGAGATGACGTTAGAAAGTCTAACCAATGGAAAATTTCTAAAGCCATTTATATGTTTAGTTAAGCTTAAATATCTTGGTCCTTCGGAGCGACGTTCTGAAGATAAATTACTGCACGATTTAAAAGGTGCATTTCCCTACTACTCTGAGTCTGATCTTCGACAGGTTATAGACAATTTCCAAAAACATTTATCTGAGATTCCGGCAGGCTCTAGAAGAGATCAGTTGTCCAAGTGGTATAATTATTTTTATAACCATCGCTATAGCCAAGAAGCTGAGCAGATTAGCTCTCCTGATCTTTATCACTTTGTTAAAAGAGAATATCTTCTAACTATTCTTCAAAATGAATTTCTTTATCCAACTGCTCTTGGGCTCACCGAATACAAATCGTTACTTAGGGAATACGACGGTTGTTTTGCAAAGGAAAAGGATGAGCTTCTACAGAATGAAAACCTCCTAGAGCGGTGGCAAAGTTGCTCTAGCAAGATTTCGGAGTTGATTGGGAAAGGAAAAAAAGTTTCAGCATTTAATTCTTATATAAAAAAAGAGTCTTTCTTGCCAGCTGTGAATTGTTTTACTGAGCTTCCGGTCAATCAAATAGGACTTCATGCCGACCATTATGGATCGTATGGAATTTGTTTCAGAAAAGACCAAGTTGTTCTAAAAGAATTCTTGTTTTCTTCTGAAATAGAAACAATGAGACATATTCGTCCAATTTATTACTGTGACAATAGTAAATGCTCATTGCCCTGGCTCATTTTAAACAAAATGATGTCAAATCCGAAGCCGACACGGGAGGATGAGCGAAAATTGATGTCGGACCTCGCGCTCTTAAAACCAATTGATCGCACGCTATTGAGTCCAAAGAACCTATATAGTGTAATTTATGAAAGAGAATGGCGATATGTTTCGTTTGAGAGTCTTTTTACATTCAAAAGAAAAATGATTAAGAGAGTACTCATTTCGCGAGCGGATTATCAGAGATGGCTTGAAGGCAAAGAGGATAAAGTTATGGAAAATCTAGTGGCATTTTGCCAGGAGCATAATATTTTTATGGATATGGTTTGATATGTAGCTACGGAAGCTAAGCCCAAGTCAAATTAATGAAATCCCAGTTTTCAACTGCCGTGCAGATTTTGATTCCTTCTGGATCTGTTCCCAAATGTGAATGTACTTGCGGCTCGTGTTCAAATCACGATGACCAAGCACCATCTGACAAAGAAACACGTTCCCAAATGTCAGCCCCGTAAACTGTGTTGCAAATGTGTGTCTGCACGAATGTGGCGTATAATGCCGAATCTTCAAATTTTCACACGCTCTTTTCAAAAGAACGCCAAAGCGCTGTTTATTCAAGCCATCGAATAAAAGATAATCCTCAAGCCACTGTGAACAAGAACAAGAAACAGTTCAGCAGCGCAGTCGTCCATTTGCTTGAGCTCTTGATATATTTTTAAAGTATCAGTTTCTGATATAACTTCTTCAGCATTTTTTGAATTTTCAAGATGACGAGCAAATTGTGTACATTTAGTCACGCGATCGATCTTATTTTTCCTATTCATAATTTTCAAAAAGGCGTTGAGCGCCTTTATGCACTGATTTTTTGTTGAATAAGCCAGTGTTGAATTACCTTTGACTGTTTTTACTGTCTCAAGCCAGCTCTTGAAATCTTCAAAGTGAATGTACCAATCATTCATATTGGGAAATGTATTTTGATTGATAAAGAAATTCAGAACGTAATGCTCCATATAATAAATGTCGTTTTTCCAATTGTTTGGAGATTCCTTCAGTCGCTCGTTTTTGAAAATTTCCATTAAGTCTTCAAAATTATGATAGCGAGATTTCCATTTTAAACGGCGAAGAATGCGAATTTTACAGGCTTCAATTTCAGACTCTTTTTGGCGACAAAATGTGTCAGCCTCATCATCCGAATTTAAATTCAGAGGAATTTCACCGACCCTGAGACGCACATTCTTTTTCAATGTACTGTCGTAGTACATGAAAACTCGTCTCTTTGTTTTTTTGCCGCGCCATTGCCAATACATATATCCTTCTGTCGTTCGCCGATACCACATTACAAAAAGTCATGTAATTTCCATTTGAATAAAATAGTAAAAAATGGGCCATCCCTGGCCCTTTAAAAACCCACTATTCAGATTGAGTTTTTTCAGACCCTGACCGATTGCGATCTATTGATCCGTTTAATGTCTCCGTCACAAACTTTAGCATGTCGGAATTTAATTCCTTATTGGCAAAGTCGACGTTTTTAGCAGAGATTTGACCGAGCACCAAAGCTTGACAATCAAGACCGCATTTTGACAGCCAAGAATTGAAACTAGTTACTTCGTTCATGACAAGTGTCATCCGCGCCAAAATTTTCTGCTCATCACTTATTTCGGAGTCATTATTTAAAGTGTCCTCCGGGTAAGCTTTCAAAATTGACCTGTAATACTTCATAGAAAAGGTCACCATAAGGCCCTGATCAGATAAAATATGACTGATCCATTTACCATTTTTTGAAACCTTAACCTTCACATTTTTTTCGATCTTGAGTTCAGGAAGTTTTTTTGATTCCATAGTACATCTCCTTTTTATTGGTTTGCTCTTTCTCTAGTTCGATCTCGTGGTTTATGAGCAATTGAATAATCAACCTGCGCAGATACCTTGGTCGAATTTTTAGCGGGATCAATTTTAACGCCTTCAATAACATCACCTCCTTCCAAATTCAGACTAAAGGAGGGGCAGGAAACTCTTTTTCGTGTTCCATTATTTGGATTTGATGACATTTTCAGATCAATTAAATAAGATGAGATATGCCAAAGAAATTAAAGGAGCTTTCAAAGCTAACCATCGGATTGAGACACCGGCTGGTTTTTGAGGCTGTTGAAAATTATGGACTCGCGACAATCTCGGATGTCTTAAGCTACGTTGTAAAACACGCTGATTTAGATACTAGGAAATCCAATGTTAAAGCGACGCTAAAAAAAACCATAGAAAATGATCTCCGCTCCTTTATAGGTGGAAAAGGTAAACTGAGTGTTCGATATTACCATCGAGATGGAGTTATGGAAGTGCCGTCAGCTGAAATTGAGGAGAATAAAGACGGCACCGTTAAAAACAAATATTGCATCAAATACTATATTATTGGTGGTGGAATTCAGGTTCCTGGCGTGAGTCTTTTGAATGGCTTCGGCGTTCAGTTGATGCCTCCCAACAATCGCATTATTAAGATAAAAGTTGATCCGGCCTATTTAGTGGAAGACTCCAATAGGTGTACAGTTGTTTTTGAAAAGAACGGAAATGAGTTTAGCGCTATAAATTTTGATTTACAGGATTTGCCGCTAGGATTTTTAATATGCGGCCCCAACAGTGATCTTTCATCCACCAAAAAAATTACAGATCAATTTGGGCTAAGAACAGTCATTATAAAAATGGATCATATTTCTGTTGAAAGGTATTTAATTGGGTCCAAGAAAAATGGACATGCCTATTTTGGTATAACTGAGGACCAAAAAATTGAGATATTTGATAATGGATCACTAAATGGGACTTATTACGGTGAAATATCTAATGAAAAGCGTGACTTGATTTTCTCAAGTCCGCCGAGCAAAGATTTGGGCAACACCCTATTTAGTTCATACTATCCATTTCAAAATAAAAAAACGTGGAAACAAGTCAAAAGCAAGATTTGTTTGAAAGATGATGGATATTTAGTGAAAACTGGTGAAGTTATTTTTTACGTTGGCAAGCGCAGCCCAGCAGTGGGTGGTGGTGGCCGCTTGAAAGTGAAATAGTAATTTTAGTTCATTGATATGCGTACCAAGTCATTCCACGATTGATAAAAATTAGCCGCCACACCGTCACCAGCCAATAGAGCTAAATAAAGTCCATTATTTATATGGTGATGGCTAATATTCAATGTCCATCACTTACTGTCACCTTTTGATACACGAAAAAGAGTTTCCCGCTTCCTTTGTAATCTAGTTGTACCAAAGGGAGGTATTTATGAGAAACAGTGACCACTTTAACGAAGCTAAAAAATTCCTAGATATACTATCTCAGTTTAATCCAGACGAAGTGTTTCATTTTCAAACATTTGATGATTTGAAAGATTCAAAACGATCAAGCCTCATCAGGAACCTAGTTGGAACACTAGACCAACATTTTAATGAACTGGTAGATTTAAACAATAAAGGGGCGGGCATCTTTGTGACCGTTAATAGATCAGAAGGTTTAAAACGAGATGCAAAGAGTATCGTCAAAGTCAGGGCGGTATTTGCCGACAAAGATGATGGGAATTTTGACTCATTTCCAGTTGAGCCCAGCATTCTGGTTCAAACCAAAAATGGTCAACACGCGTACTGGATAACTGACGAAGTCTCCACCGATGATTTTACTGCCATACAAAAGCAAATTATCAATACTCTTAAGACAGACATCAGCATTCATGATCTTCCGAGGGTTATGAGATTACCTGGATTTTATCATCGCAAGGATCCTAACAGCCCATTCTTTATCACTATTATTAAAGAGGATGGTTTTGAATATACAGCAGCGCAGATTTTCACCGCTTTTCCAAAGATGGAAACAACAAAAATTGAGATAAAAAATATAACAGGATCACACTCAGAGGTTTCAAAATACATTGAAACACTTGATGGTGCTGTTCAGGGCGAAGGTGGGGATCTAATGACGTTTCAAGTTGCTTGCGCCTTAGTCAGAGGTTTCAACTTGGCAAATAATGATGCTTTGGAGTATTTTAAAAAGTTTAACGAAAAATGTTCTCCTATGTGGACAGAATCTGAACTATTGAAAAAACTTGAAGGTGCAAGAAAATATGGATCTGGAGAATTTGGTTCACTATTAAAGAATATAACAACTGAACAATGGGTCCATAAATACATTGAAAAAAATAAAGTAAAAACAAGCTACAATTCCAAAATCACTTATGCTGGAGAAATTATTCCAGCAGCAATGCTGGTTCGTAAAGCTGAAATTCACTGGGATAATGAGGGTAAAAAATCGAAGATTAATATTATCAAAAGTATTTTTGAAGAATGGGAATTTGAGTCAAAGAAAAATATCATAAAACGAACTCGAGACATAATTAAATTTGATCCGAAGTTTTCTCAAAGTGGAGGTGACGAGCTTACTAAGTTTACAATAGCTCTTGTCGGAAATAATTGTGCAAAATTGATTCAGCATAGAGCGGTGATTGGGCATTTCATTTGGCAAGTGAAGAGAAAATTATTTGGATATGATGCTGATTATCACATGTGTCCTGTTCTTGTTGGCCGGCAAGGCGGCGGGAAAACAGAGGCATTAGATAGATTAGTTGGTCCGTTAAAACATTTATGCATGGAGGGAAATCTTGGCAATTTTATTCGTGAAGCTGAAAAATTTGTATTTGGGACCTATTATATCATTAAGCTCGATGAGTTCGCGAAGGGTTCGAAATCAGACTTGGAAAGTATGAAAACCATTATGACTTCTAGAGAGGTCACATACAGAACATTTTACGTCCAAAAAATGGCGGTGATGCCAAATGTGTCCACATTCATTGGTGCATCCAACAGGAGCGTTGCCGAAATATTTAATGATCAAACTGGCAATCGTAGATTCTACGAAATTCCGTGTCTTGATCTACTGGACTGGGAAACTATCGGTGGCTCCAGTGAAGAAAGCGGGCTTGACTACAGTACTTTATGGAAAAGTATAGATGAAGATAATGAATCTCCAATTATGCCATTTATCAGTGAAATCAATAAATATCAGGAAGAGTTTCGGGCTAAAACGATTGTCGAGGAATGGCTAACGTCTGAGGATTTGAGACCTTGTACCGGTGACGTAACTGAAATCGTAGCGCTCAAGAAACTTCATCTTGATTTTATGAATTGGATGAAAATCCAGAACTGCAATTTTATGTACACAGATCAGAGATTCGGGCGAGAACTGTCTAAATTGTTGGAGCAGCGAAAACGTAACGACGGGAGTTACTATATAGTTAAGGTAAAAAGATTGATTCCGCCGAACCCACCGATGGTTACCACCTTTGAAGTCTCAGAAAATACATCGGATAAACAATCTGTTGAAGAGAATATTGATAAGTTTTTAGCTGAGGCCATGGCAATGCCAATTACTCTCCATAGGGAGAAGAAATCTTAAAGATATCTATTTCGGCGGAGGAAAAGTAAGGACCATCCTCCGCCACGAACATAATCTGTCTCAGATCATATTGCGGTCTACAGTTTTCATGTTTATGCAGGTGCCGGATAGTCACATACTCACAATGGCGCTGGTATTACGTATCGCTCTAATACATTTGACGATGTTACTTGCCCACTTTGACTACTCTGGTAGCGGTGGCTCAACGGAGGAAAGATTATGATTTTTAAAAATAAAGCAGCGAATCAGCCAGAACTAGAAGCACAGGCACAAAAACTCGGCATCCCCACAGCTGAGTTGATCGAACTTGGCAAAGACAAATCCTGTCCCAAGTATGGAACAGCTGAACTTCTCCATGCAAGACGTGTGCGCGGTGGCAAGCTTGTCGTGTTTAATATTAGTGAGAAGTATCGGGGTGAGAAAATTTCAGAGGGTCGCAAGAAAATTAAAGCTTCAAAGGCAAGCGCCGACGGTGCCACTGATGAAATCAATAAGAAGTAAGATAACAAAAGTTATAAAGAAGTCTAACGGTTTTCCAAATTACACGCGACGTGAATACTTGGATTCCGTTAGACTTTTGCTAGACGAAGAGTTTTCTAAAAATGAATTGGATTTCATCCAAGGTCACAAGATCAATCTCGATAAATGGATAATGGAAATCACGTCGGAATTTACCAAAGATTTGTTTTAATAAAAGCTTACAGCCAAATTGTAGAATGGCCAGTATGACAACAATTGCGGTCAAACTTAAAGCCAATAATGATAAATTCTTTAGATTCTCAGGCGTAGCTAGCTCTGAATCCAGAGACGCCGCTGGCGAAATAATCAAACAGCGTGGTATTGACTTATCCTTGGTTAGACGTGGCAAGGCTATCGTCAACGCCGAACATGACAACACTACAATTGGTAATATTGAACTTGCGGAAATCAGAGATGGTCAGCTCTATATAGAGGGCATCGTATACATTAAAACTATTAAGGCAAAACAGTTCTATGACCGATTGGTAAAAAATGATCCAGAGAAACCAGTCACACTATCAATTGAATTTGTTAATCCAGAATATGCACAGGGGGATGAATCTACCCTTACTGAAATAATTCTAACTGGGGTAGCACTTATCGGTATTAGAGATAAGCCTGCCAATAACGACACATACGCTGAGTTGTTAAAATCAGTATCAAAAGAAGATTTTTTCGACGAAATAATGAGACGGGCCCACTCTTCGGAAGAATTTAAAAAACGTTTGATTAAAATCTTGAAATTCACCTAGGCTGCTTGAAGCTTCGAAGCTTTCTTTTTCAGATATTCAAAAATTGGCAGAGCATACTTATTACTTAATTTGAAAAATGCTTGAGCCATCACAATTTTACCACCCACAACTTCAGTTATCTCACTTACAGACATAGGCTCTGGCAGTATCGTGAAGTTTTTTAGACGGCGAAAATATTCTTCACCCTTAAAACTGGTGTTGCCTTGATAAGCACGGGTATATACCTTCCCCTCAACATTACCATAGGCTATGATTCCATTGGCGTTGGAATATAGAAAAATCATGTCACCTTGGGAAAGCTTGTTAATTTTTTCTTTGTAACCATCAAAATATAGCGCAACGATTTCCTCATTCAACATGACTTCTTCATCGTGTCCATTTGGGTCGGCTTTGCGGTTTGTATTTACCATAAAATATTTCATGAAGTCCTCGCTGCTTCCTAAACGGCTTTATCAGTCCATTTTTTGAGTACAGATTTGATTTCCGGGACTTGATGTCTAATGGCGATACAAAAAATCATCTCAAGCCGAGACTGAAGTCTTGGTCACTTGATTGGGTCCAGTATCCAGATACGGTCGTACTGCATAATGTCCTTTATGCAGCAGAAAGGCTGGTAAAATATGAGCTCCAAT
>ERZ1292625.3899-Hain-H41-01um-R1-3899-length-11565-cov-8_pt1 | contig 11565 bp, 11 predicted proteins | sample MGYA00564400_ERZ1292625 | MGnify/ENA primary metagenome ERZ1292625 (study PRJEB36523, sample SAMEA6512639) | groundwater metagenome | collected 2019-01-08 | study: AquaDiva: Metagenomics assemblies of 32 groundwater samples
ATGGTGATATCGCAATATGGCGTGGCGACTTATGGACTTTTGTTTTTGATTATTTTTATGGAAACGGGGTTGGTGGTGACTCCCCTTCTTCCGGGAGATTCGCTATTATTTGCCGCTGGTGCTTTAGCTGTAACCAGCTCACTTAATATCTGGGTTCTTTACTTTTTACTTTTAGTAGCCGCAATTTTAGGAGACGCTGTAAATTATTGGATTGGCCATTTCATTGGTCCTAAAGTATTCGAGGGAGAACATAGATTTATTAAGAAAGAGTATCTGATTAGAACTCAAAGGTTCTACGAAAAATACGGCGGTCAGGCCATAACTATCGGCAGGTTTGTTCCCATTGTCCGTACTTTTGTCCCTTTTGTTGCCGGGGTTGCTAAGATGTCATATAAATACTTCATTATCTATAATATTTTAGGTGGAATTTTGTGGGTATCTTTATTTACCTGGACAGGATACTTCTTTGGCAATTTACCTTTTGTCAAAGCCAATTTCCATTATGTAGTATTGGTTATAATTTTAATTTCTATTACACCGATTCTTTACGAGTTTGTCAGATCAAAGGTTAGAAAGTAAACTTCTTTCGGTCATGGCGGAAGGTTTTTCGATACCCAGGAGAGATAAAATGGTCGGAGCGATGTCTGCCAAAATTCCGGATTGAAGAGTCTGGGCTCTTCCCAGAAGTTCTTTAGAAATTGCAATAAATGGAACCGGGTTTCCGTTATGCTCAGTATCAATTTGTCCGGTTTGGGGATTAATCATTTCTTCAGCATTTCCGTGATCAGCGGAAATTAGAAGTGTGCCGTCAATAGAAAGGATAGAGTTTGCAATTTTACCCAGGCATTCATCAAGTATGGCACAAGCCCTTACTGTCGGACCTATGCTTCCGGTATGCCCCACCATATCGGGATTGGCAAAATTAACTAAAATAAAAGAATAATCCAAAGGTTCCTTTAATTTTGAAATTAGCGTATCGGTTATCTCGTATGCAGACATTTCCGGTTTTAAATCATATGTAGAAACATTTTGAGAAGGGATTATTATTCTTTCTTCTCCGATAAAGGGTTCTTCCCTTAAGCCGTTAAAGTAGTAGGTTACAAATCTTTCTTTTTCGGATTCGGCAATTCTTAGCTGCTTTAATCCTGCATCCGATATAACTTTTCCTAGAGGAATATCTACATGTTCCGGAAGAAATGCGGCATGAGTTCCTGCTTCAAGAAGAGATTTACTGTACTCTGTCATGGTTGCAAAATATAGATTATTTAATTTGGGTCCTCTTTCAAAAACATTTTCTCTTTTCTCAATTCTTTCAACAAGATGAGTTTTTTCGTACTTTTCCATATAAGGATCAAAATCAAGAAAGATACTTTGATTTGAAAAATCGTCAACTACAAATGAAGCGGTTAATTGTCTTGGCCTGTCAATTCTAAAATTAAAAAATATCACGGCATCATTATCTTTTATTGTTGTAATAGGAAATCCTTTAGAATCAGTTATGATCGAAGGCTCTATAAATTCATCGGTTTTTCCTTCTTTATATGACATTTCAATTCCCTCTTCCGGAGTTTTGACAAGTTGTCCTATCCCTTTCGTCAGAGCAAGATACGCTTTTTCTGTTCTTTCCCAGCGCCTGTCTCTATCCATTGCCCAATACCTTCCCATAATTGATGCAACTACTCCCACCTTTTCTCTTTGAATGTCTTCTCTAACCTTTTTAATATATTCGGAGGCTGATGTGGGAGGAGAATCTCTTCCATCAGTAAATAAATGAAGAAAGACGTTATTTGATAGTCCTTCCTTTCCCATAAGTTCAAGTAAGGCAGTTAAATGTTCCATGTCTGAATGAATTCCCGAAGCTCCGATTAATCCCATGATGTGAAGATTGGAAGAATTTTTCTTTACATGTTTAACTGCACCCAAAAGCGCAGGATTTTGAAAAAATGTTCCATTGGCAATTGCCATACTAATTCGTTTTAAATCCTGATATACAATTCTGCCTGCTCCAATATTTAAATGTCCCGTTTCAGTGTTGCCAGCTTCACTTCTGGGAAGTCCCACCGCCTCCCCTGATGCGACAAGCTGAGTATGAGGGTATGATGCCCAGAATCTATTCATATTAATGGTATTGGCTTGAGATATTGCATTACCCGGCCCGGGAGCGGATAGTCCCCATCCGTCCAAGATTACAAGGCAAACAAATTTTGAATTAGTGAGTTTCATTTTCAATTGAAGATAATCTATTATATTTAGCTACCCTTTCTCCCCTTGCCGGAGCACCAAATTTTACATAATCTGCGCCAACCCCTACCGCAAAATCTGCAATGAACGTATCATTAGTCTCTCCTGACCGATGAGAAACAATTACTTTCCAACCCGCCTCTTTTGCCATTTTAATAACCGATAATGTTTCTGAGATTGTCCCTATCTGATTTGGTTTTATTAGAACAGCGTTGCAAGTTTTTTCGGCAATTGCTTTTTGAACCCTTTTGGGATTTGTTGCCAAAAGATCATCTCCGACAATTGTAATTTGACTACCAAGCTCGGCGGTCAGTTTTTTCCAACTACCCCAGCCGTCTTCATAAAAAGGATCTTCCAAAATAGCCAAATGATATTGGTTATTAATGAATTTGTAGTATTCCAAAAGCCCATTATCATCAAGCGGCGAGGCCTTGTCTCTTATGAGATATTCGCCGTCCTTGTAGAAAGAATCGGCAGCAACATCCAATCCTAAAAAAACGTCTCTGCCAATTTCATATTTAGTTTCTTTTACCGATTCCACAAAAAGTTCCAATGCGTCTGCGTTGGTAAACAAGTTGGGAGCAAAACCGCCCTCATCGCCAACTGAGTGAATCGCCCCTTTTCTTTTGAGATTATTTCCAATTGTGTGATAAATCTCAACCCCTGCCTGAAGCCCTTGAGAATAAGTCTTTGAAGACGCGGGAATTATGAAAAACTCCTGAAAATCCAAATTTCCTGCTCCATGTTTACCCCCATTTATCATATTAAATAAGGGAATTGGTATTTTTATGTTGGTTTTAATTCCAATCTTTTTGGTAAGTTCATTTATCCATGAATAAAGCGTAAGCTTACCGTCATTTGCGCCTAATTTTACCGCAACTTCCGATAAAGCAAGAATCGCATTTGCGCCGTATTTACTTTTATTTTCCGTTCCGTCAAGGTCAATAAGTTTCTTATCGATTGCAAAAGGATCGAGAACATCCATTCCGATAATTTGCGGCCCCAATATTTTATTTATATTCTCAACAGCCTTTAAAACTCCAAATCCTTCATACCTTTCTTTATCGTTATCTCTAAGTTCAATAGCTTCATGGGCTCCGGTTGAGGCTCCTGACGGGACCGAGGAAACACCAACATAACCGCTTTCGGTTTGCGCCATAATTTCAACTGTCGGAATTGCCCTTGAATCCAATATTTCTCTAGCCCAAACTTTAGTAATTTTACTCATATATCTTTTTCCGTTTTAATAATAACATTTTTAACCCTATAAATAGCATCGGGGTTAGCCGAAATACTCGTTATTCCCATGCGAACTAAGTTTTCTACAAAATCTTCATATTCGCTGGGCGCCTGTCCGCAAATTGAAACCGAAATATTGTACTTGCCGCATATTTTAATAACCCGTTTTATGGCCCAAGCTATCGCGGGAGACCTTTCATCAAAACTTTGAGCAACTTCAGAATTATCTCTGTCGGTTCCGAGAATTAACATTGTTAAGTCATTTGATCCAATAGAAACTCCATCAAGACCTATTTTAATAAAATCTTCCAATAAAATTACATTTACGGGGAGTTCAACCATCATCCAAAATTTAAAAGAAGATTTTTCAAAAAGTCCGCTTACTGTAATCAGCTTTCTTACTTTCTTTAATTCATTGGGACTTCGAACGTATGGAATCATAATATGCAAGTTCTCATATTTTTCCCTTACTTTTTTAATAGCCTCAAGTTCAAGATTAAATACATCGGGGTTAGAAACATACCTGAAAGCTCCCCTAAAACCCATCAAAGGATTAGGCTCTTTCGGTTCCCAATAGGCTCCTCCCTTAAGGGAACGGTATTCGTTTGTTTTAAAATCAGTAGCTCTATAAATAACCGGTCTTGGATAAAAGGCTTTGGCAAAGGTTTCAATTTGTTTTGAAAGTTTTTCTACAAAATCATCCTGTTTTTTAAGTTTTATGGCTTCTTTGGGATGAATTCCAATGCCTCCAATCATAAACTCGGCCCGCAAGAGGCCTACTCCGTCAACAGGAAGTTTGGCAATTTTCTCTGCATTTTCAGGTTCTGCTAAATTTACATATAATTTTGTTGCGGTTTTGGTTTTTAATAATGATAAAGACTCCGGAACTTCAAGTTTTTTAGTTTCTTTTTTAATTGATCCCAAATAAACTTCTCCGATTTCTCCGTCAACCGTAACAACCACTCCTTCTTTAAGTTTGGATGTTGCATCTTTTGTACCAACTACGCAGGGGATGCCAAGTTCTCTTGAAACAATTGCAGCGTGGGATGTAAGTCCCCCTTCATCGGTGATTATTGCCGAAGCTTTTTTCATGGCAGGAACATAATCAGGAGAAGTCATTTTGGCAACCAAAATGTCTCCGGGCTTTATTTTGGAAATTTCCCTATTTTTTCTAATTATCTTAACTTCTCCTATACCTATTCCCGGAGAAGCCGGAGCTCCGATCAGGATAGGGGTTAGGTGGTAGGTGACAGGTAATAGTTTTCCCCTATTCCCTATACGCTGTACGCTATTACCTAGGGTTGTTACAGGTCTTGTTTGGACAATATATAGCTTCCCTTTTTCTTTAGCCCATTCTGCATCCTGAGGAAAATAGTAATGTTTTTGTAGACGGTCAGCATATTTTGCCAGTTTAACAATTTCTTCATCGGTTATTTTTTGCCTGTCCCGAATTTTTTTCGGGACTTGCACCTCTTTTGTTTCAGCTCCCTCTTTTATTAGTTGAACGCTTTGATCTGAAATTTCCTTGGAAAGAATTTTGAATGTGTCCTTTTGAACGATATATCTATCCGGAGTAACAGATCCTTGAACAATCATTTCCCCGAGTCCCCAGACAGATTCAATTACAATTTTATCTTTTTCGTTAGTTACAGGATCAATTGAAAAGATAACTCCGGAAACTTCTGATTGCACCATTTTCTGAACAATTACTGATATTTTCACTTTTTCGTGAGGAATTTTATTTTCAACCCTGTAAAAAATGGATCTTGCAGTAAATAAAGATGCCCAACACCTCTTGACAGCTTCTAAAAGATTTGCTTCTCCTTTAACATTTAAGATTGTTTCTCCCATTCCGGCAAAAGAAGTTTTAGGCATATCTTCGGCAGTCGCCGAGGTTCTGACGGCAACCAGCGCGTATTTCATAAAACCCGAAAGCTTTTTGTAAAAAGAAACGGTTTCTTTTATTAGTTCTTGAGGAATTTCCCCGTTTTTGACAATTGTCTGAATTTTTTTAGCGGTATCAGTCAATCTATCGGAATCTGAAACATCAAGACCTTGCAACAAGTCAAAAACTTTTGAATAAATTGCGTTTTCCTTCAAAAAAAGATCATACGCGTGAATTGTTAAAGCAAATCCGTTAGGAACGGGAAAGCCTGCAGCAATCATTTCTCCTAAATTTGCGCCTTTCCCTCCTACCAAAGAAGTGTCGTCTTTACGGATTTTTGAAAGCGGTACGACTAATTCATGGGCAGAACTCATGCTTTAATGATATCACAGAAGACTTGATCAATGTATTATATGTGTACATATGTACACCCCTGGGGTGTATGTATAATACTAGATATGGCTTCGCGAAAATATCCTTTCGTCACCAATTGCTACTATCACATTTTTAATCGTGGTGTTAATCGTGAATCAATATTCAACGACAAAATCGATAATATCCGATTTATAAATCTTTTAAAATTTTATAATTCAGTTGAATACCCAATAAGGTTTTCAAAATTCATGCTTTTAAGTTTTGACCAAAGAAAAGAAATTTGGGGCCGAATAAACAAATCTCAAAAATATTTAGATATTATTTCATATTCTTTAATGCCCAATCACTTTCACTTATTGATAAAGCAAAACATTGATAGAGGAATTACAATATTTTTATCAAATTTTCAAAATGGTTACACAAAATACTTCAATACTAAATATTCCAGAGATGGACATTTGTTTCAAGGCCCGTTCAAAGCTGTTAAAATTGATTCCGAAGAACAACTTCTACACGTTTCCAGATACATACACCTTAACTCATATTCTTCAGGTATCGTAAAGAATATTACAGACTTGAATAATTACGAATGGGCTTCTTTCCCTGAGTATATTTCAAATTTACCATTTGAGATTTGTAATAAAGAAATTATTTTGTCCAATTTCAAAAATAAGCAAGGTTATAAAAATTTTGTTTATGATAATGCAGACTATCAAAAAAAGTTTGAGGAAATCAAACATCTGGTTGCTGAATAATACGTACGTACTACGTACACCCCTGGGGTGTATTAGTATTAGTCTAACCTATTTTCCTAGGGGTTGACCAAGTTTGTTTTTAAAAAAGTCCACCCATGGAAGTGGTCCCGGATTTTGTTTATAAAGAATTGATAGATATAAATTTACATATGCACCGAATTGAATAAACTCAAAGTTCTGGGAAAGTTCATTTTTGGCCCTTGCTTTATATTCGAATATCTCGACATCGTGTTTTTGTACGACCTCTCCTGTTAAAGCAAATCTCTGCTGAATTCTGTCAGGGTAAAGACTGGAATTTACAAAAATAGCAAACAGTGCAGTTTTGTTTGCTTCCGGGTGTAAAAGACCTTCCATCAAATGATGGTTCAACTCAGGTATTTGGAAATCGGTTGAGAAAACCTTTGCATTTTCATTTAGTTGATTATTAACTACGTGTGTAGCACCAACCATATGGCCGGATGAAACAAATGAAACTATTTTATCCTTCATACGAACCGCAAGTTTTTTGGCTTCATTACCCGCAATATTTTCAACTTTTATTTTTAACTGAACTTCTTTCATGGTATCCACCAATTCATCAACATCCTTCTTACAGAAGTCAAAGATTCCGGTTTTAGATGCCAAAATAAGTTGACCAACAACGGAGTAGCCTATTGCCATTCTCGGTTGATTGGAAGGATTATATTTAGGATTTATTTTGTAAAAAGGAACATTTTGTTCTTCCGCGATTTTTATCAAAGAATTTCCCCCTCCAATAGCCATCCAATTCGCCTTTTTTTCTATTGCCTCTCTGACGTTTGAAATTGTCTCTTCGGTTTCGCCTGAATAGCTGGAACAAATAACTAAAGTTTTTTCATCTACCCACGGCGGAAGATTATAATCATTAATACGAACTAAAGGAAATTTTATTTTATTGGAATATAGAGATTCTATAACTCTTGCCCCCAATCCTGATCCTCCCATACCGGTCATAACAATTTTATTTATGTCCCTATAACTTTCAGGAACATCTATTTTTGAAGCATCCTCCCAAGCATGAAGACATTGGTCAGACAAGGCCTCCACCGACCCTAAAATGTTTTGCTTATCTATCTTTGCTATTTCTTCTCTACTATCTATCGGTCTCATATGTAAGATTTCATAATCGAAAGAACCTCATCTCTTTTTTGTTCCATTACTTCTTTTGATTTAGCTTCCAAATTTAATCTTAATAAGGGTTCTGTATTGGAAGGTCGCACATTAAACCAATAGTCGGGATATTCAATTGTTATGCCGTCAAGAAAAGACTGCCGTCCGTCTGAATATTTTTGTTTTATTTCTTCAATCTTTGCTTTAACATGGGGTACTTTAGTATTTATTTCCCCTGAGTGAAAATACACTTTGTATGGGGACACCACATCAGATAAAGGTTTATTTTGATCGGTAAGATATTCTAAGAATTTAAGTGTTAATACGATTGGTGCCTCAAATGTTCCGTATTTAAACTTATAGAAATAATGTCCCGAAGATTCTCCCCCGAAAACGGCATTTTCTTTAAGCATTTGCTCTTTTATTAACGAATGCCCTACCCTTGTGACAGAAGCTTTTCCGCCGGCTTCTTCAATCATGTCTTTGGTAATACGGCCGGGACGGATATCATAGCAAACGGTTGCCCCAGGATTTTCCTTAATTGCAATTTGGGCCATAATGCCTCTTAAAATTTCCTGCCTGACAATTTCTCCTTTTTCGTCAATAAAAAAGTATCTGTCTCCGTCTCCGTCGGGTCCTATTCCTAAGTCAGCTTTATTATCAATAACTGCTTTTTGCAAAAGTTTTAAATTTTCCTGCGCTAGAGGATCGGGTTGATGTACTGGGAAAGTCCCGTCAAGTTTTTCATTCAAAATAATTAGATTACATCTCAAATCTTTAAACATAGCTTCAATATCCAAAACAGCCATGGCATTTGCGGTATCCACTATGATTTTAAAAGGCTTTATTTTAGAAGTATTTATATTAAGTTCTGAAATTTGAATCTTAACTTCATCTTCAACCACGCCTCTTTTTTGAGTAACGCTACCCTTTTTCCCATATTTGAGAAAGTTGTTGGCAATTACCATATCTCGAATTTCGTATATTCCCTGTTCCCCGCTAACAGGCACACCTTTCGCCCTAACCATCTTGAAACCGTTATATTCTTTGGGGTTGTGCGAGGCCGAAATCTGTATGCCGCCTATATAACCGTAGTAGGCAACCGAGAAATAAAAAGTTGGTGTGGTTACCAAACCTACATCAATAACGTCAAGTCCGGAGTCAGTTAAACCTTTAATCGTTTGTTCTTTCAGTGAAGGTGTTGAGATACGCATATCGCAGCCGACAACAATTTCTATTTTTTCCTTGTCTTTATTCTCCCGCCTAATTGTCTCCGCATATGCACGCGCTATTTTATATGCCACTTCTTCATTTAATTGTGTGGGGTAAATACCTCGAATGTCATATGCCTTAAAAATTGTTGGATCGATGTTCATGTGCATTCTATTCTAGAGACTTAATAAGCAGCAGGTCAAGTTCTGAAATTAAATCGGCCTTGGAAGTTTTTACTCTAACATCAATTTCTGCAAGCTTATTAATTACTTGTACCACCTCGCGGGTGGTATATTTTTGCGCTTGCCTTTTTAGTTTCCCTATTTGCCAGGATTGATATGATAAAGTTTCCGGAGAAAGCTGTACCCAATAAAGATCCCTAAAACGCTTTGCAAGAACCGAGAAAACAAATTCGATAGGTTCGGTTTTAATAACTTCATGTAAAAGTTTAACTGAGATATTGTCTAAAAAGTTCCAGATAAGTTTGGGAAGTTTAAATTCTTCGATTTTAGTTTCCTTGGGAAGTTCTTTTAAAAATGTTTGGGGAATTGTTCCTTCATTATAAATAACCAATGTTCCGGGTATTTTTAGAATGTTTGGGATATCTTTTCTAGGAGAAATTAAATTATATTTTCTGACAATTGTTAATCTTTCGATATTAAAAAGAGATGGAGTTTGGCTAATTTCATCATTGACAATTTCCCAGCCTCTTTTTTTAGCAGCTTCGATAAATTTAGTTAATCTTTCGTATAACTTAGTTGTGTAGTCTCCGTGTAAAACAATTATTTTCATATCTATTTGAGTTTCTTTATTAAATTATTTACTTTTGTATAAAAATTTCTCTTACCATGCCTTATATGAGGGATTAAAGCACCGGAAAAATTCTTTGGTATATGGGCAATTTCATGAAGAAGAACCTTGCTTTTTTCATGCTCCGAAAGCCTGTCATACTTTTCCGAAATTACCTCCAAAATATAGCCCGGTTCTACCTTTAATGCCTTTTGCCAGATTCTCGAAAGTCCCCATATTCTTGCATATGCGCGGGTCTTTGCATTAATTGATCTATAAGTAAAAATCCTTGAAGCCTTAACCCAATCAACTCCTGCTTCTTTAATGGTTTTTTTAAGTTGCCGTTTTAACTTAGTATCTTCCTGCCAAACAATGTCCACTTTAGGTATAATACTACACTTTAAATACTTCGGCACCTTCTTTTACTTCCTTTTCTATCTTTAATCCTACGACTTCTCCTTTTTTCGCCGACTCTTTCTTCTCATGTTCTATTTGAATCGAGTCTACGTTTTGTTCGAACAAATCTTCTCCGCCTCTGACAAATTTTATCTTGTCTCCCACCGAAAGCTGTCCGTCAAGTTCTACAATTGCAACACCTATCTTGTCGTAGTAATGAGTTACTTTTCCTATTTTAAACATCTTTCTTCACCACCCTTCATCATATTTAATTATATATCAAATAGTTGGTGAACCCTTCCGTAGCCTTGGCGAAGGAGGGTCACATATGTCACTAGATTTCGGTGTGGCAGGCCTTACTTTCGTTGCGTATGTGAGTGCTATCGCCAGTGCATCCGCAGCATCATCAAAATGGGTTTTCTTGTGAGCCCTGCTTTTTACCTGATTTCCCAAAATCTTTCTAATTGCCTGCTGAACATCTTTTTTATTGGCTCTGCCATTCCCTGTAATTAACTTTTTAATTGTTCCCGGCGCATAACTGGCAACTGCGAGCTTACTCCGAGCAGCAGCAAGGAGCATTACACCTTGAGCTTGACCTACAGATATTGCGGTTTTGGCATTTGTAGCAAAGAAGATTTTTTCAAAGACAAAAACGTCCGGAGTAAACTTTTTTAAAATCGCCAATGTTTCTTTGTAGATTTTGCTCAAACGTTCTTCCACTTTTTCATCTTTACTGGTTTCAACCAATCCCCACTCTATTACTTTTAAATTATCATTTATAACTTCCAAAACTCCCCATCCTGTCGTTGCTGTACCCGGATCAATTCCTAGAATCCTCATTTAGTTAAGTATAACCTAGAGATTTACGAAGTAAAGGATTTTTGCTTTAGTTTTAAGTTCTGTTATCCAGGTACTATATTGTTCGGATAATTTTTGCTGTAAAACTTGGTTTTTTACCTGCTCTTTAACTTTATCAAAGGCCGGGTTTGTACCGAATAAAGATTTGTTTTTAGTGAAGTAGTCCTTAAGATCAGCGTCAGTTGTTACAATTTTTGAAGCAAGAAGCTTTTCGACAATCTTTTGAATTTTAATCTGGTCAATGAGATCTTTTCTGGTTTGATTTCTGAATTTCAAAGCTTCATCTAAAGAAAGTCCCTGACCGGCGACCATTTCTTCAATTTTCTTTACTTCGGAATCAATCTCAGACTGGTCGACTTTTATCTTGTTTTTTGCTGCTTCTGAATTAATTAAGGCTTTTTCGATAAGTCCATCTAAAACTTGCTTTCCGCCTTGTTTTTCAAGCTCGCGAGTCAAAGAAAATCTATAAACCGGTTTGCCATTTACCCAAGCGGCAAAAATCAAAGATCTGGAAAAATAAATACCTGTTGAAAGTAATACCACTATTAAAGTAATAATTACTCTTTTTTTGGTAAAGACTTTCAAAACCTTACTTAGTTTTTTCTTCATGTTTATTTGTAACACGCTTTTGGGCTCTTGTATAGATCTTTTCTATTTCATGAGGATTTTTGGTTCTTAAATAAAATA
>ERZ1292625.3900-Hain-H41-01um-R1-3900-length-11564-cov-8_pt1 | contig 11564 bp, 17 predicted proteins | sample MGYA00564400_ERZ1292625 | MGnify/ENA primary metagenome ERZ1292625 (study PRJEB36523, sample SAMEA6512639) | groundwater metagenome | collected 2019-01-08 | study: AquaDiva: Metagenomics assemblies of 32 groundwater samples
CTCCCTAATGTTTCTGATAACCTTAATAAACCAATCTTATTCTTAATGATTTTGTGTCCTGCTTGAGTATTCATCTGACTTCCTTTCAAAATTAAATTTAAACAGAAATGTCAGATTAAGTCTTGTTCTTTACAGATCATTTGCTGATCCAACTCATTTCGAATGCAAGTTCTGCAATTATGCTAAGCGGTGTTGGCAGAAAGGAGGTGAGAATGAATATACCTCATGAATTTCACCCTAGCGCCGCGAGCGCTGCTTCGGGCGCCTTATCCAATACTTTGAGCAGAGCTTTCGCAGCTCCCGTCGGGCAGCGCTTGCCTTGTTCCCAGTTGCGGATGGTGTCGAGCGAGACACCAATGTGCCCGGAAAACTCAACCTGGCTCAAGCCCAAGCGCTTACGAACTCGTCGAGTAAATTTAGCCGCATCTTGCATCGCATCAGCTTCATCAGCTGCCTGTTGGGCGGCAATGTCACTTTCGGTCGTGGCTTCCACGCGGGCAGGGTCAATTCGTCCCAGTTTAATCGAGGCTGGAACGGCAGGGTCAATCTTCACGCGTATTGTCTTCATAGTATCGGATCTCTCGTTGATTGGCTTTACGTGCAGAGATGATGCGCATCGCGACTTGTCTTGGTGTGTAGGCCACGACAAAAAGACGCCCTTCAATCTTGCCCATCAGTTGGTATCGCTCCTCACCATAGCTGCGGCGTGCAGCATAAGCAAAGTCAAATCCACGCTCCCGAAAGCATGCCTCGCTCTTGGCTTCATCCCATTCGAAATTCATAAAGGCATTGTAGTTCATTGGCCTATATTTAGCAAATCCGGAGATATGTAATGAAATCAGCTTCTAAACTGCGCAAAACAGCCACTCGAAAGGAATGGGTTAGACGCTGGTGCCCGCCCAAACCACTGGTCGGAGTGCTGGCCATAGAAAAAATACTGAATCGCCACACCTTCGTGGCATGCCAAGAGTCACGCCTTATAGTGGCGGTAATTGCCTACGCCATCCAGGATTGTCTCAACGGATCTTATCCGTGCCAGCGTCAAGAAGCTCGGCGCTTCATCCTGGGTTCAGACCTCCAACTCTGGTGCGATCTGGTCGACTTGCATCCGGATTTCGTACGCTTCGTAGCCAGAAAGGCAGGGTATCTCGCTTCTGAAGATCAGTACTGGCAATTCATCTCCGTCAAGGTTGTCATGCTGCCCAAGCCAGTTGAAAACACCAACAAATCAGCTATTCATTCTATGAGTTGCCACTGAATCGGAGGGATTCTTCATGCTTGATTTTAATCTTGTTCCATCAACGCCAACCGTTGAAGCTATTCACTCGCGCGATGAAATACGTGATGAATTGTTAGCTCGGCTGGAATCAGTGTTGACCACGATGTTCCCAGCAGGCAAAAAACGTCGTGGCAAATTCCTGATCGGTGACATTCTTGGCAGCCCCGGTGACAGTCTCGAGATAGTTCTTGATGGCGAGAAAGCCGGTTTGTGGACAGATCGTGCCAACAATTCCGGCGGTGATGTGTTTGCAATGATCGGTGGCCACTATGGTATCAATGCCCACAGCGACTTTCCACGAGTGCTGGATCAGGCCTGTGATCTGCTGGGGCGTGCGCAATTGATGCCTATGCCTCAAGTTAAATTTGTACCACCGATTGATGATCTTGGGCCTGCCACAGCCAAGTGGGATTATCTGGATGCCAGCGGCAAACTCATCGCAGTTGTCTATCGCTACGACCCACCCGGAAAAAAGAAGGAATTCCGTCCTTGGGATGCCAAGCGGCGCAAGAAGACCCCGCCTGATCCGCGTCCCCTATATAACCAGCTAGGCATTGCAACTTCCAACACGGTGGTATTGGTCGAAGGTGAAAAATGTGCGCAGGCCCTGATCAATATCGGAATAGTGGCCACCACCGCAATGCATGGTGCCAATGCGCCGGTTGACAAGACGGACTGGTCGCCACTTGCTGGTAAATCGGTATTGATCTGGCCAGATCGCGATATACCAGGGTGGGATTATGCTGATCACGCTTCACAGGCGATCCTAAATGCCGGCGCGGTTTCCTGCGTCATTTTGTCACCGCCAAATGACAAAACTGATGGCTGGGATGCAGCCGATGCGATTGCCGAAGGATTCGATATCGAAAATTTTATTGCCAGCGGTCCACGTATCCCTGCGCAATCCTTCGAAAGTAAAAATGCTAACAACCCAATCCAGGACGATGCCAATGACAGCGATGCCACGGTATGGGGTACTGAAGATGCACTGGCAGTAAATTTTACACAGCGCTACCAGCTTGATTGGCGTTATGTCGCATCCTGGGGTAAATGGCTGATGTGGGATGGTCAACGTTGGCGTGCAGAAGAAACTCTGGCAGCCACCGATCTGATCCGTCATGTCTGTCGCCACGAGGCAGTCCGTGCAAAGACCATCAAGGTTGCAGCAAAGTTGGCTGCGAGCAGCACGGTAGGTGGTGTCGAGCGGCTCGCACGCTCAGATCGCCGACACGCCGCGACTGCCGACGAGTGGGATGCTGATATCTGGTTACTAAACACGCCTGGCGGCATCGTGAATCTGCATACCGGCCGGATGCATCCGCATAATCGCCATGATCGAATGACCAAGACCGCATCAGCCACGCCTCGGGGCAGCAGTAAAATCTGGCTGAACTTCATCGCTCAGGTAACCCAAGGTGATCAGAAATACGCCGACTATTTGCAGCGTTTTGCTGGTTATTGTCTGACAGGCAGCACGCAAGAGCACGCCTTATTCTTCCTATACGGAACCGGCGCCAACGGAAAATCGGTATTTGTAAACACACTCTTTACGCTGCTGGGTGATTACGCAGCCAATGCGCCAATAGACACCTTCATGGAAGCACGAAGTGACCGACATCCAACTGATCTAGCTGGGCTTCGCGGTGCACGTTTCGTCGGAGCCACCGAGACTGAGCAGGGACGGCGCTGGAATGAATCGAAGATCAAAGAGATCACAGGTGGTGATCGCGTATCCGCCCGCTTCATGCGCCAGGACTTCTTCACCTACGTACCGCAGTTCAAGTTGGTGATAGCCGGCAACCACAAACCGGCCATCCGCAACATCGATGAGGCTATGCGTCGCAGGCTGCACCTTATTCCGTTCACAGTCACCGTGCCACCTGAAAAACGCGACAAACAGCTGCAGGAAAAACTCCTTGTTGAACGTGACGGCATTCTGGCCTGGGCACTGGAAGGATGTCTGTCATGGCAGCAAAACGGTCTGACACCGCCTCAATGCGTAGTGGATGCCACCGATGAGTACTTCGATGAAGAAGACACCATCGGTGAATTCCTTGAGGAAGAATGCCAACAGCACCCGCAAGCAAGAGAAGCAGTGGCCGATGTTTTCGAGCGCTGGCGACAGCGGACGGAAAAACGAAGTGAATACATCGGAACTAGTCGCTGGCTAGTACAACAGTTGCTAAGGAGAGGATTTCATCGGGCACGCACGGCCACCGGCGCTAAAGCACTGATGGGTTTGTCTCTCAAGCCAAGGGATTATGGCAGTCGTTTGCCTTACAACGACGAGTAGTCGACACGATTACTAACTAATTGTTCTATTAAGTATTTGACCATGGCAACAACACTTCTCGCCCTTGATCTGGGCACCCAGACCGGATGGGCTTTAGCCAGTCGTGATGGCACTATCACCAGCGGCACTGAGCAGCTCAAACCTCAACGCTTCGAAGGTGGCGGAATGCGCTACCTCCGCTTCAAGCGCTGGCTCACCGAAGTCAAACAGTGTGCCGGTGGCATCGACACCGTGTACTTCGAGGAAGTGCGCCGCCATGTGGGCGTAGATGCGGCTCACGCCTACGGCGGCTTCCTGGCGACGCTCACCGCCGTGGTGTGAGCATCACAACATTCCGTACCAGGGTGTGCCGGTGGGCACGATTAAAAAATATGCAACCGGCAAGGGCAATGCGAGCAAGGATCAAATGATCGCGGCCATTCAAGCACGTGATCACACTCCGGCAGACGACAACGAAGCCGATGCCCTGGCACTGCTGCATTGGGCAATTGATACGCAGGAGGTGTGATATGAAAATCCCGACAAATAGCTACCGCTGCCCGCTTGGCCGTCTGCAACCGCAGACCACCGACCTGGAAGCAATCAAACAAAGCGGCTGGCGTGAGCAACACATCCTTGTCGTATCCGAACAAGATGACCGGCTGGATTTCGTCGAGCGTGAATTCGTGCGGAGGCTGGGCGAACGACTCTATGGAGGAAAACATCATGACTAAATGGGTGATTGATGAAATCGCTGCACGCTTCGATGAGGCCGCAGAAACTGGACGGCGCCTGCCTCCCGTTCGGGTGCAAGGCTACTTCAATGTCTGGCCTGCGTTCGCACACAACGAATGGGAAGGTTTTGTAGACAAAAACCATGTGTATAAGCCTCTGCCACCTATACCTCAGGCTATCGACCGAATGCTGGAGACCATGCATTGGGTGCAGTGGCTGGAGGTGGAACAGCGGCATCTGGTCTGGATGCGCGCCAAGCACTATGAGTGGCACAAGATTGCAAAACGCTTCGGATGCTGCACCAAGACGGCTCAGCGGCGCTGGCAAAGGGCATTGCAGATCGTGGTTGATCATCTCAATGATGCGCCGATGTCCATTTGCGTTAGGAATTTTCTGCTAGAATTTGCACTATAGTCGAAGCAAGAACGCATTGAGTACCACCCAGACCGATTCTACCTGTCAAACCACGCAACTTGCGTAGCTTAAGTAAGCCAGTGCGGGTTGATGCGGAAATTTGACGGGTCCTTCCTAAGCAGAGTTGGATGCGGGGGGCGGCAGCGCAGCACAGCGCTAGCGACAGACCACAAAACAAGGTTACCGGGGTTACCAGTTACCACCCCACTACTTCTATAATTTTAATCTCATTCTAACCCGCCTTTGTTGCGGGTTTTTTTATTGCCCATGCAAAACCTCCACATCGAATACCGGCCAATCGAATCGCTCGTACCGTACGTCAACAATGCGCGCACGCATTCTGATGAACAGGTCGCACAAATTGCCGCGAGTATTCGTGAATTTGGTTTTAACAACCCAATCCTCACAGACGGCGAACGCGGATTAATTGCGGGGCACGGCAGATTGCTCGCCGCACGCAAGCTGGGACTGGACACTGTGCCGGTGATTGAGCTGGCGCACCTCTCCCCCACTCAAAAGCGCGCTTATATTCTGGCCGACAACCGCCTGGCTGAGAATGCTGGTTGGGACAAGGAATTGCTGGCATTGGAACTGACCGATCTCAAATTATCCGAGTTCGATCTGGATTTGCTTGGTTTTAGCAGCGATGAACTCAACGAATTGTTGTTTGAAAAAGATCCGATAGGCTTGACCGATGACGATGCAGTTCCAGAAGTGACAGAGAACCCGGTGTCACGCACCGGCGATGTATGGCTGCTGGGCAACCACCGCCTGCTGTGCGGCAATGCAACCCAGTCGGAAGATTACAAATTGCTGCTGGGGAGCGAACTGGCAGATATGATTTTTTGTGATCCACCCTATGGGGTCAATTACGCCCACTCTGCGAAAGATAAATTGCGCGGCAAGAATCGTCCAATTTTGAATGACAATCTCGGCAGCGAGTTTGGTCCATTTCTCGAAGCTGCATGCAACAATATGCTCTCAGTCACCAAGGGAGCGATCTACATCGCCATGAGTTCATCGGAACTCGATACGCTGCAGTCAGCTTTTCGTGCCGCTGGTGGAAAGTGGTCGACATTCATCATCTGGGCAAAGAACACTTTTACTTTAGGGCGTGCCAACTACCAACGCCAGTATGAGCCCATTCTGTATGGATGGCGCGATGGCTCTGACCATTTCTGGTGTGGCGCACGCAATCAGGGCGATGTGTGGCAGATCAATAAACCCGCCAAGAACGATCTGCATCCCACCATGAAGCCAGTAGAATTGGTGGAGCGCGCCATTCTCAATTCCAGCAAGACTCGCGATATCGTGCTCGATCCATTCGGTGGTTCAGGTACGACGTTGATCGCTGCCGAGAAATCAGGGCGTCAGGCACGATTGATGGAACTTGATCCGAAGTATTGTGATGTCATATGCCGAAGGTTTCAGGATTACACGGGACAGGAAGCAAAACGCGCCAGTGATGGCGCAAAATTTGAGGAACTAGCGGTAGACTTGATAGCAACTTTGTAAACTTGATCAGCTTGCATTGCGGTGAATGGATAGCCTAATTACCGCACTAGATGCGGCAAATGATTTGACCTTGCGGAGAATATACCCCATAATCTCCGCATGAATAGCGGAAATAGAACTTACCTTTGGCAGCATACCGACTGGCCCCACTGGCGCTATGAAGCGCAACGTCTGACTGGTTTATTGGCTCAGGTCCACCACGCCCAAGGTCACTTGCAGGGTCGAATGCGAGATCTGGGGCTTGGGTTACGCGACCAGGCCACTTTACAGGTGTTGACCGAAGATGTGCTCAAGACTAGCGAGATAGAAGGCGAGCGACTGAATCCAGACACGGTGCGTTCTTCCATCGCACGTCGTCTCGGCGTCGAAATCGGCGCCCTGGCTCCTGCTGATCGGCATGTCGATGGCGTGGTAGACATGGTGCTAGATGCGACCGGTCATTTTGATCAACCTCTGACTACAAAGCGATTGTTTGGCTGGCATGCAGCGTTGTTTCCTACTGGATACAGCGGCCTGACCAGAATCCACACCGGAGGCTGGCGCGACGATGCATCTGGACCGATGCAAGTCGTATCCGGGCCAATTGGCCGCCAGAAGGTGCATTTTGAAGCGCCGTCCGCTCAGCGGCTAGAAGCAGAGATGTCGGATTTCTTGCTCTGGTTCAATATGCACCAGGAATCTGACCCGGTAGTAAAGGCAGGCCTGGCCCATCTGTGGTTTGTGACCATCCACCCATTTGACGATGGTAATGGACGCATCGCGCGTGCGGTGGGTGACATGGCTCTGGCGCGCGCAGAACAATCGAGGCAGCGGTTCTACAGTCTATCCGCGCAGATACAACGGGAACGCAAAGATTATTACGACATGCTCGAACGCACGCAAAAAGGCACATTAGATGTCACCAATTGGCTGGAATGGTTTCTGGGTTGTCTAGTACGTACCATACAGGGTGCAGAAGACACGCTCTCAGTTGTTCTGACAAAAGTCCGGTTCTGGCAGCGTTGGGCAGGCACGCCGTTCAATGACCGGCAAATAAAAATGCTTAATCAGTTGCTGGACGGATTTGACGGCAAGCTGACCAGCAGCAAGTGGGCAACCATCACCAAGTGCTCACCTGATTCTGCACTGCGCGACATTACGGATCTGTTGGATCGTGGCGTACTGATGAAATCAGATGCAGGTGGACGCAGCACCAGTTACGAGTTAAAACCGCTCAGCTAACTGCGTCAACCGAACTGATACTCACCCGTAGATTCTTCTCGGTCGGCAATCAGCATGTCTCGGATCATGGTAAACGGCAAATCAGGATTCTCCTCGGCGATTCTACCAATCTGCGACCAGTATTCAATCTGTTTGGGTACTGAGCGATGATGAACTTGCGCGTAACGCTTGGCTTGGGCGACCAAGTTCTCTGACAATTTTACGTTTATAGCCATAGCAATCTCCGAATCAAAGGACAATTTTAGCTAAAATAGCTCCATAAAGGTGCTTAGAAGAGCTCTCTATCATCAGTTTTATGATGCAAATAAGTCTAAACGGTTATACTGCGGGCTTATCAACCAACAGGAGTATGCTCAGCATGAACAAAACCGAACTGATTGAACAGATTGCTACCCGCACAAATTTGACCAAAGCTGATGCGGGTCGTGCCTTGAACGCAGTGCTTGATACCATCGTTGAAACCGTTGCCAACGGTGATGATGTGATGCTGCCTGGCTTCGGTTCGTTTAAAGCAGTTCAGCGTGCTGCTCGTGAAGGCAAGAATCCCAAGACCGGTGAAAAACTTTCGATTGCTGCGACAACCGCACCGAAATTCTCTGCTGGTGCAACTTTCAAGAGTGCAGTTGCAAAGAAATAACTCCATTAAAACCAAAACCTACAGAGAGCGGTGTTTGCCGCTCTCTGCATTTATAACTCACGCAATATGATACACCCGCTCGCCACCCTCAGATTTTTCCGATGTGATGGAAAGCCCAAGCTTTTTCTTAAGTGCTCCAGCCATGGAACCACGAACAGTGTGTGATTGCCATTGCGTTGCTTGGCAAATCTGCTGGATAGTCGCACCCTCTGGACGCTTGAGCATGGCAATCACTTGTGCCTGTTTGCTGTTTTCCCGTGAACGGGGTTTTGGTTTATTTACTGGTTCGACTTTAGCAGAATCAATGATTGCATCGAGTGCTGCGATAGTAATCGGATCTGGGCGGGGAAGCCCCAAAGCATCGTAGCCTTCGCCAGTGATGAACCAATTGGTGCCATCGGTCGTGATTAGTGCTCGATTAAACAAGCTATCGATCACTTTCTTTTTGGCCCCGCCTTTGATGGCGTCAGGAAACCAGATCAGCTTTCCGTCGGTATGTTCTGCGGCATAACTGAGAATTTGTTGCTGTGCAGGACTAATTTTGAATGTCATGGCGATTCTCCTGATTAAAGTTGCTTGTGATTGCTATTGGCCGCCTGTTGGCCGGCATTGAAGGCAGCCTGCAGGGCATCCTTGATGCGCCATACAGCGACGTCATGGAAATCGAGACTGTCACTGTGGCGCGTTTCCAAAGTGTCGATATCCAGATGTTCTTGTGCGATCAGGGCCAGAATGGCGTCAAGTTGTTGCATGCCGTGTCTCCTTAAACGTTGTGAATCTTTGCAGCTTGGTCAAACCCAACCCAGACGCCGTTTTTATCCAGGCCACGTGCGGCCAATTCTTCGCGTGCTATAAGATTTAAATCCAACTCGCCGCGCGCGGCTGCAGCGAGCACCTTGGTCAGCGCAGTTTGGATAAAACCAACTTCATCAATCGTAAAATCCTTGGTGGTGTAGCTCATTTCTTTCTCCTGCATGTTTGTTGATGACAGTGACATGAACGCTCTTTTCAATCACAAAGACAAGTAGAACATGCACTTATTTCAACAAAAGATTGATAACAATCATGGGGCTATCGATTCGCGCCTATGCCCGCCATCGCGGTGTCTCCCATGTTGCCGTCATGAAGGCAATCGAGTCCGGTCGGATCACGCAAGAAGCGGATGGAACCGTCAATCCTGAGCAGGCAGATCGGGAATGGGAGCAAAACACCGCATCTCCTCGCAAGCGATCCTCCATGCGAAATCAGTCAACAGAAACAATCCATGAACCAACTCAACCTACATTGTCACCCAACGGTACTTCGCTATTACAAGCCCGCACGGTCAATGAGGTCGTCAAAGCCCAGACTAACAAGGTGCGCTTAGCGCAGCTCAAAGGCGATCTTGTCGATCGACCTCAGGCCATTGCTCACGTCTTCAAGCTGGCCAGATCCGAGCGTGATGCCTGGCTCAATTGGCCCACGCGCATTTCAGCGCAAATGGCAGAGAAACTCAATATCGATGCACATACGCTGCATGTAGCGCTTGAGGCAGCCGTGCGCGAGCATTTGCAGGAACTGGGGATTGATGCTGGAGTTCGATTACGAAGGTGCACTGGATATTGAAAGATCCTGGCGCGAAGGTTTAATGCCAGATCCTTTGCTGACCGTATCCGAGTGGGCCGATCGTCACCGGATGTTATCCAGCAAGGCTTCCGCCGAACCTGGCAGATGGCGCACCAGCCGCACACCGTACTTGAAGGCAATCATGGATTGTTTGTCGCCGATATCACCTATCGAGCGAGTGGTGTTCATGAAAGGCGCGCAGGTTGGCGGTACGGAATGTGGCAGCTGCTGGATTGGCTACATCATCCACCATGCGCCCGGTCCCATGATGGCCGTGTGGCCGACGGTGGAAATGGCGAAGCGCAACTCCAAGCAGCGCATTGATCCACTGATCGAGGAATCCCCTGTGCTGGCAGAACTGATCGCACCCGCCAGAAGCCGCGATGCCGGCAATACGATTCTGGCCAAGGAATTTCGTGGTGGCGTATTGGTGATGACGGGCGCCAACAGTGCGGTTGGCTTGCGTTCCATGCCGGTACGTTACCTGTTTCTGGATGAAGTGGATGGTTACCCGAGTGATGTCGATGGCGAAGGTGATGCGATTTCACTGGCCGAGGCACGCACCCGCACGTTTGCGCGGCGCAAGATTTTTATCGTGTCTACACCCACAATAGCAGGGGCCAGCAGTATTGAGCGGGAATTTGATGCGAGTGATCAACGTCGCTACTTCGTTCCCTGTCCACATTGCTCACATCGGCAGTGGCTGCGCTTCGAGCAGTTGCGTTGGGAGAAAGGTCAACCCGAAACAGCAGCCTATAGCTGTGAATCCTGCGACCAAGCCATCCATGAACAGCACAAAACCAGGATGCTGGAGCATGGTGAGTGGCGGGCGATGTCTGAAATTACCAGCAAGACTGCCGGATTTCATCTATCCAGTCTCTACAGTCCGGTTGGCTGGCGCAGTTGGCGAGATATTGCTGCGGCGTGGGAATCTGCCGTGAACAAGGAATCAGGATCAGCTTCTGCCATCAAGACTTTCAAGAACACCGAATTGGGTGAAACCTGGGTCGAGGAAGGCGAAGCGCCTGACTGGCAACGTCTGATCGAGCGCCGGGAAGATTACAAAATCGGCACCGTACCCGCCAGTGGTCTTTTGCTGACAGGTGGCACTGACATACAGAAGGATAGGATCGAAGTCTCGATCTGGGCCTTCGGGCGCGGCAAGGAATCCTGGCTGATCGAACACCGGGTGCTGATGGGCGATACTGCACGCGATGGGGTATGGAAGCGCCTTGCCGAAATGATTGCTGAGACTTGGACGCACGAATCCGGTGCGATTTTGCCACTTACGCGTTTTGCCATCGATACCGGTTTTGCGACTCAGGAAGCTTATGCTTTCGTGCGCTCAATCAAGGATTCCAGAGTCATAGCAGTCAAAGGTGTGGCGCGCGGCGCCGCTTTGGTTGGCACACCCACTGCCGTGGATGCCACAACCGGCGGCAAGAAACTGCGCCGTGGCGTCAAGGTTTTTTCGGTGACAAGTGGCATTGCGAAGCTCGAGTTCTACAACAATCTCAGAAAAAGCGCCGATGTGCTAGACGATGGAATCACCATCCGGTATCCCACTGGTTTCGTGCATCTACCCAAGATTGATGCCGAATTCATTCAGCAACTCTGTGCCGAGCAATTGGTCACTCGGCGCAACCGTAAAGGTTACGCGATCCGCGAATGGCAGAAGATGCGCGAGCGCAATGAAGCACTGGATTGTTATGTCTACGCACGGGCAGCAGCGAGTCTTGCAGGTCTGGACAGATTTGAAGAGCGTCATTGGCGCGAGCTGGAAAAACAGCTTGGAATGCAGGAATCGCAAGCAGCAATCAACCCAAATATCATGTAAAGAACAAGACTTAATCTGACATTTCTGTTTAAATTTAATTTTGAAAGGA
>ERZ1292625.3902-Hain-H41-01um-R1-3902-length-11563-cov-4_pt1 | contig 11563 bp, 9 predicted proteins | sample MGYA00564400_ERZ1292625 | MGnify/ENA primary metagenome ERZ1292625 (study PRJEB36523, sample SAMEA6512639) | groundwater metagenome | collected 2019-01-08 | study: AquaDiva: Metagenomics assemblies of 32 groundwater samples
CGATGAGGCAAAGCGCGTGTGGCTTTCACTGGGCATGCCGGAACACAAGATAACGTCGCTCCCGAAATCCGACAATTGGTGGGGGCCCGCCGGTCTTACCGGACCGTGCGGTCCGGATACCGAGATGTTCTACTGGCTCGGTGAGGGTTATCCGCCGGAATCGAGCAATCCTGAGAATGACAAGAAGAACTGGATGGAGATATGGAACGATGTCTTCATGCAGTACAATAAGACAGCCGAGTGGAGATACGAACCGCTCGCACAGAAGAACGTCGATACGGGGCTCGGCGTTGAACGAGTGACCTGTCTCCTGCAGGGCAAGAAAACCGTGTATGAGACCGAACTCTTCACCCCGATAATCGCAAAGATAGAGGCGCTCTCCGGCGCATCGTATGCCGACGCATCGAAAAAAGTCTCCTTCCGCGTCATCGCCGATCATCTGCGCGCGGCGAGTTTCATACTCGGTGACGAGCGCGGTGTGACGCCGTCCAATATCGGTGCGGGCTATATCCTCCGCCGCTATATACGCCGCTCGATACGCCATGGGCGGCAGCTCGGCATCAATGAATCGTTCTGTCACACGATAGCGGACGTTATCGTGTCCATCATGCAGGAGCAATGGCCGGAGCTGGCGAAGAATAAAGCGGTCATTATCGATGAGCTTCAGAAGGAAGAGGAGCGCTTTTCCAAGACGCTTTCACAGGGCCTTAAGGAATTCGAGAAGCTTGTGAGCGGACTTGAGATCGCGTTCCAGAGAACAGGAAAGCGAATCACGGTGATATCCGGGAAGAACGCGTTCAAATTGTACGATACCTACGGCTTCCCGCTTGAGATGACCGAAGAGCTTGCGAAAGAGCGCGGACTCACCGTCGATACAGCGGAATTCAACGGCGCGTATGAGAAGCATCAGGAGCTCTCGCGGCAGGGCGCCGACCAGCAATTCAAGGGCGGACTCATCGATCATTCCGAGCAGACGACGCGGCTGCATACGGCGACGCATCTCCTTCATAAGGCGCTCCATATCGTGCTCGGCGAACACGCGAAGCAGAAGGGGAGCAATATCACCGCCGAACGGCTGCGCTTCGATTTTACGCATGGCGCAAAGATGACCGATGATGAGGTGAAACGCGTCGAGGCGATCGTGAACGAGCAGATACAGCGTGCGCTCGATGTGAAGATGGAAGAGCTTTCCTACGACGAGGCGAAGGCATCCAATGCCACGGGTCTGTTCGAATCGAAGTACGGCGAACGGGTAAAGGTGTTCACCATCGGCGATTTCAGCAAGGAGATATGCGGCGGTCCGCATGTACAGAACACGCGCGAGATCGGATCGTTCAGGATACAGAAGGAAGAAAGCTCTTCCGCCGGCGTGCGGCGTATACGAGCGGTGCTTTCTTAGCCGTTATGCATTTGTCTGCCCGAGCTCAAGTTCCGGCTGCGACTTGAGCCACTGGAAATAATTGCTCGCATGCGCTTTTTCGTTCCGCGTTGATTTGCGGTACGCAAGGTTCATCCCGAGATACATGAGCGGGTGCACGCCGAACTGATGGATCCCGCGACGCGCGATCGATGCGTAGGAATAGAAACGGTCGCGGAAATTGAGAAAACGCTCGCTCAGTTCCTCAGGAGACATGTTCTTCGGACGGAACGATACCGTTGTGTGATCGTAATACGCCCAGTTGAAGTGGAGTATGCGGTTCTCTTTTTTGAGGCGTTCGTGGAGCACGGTGCCCGGATACGGGGTGAGTATGTTCGGGTTGATCGACGGGACGGCATTGTCCAGAAGGAAATCAAGCGTGTTGTCGAACACCTCCGGCCCCTGTTCATCGAGCCCGAAGATGAGCGATGCATGGAAGATGACGCCGGCATCGTGGCATTTTTTTATCGCCTTCTCGTAGAGGGTGATATCCGAAAGCGACTTGCGTATCTTCTTCATCGCATGCGGCTCGACGGATTCCACGCCGATGAAAAGGCCTTCGCACCCGGCCTTGAGTGCCGCGCTGAAAAGCTCATCGTCAAGGATGAATCGCACCGACGTCTGCGTGAGCCAGCGCACCTTGAGCGGCCGCATCGCTTCGAACAGTTTCATGGCGTATGCCCGGTTCGCGCCGAGATTATCATCCAAGAACATGACGAGTTTCGATCCACTTTCCCTGATGTCGCGTACTATCGATTCGACGGGGACGAAGCGCTGTTTTCTTCCATACACGCCGTGCACGCTGCAGAAATCGCAGTCATGCGGACAGCCGCGTGAGGACATGATGGGCATGATATACGGCGGTATGCCGAGGAACGACAGCCGTTTCTTTCGTATCGGCATCGGATACTCGATTATCTCCGGGCGCAGATTATGGTATATTTTTTTCTGCTGCTTCCTTTCTATGTCCCCGACGACGGTCGGCCATATCCCTTCCGCCTCGCCGACGACGACGACGTCCGCGTGCTGCGCCGCTTCTTCGGGGAGTATCGATGCGTGTATACCGCCGATGACGACGATAGCGCCCTTTTTCCGGAAGATGGCCGCCAACTCATACGCACGCGATATTGTTGCGGTCATGGCGCTCATACCGACGATATCCCAGTGCTCATCCATCGGTATCTCGGCGGCATTCTCCTCAACGCATACCGTTTCGTGCTGTTTCGGGGTGAGCGCGGCGAGTATGGAGAGCGATAATTGGGGTATGCGGAGCCATGCAGGCGTATCGTCGGGGAAATTGCTTTTCGGTGCAACAATAAGAATTCGCATAGAGGTACTCCTCTCTCGCTATACATGCATAGGATATACCATCAATAAAGGTGTAGTCGCAGGGAGGATGCTACCCAAGCTTGTTACAATTATAGCAATCTCAGGGCCGTTGTCAAGATACCCCTCCCTATTTCCCCTCGATATTCGAGGCATTTGCCGCATTGTCAACACAAGGGATGGATATGCGTTGACGTTGATGCAAAGTACGATATAATCGCCTCTTCTATGTACTTGGAAACGATCGATTCCCCTGCTGACCTCAAAAAGCTCGCAGCCGACCAATTGCCCGCACTTGCCTGTGAGATACGTGCGTTCATCCTGCAGAACATATCGAGGACGGGCGGGCATCTCGCAAGCAATCTCGGCGCGGTGGAACTTACGCTCGCGCTCCACTATGCGTTCGAATCCCCGAAGGACAAATTCATCTTCGATGTCGGGCATCAGTCGTATACGCATAAGATAGTGACCGGCAGAAAGGGGCGCTTCCATACCGTGCGCACGTATCACGGGCTTTCGGGCTTTCCCCGCCGTACGGAATCCGCGCATGACATCGCCGATACCGGGCATGCATCGACGTCGATATCGCTCGGGCTCGGGCTTGATACCGCTGTCCGCCTGAAAAAGGCGGAGGGGCGCGTCATCGCCATCATCGGGGACGGGTCAATCACCGGCGGGCTTGCGCTCGAGGCTATCAATAATGCCGGGCATCTGCCGACGAACCTCATCATCATCGTCAACAATAATGAGATGTCCATCGGGACGAACATCGGCGCTTTCGCCAAGTACCTCAACAAGAAGATACAGGCGCCGGGCGTACAATCGCTTGCGATGAGCATCGATGCGCTTGCGGACAAGCTCCCCTTCGGCGAACGCGCGAAGGACATCATCCATCGTATCGAATCATCGGTGAAAGCGTTCATTGCGCCGGGCATCGTGTTCCGGGAGCTCGGGTTCCGCTATCTCGGTCCCGTCGACGGTCATTCCATTGACGATCTTATCGCCACGTTCGATCTTGCGAAAACGATAAGCGGACCGCTCCTCATCCAGGTGAACACGATCAAGGGAAAGGGATACGAACATTCGGAGATGAATCCTTCATCGTATCACGGTGTGGGGGAATTCGATGTCGCCACGGGGACGGCGAAGAAGAAAAAACAGAAGACGTTCTCCGCGCTGTTCGGCGAAACCCTCACGCAGCTTGCGGCCGACGACAGCCGCATCGTGGCGATAACCGCCGCCATGTGCGAGGGCACGGGGCTTGAGCCGTTCTCACGCGCCTACCCCGGACGTTTTTTCGATGTGGGTATCGCCGAAGGGCATGCGCTTACGTTCGCCGCGGGGCTTGCCATCGGCAATTGCCGTCCTGTCGTCGCGCTCTACTCCACGTTCCTGCAGCGCGGTTTCGATAATGTCATCCACGATATCGCGAACATGAATCTGCCGGTCATCATCGGCATTGACCGCGCGGGGCTCGTTCCCGAGGACGGCGAGACGCATCAGGGTATTTTCGATCTCGCGTACCTCAGGATGATACCGAACATGACGATATTCGCGCCGGCGGGCGCACACGACCTTGCCGAAGCGATCGCCTGCGCGCTTTCGCGCGGCACACCGACAGCGATACGATATCCGAAAGATGCCGTTCCCGATCTCCCGCCGAACCTTGTTCCGAAAGAGATGGTGTACGGCAAGGCGCATACCGTGTTCGACGGTAAGGACGGCGCGGTGCTGTCCTTCGGGAGCACGCTTGTGACCGCGTACCATGCGATCAATGACCTGTCGCAGAAACCCTCGCTTGCGCTTATCAACCTGTCCACCGTGTGGCCGCTCGATGAAGACGCCATCGTCAGCGCGGCGATGAAATATAAACGGCTCATGATCATCGAAGAGGGTGTCGTCAACGGCGGCATCGGGAGCGCGGTGCTCGAGGTCCTGGCACGCCACGAGACAGCAGTGCCGGTGAAGCTTCTCGGGATTCCGAACAGTTTCGTGCCGTCGGCCTCGCGGGAGGTGCTCCTCAAGAAGTACCGTCTTGACCGCGTGGGACTTCGCCGCGAAATGCAGGTCTTCTTCTCTCGACGGGGGTTCGCATCGTGGCGGCTCAGAAATCGGTAACGCCGATACAGACGACATACCGCACGGCGCATATACCGCGCCTCGAACCGGTCTTCATACAGATGAGCATCGTTGCCGTGTCCGATACGCATACGTTCACGAGGCATCAGCACGAGCATTATGAGATCGTCTATGTCGTCCGCGGCATGTACCGTGCAACGCTCAACGGCACGCCGCTCACGCTCCCCCCGGGGCGCATACTCATCGTGAAACCGGGCGATTGGCATGAGGATTTCTGCGACCGCGGTCTGAAATACGTTACGCTCGCCTTTCAGCTCCTTCCGTCGTCGACAGAGCGCCGCTCGCTCTCGATCTTCGCCGATGCGATAACACCCGACGGACAGGGCTTTGCGGACCCCGACGGCACGTTCGCTGCATTGGTCGATCGTATCACGAAAGAAGCCTCCGCCGTCGATGCGGTGGCCGCGCATGTCGGCCGCGCGCTTGCGCTCGAGTTCTTCTGGCGTGCGGTGCGCGCCTTTCCCGCAACATCGCTCTCGCCGTCATTCGTATCGCTCGCCTTTGCGACGGGGTTCAGCGCCAAGGTGAACGACCTCTTTCAGCGGAGCATAACACGTCAGCTCTCGATACCGGATATGGCCGAGGCGCTTTCCATGAGCGAAAGCGCTTTTACGCACAAGTGTACCGACATCATCGGTGAATCGCCGAAGAAGGCGTTCATGCGCTTCAAGATGGAACGTGCGCAGCTCCTGCTCATGCACAGCGAAATGTCCGTCGGCGAAGTGAGTGATTATCTCGGCTTTGCGAACCAGTATCATTTCTCCCGGGCATTCAAGCGCTTCCACGGCAAAGCGCCGCGGGACGTGCGCTAGGATTGCCGCTAGGATTGCCGATTGACGGTCTCTGTCGGCAGGATATACTGTCTGGCCATGGCAGCGGTATCGACACTGAAGAGACCGGCCATTATTATTCCTGGATGAGGCGGAACAGATGAGAAAAGTGAAGTTCGGGATCATCGGCACCGGCGCTATTGCGCAGATACACGCAAAGGCGCTTTCGCTCTGCGAGAACGCTGAGCTCGTCCTTGTCTACGACAAAGTGACCGAGCGCGCAGCAGCATTCGCCGCACAGCACGGCTGCCGCGCGGTTGCAGAATATGAGGAATTCCTCGCATCCGAGATAGAAGCGGTGACCATCGCGACACCGAGCGGGCTGCACGGCGAAGTGGCGATACCCGCGGCACGCGCCGGCAAGCACATACTTTGCGAGAAACCGCTCGAAGTGACCGTGAGCAAGACCAACGAGCTCGTGCGCGTCTGCGAGAGCAGCAATATACGGCTCTCCGCGGTGTTCCAGTCGCGCTTCAGCCGCTCGGTGCAGATGATACGCAAAGCGGTGGACGAAGGGCGTTTCGGGCAGCCGGTGCTCGCTGCCGCAAGCGTGCGCTGGTTCCGTACGCCGGAATACTACGGGAATGCCACCTGGCGCGGGACATGGGCGCTCGACGGCGGCGGTGCGCTCATGAACCAGGGCATTCACACCGTGGACCTTCTGCTCTATTTCAACGGCGACGTATCGGAAGTGACCGGACGCATCGCGCGGCTTTTGCACCGGAATATCGAGGTCGAGGATACAGTGGTCGCCATGCTCAAATTCAAGAACAATTCGCTCGGCACCATCGAGGCGAGCACGGCCTGTGCGCCCGGATTCCCGCGCCGTGTCGAGCTCTCGGGCACCGACGGCAGCGTTCTGCTTGAGGACGACAAGATCATTCGCTGGCAGTTCAAAAAAGAATTGCCCGGGGATGACGAGATCCGCAGGATAGGTCTTGCGGGCGAGGGTATGTACGGCGGCTCGGGCGACCCCGCGGCGATATCGTACGAAGGTCACCGGCGCCAGATAGCCGAACTCGCCGATGCGATACTGAACGCGCAGCATCTTACTACGCCGGGGGCGGAAGGCAAACGGGCGGTGGAGCTCATCTGCGCGGTGTATGAATCAGCACGCACCGGCACGACGATCAAATTCCTTTGATGAAAAACGTAATGAATACGTCTCGTTCTGGACGACCACCCCGCGTCACCTTCATCATCCCGCATCGCGAGACGGAATCCATCGATAATGTGCTTCGCTGTGTACGCGCGCTCGATCATCCGTAGAAGAGCATCGAAGTGCTCGCGGTGAGCGGGGATCAGCCGTCGGTGCAGAGGAACGCCTGCATACGGAAAGCGAAAGGCGAAATCGTCTATTTCCTCGATAACGATTCCGAGGTGCACGCCGGCAACATCACGCATGCCGTTTCGCTTTTTCAGAAGGACGAGCGCATAGCCGTCGTCGGCGGGCCTGCCGAACCGAAAGAGAGCGATACAGCGATACAGAAGGTCTTTTCGTTCTGTCTCTGTTCGCCGTTCGGTGCGGGACCGGTGAGGAGCCGCTATCACGCGGAGGGCGATGTCCGCGAGACCACCGACCGCGAGCTCATACTCTGTAATCTTCTCGTGCGGAAAAAGGTCCTCGATACGGTCGGCGTGTTCAACGAAGCGTTCTATCCCAACGAGGAGAACGAGCTCATGGACCGCATACGCGATGCCGGTTACGCGCTCTATTATCATCCGCGTGTCGCGGTCAGACGAAGCCCGCGCACCGATATGCGCTCGTTCGTGAAGATGCTCCTCAATTACGGCCGCGGGCGATTCCAGCAGTTCATCCACGCGCCGCGCATCTTGAACGTGATGTTCTTCATCCCGCTCGGTTTCGTCCTGTATCTTGCATCGCTTGCCGCGCTGCCGTTCGCGACGGTGCTTTCCCCCTATGCGCTCATCTATCTCGCGCCGCTCGGTCTCTATGCGCTCTTCCTCACGGCGGCGGCGTTCTCGGCACTTCCCTCGATACGGAAACTTTCTTTCAGCATCCTTGCCGTTCCGTTCGTGTTCTTCGCCATACATGCCGGATACGGCGTGGGGATAATCTGGGGTTTCATCCGCCTGTTCCGGAAAAGAAAAATGAGCGCACATTTCAAGATCCGCACGGTGAAGGCCTTCAGCCGGTAAGAAGCATGGGGCATGCGCTATACGCCCATATCGCCGCCGCGGCGACGGTAATGGAGCGGTGATACGCCTATCATCTGCTTGAATGTCCTGCTGAAATGATACTGGTCGGCGAAACAGAAGCGTTCCGCGATATCGGCTATCGGCATATCCGTACGGGAGAGGAGCCCGCAGGCGGCCTCGACCTTCAAACGCGTGAAATACTTCATCGGCGAAAGACCGGTCGTCTTGCGGAACACGCGTATGAAATAGGAACTGTCAAGACCCGCACGACGTGCGAGCGCGGCAAGGCTCGTACGCTGCGTGAGCGAACGGTGGAGTACTGCGAGCGCTTCCTCGATGCGCGGCTCGGCGGCGAACATCCGTGATGCATCATCGCCGAGGCTGTAGAGGAACGATATGAACAGATGGATGCCGGAGAGCGCGGTCATCCGTGTCGATGATGACGCCTTCATGCGCACCGTTTCAAAGAAGAAGCGCTTCCCTTCACCGAGATCGAACGATCGCTTTGCGAGGAGCGTATCGATATGTCCCTTAAGCTCGCGTTCCTCCGCATCGAGCGAGAAGAGTATGAGGTACTGCACGAGCGTGCGGCGTTCGTCATAGATGACCGTATGCGATTCATAGGGTGCGGTGAAGAACGAACTGCCGGGTGTCAGCGATCGGACAGTGCCGCGCATGGACACGGAACAGTCACCGGAAACGATGTAACGTAATTCATAGGCGTCATGGAAATGGGCGTTGCGTGAGGCGCCTTCGTACATAACGATGCGCTGTATCTTCATGGGCGGCGGTCAGCGGGAAAGGTCGCGCTTGCGTCCAAAATCGTCCGTTTCACGCCTGTTCTGCTTCGCTTTTTCAATATCATCGCCACTGGCAATGCGTACATACATCACTTCATCCCATTCGAGCAATACCTTGAGAACGCGGAAATTCCCGTCCTTGTCCTGATATATGTCGTTCCATTCGTATTTGCTCTCGGAAAGGCAGCCGATGAACGAGTGCATAAGGTACGCGCGCAGTTCGGTATCATTGGCGCGGATGACATGCGGTAATTCCATTGCATCCCCCGAGGGAGAATCTTCCTTCTGGTCTCGTAACAGATGCAGTATACCCTATATGCCCGGTTAGGGCAATCGCCTTCGCCCATGATCGCATCCCTCGGTTCCACCTGGATGTTCACCCTTGGCACCCAATCCTTCTTACGTAAGAACCAAATATAACCACCAAGACGCAAAGACACCAAGAGAATTAACGAGATGATCGTTCACCCTGATGGGTTATGTTGCCAGACTGTTGCCTATGCAAAAATATTCATCTTCTTCGTGTCTTAGCGGTCATTCTTACGAGATCTTTTCGCGGCACAGCGGAATTTGACTTCTGAGGGTAATATGACTATATTGTATCGATACAATATGTAATATTGCACAAGGAGATGCCCATGGCCATCCGGGAAACGGCGATCAGTTACTACGGGATGTCATATGTAGAGCATGCCGAGCGGGATTTCGCTGAAATGGTGGGTCACGGCTGCACCACGGTGATACTCGCCATAACCGAATTCGACCTCGATTTCTGGTCCCCCTCGATACCGAAGATAGTCGATGCGGCGAAGAAAAAAGGGCTGCGCGTGCTCCTTGACCCCTGGGGTATCGGCAAGTATTTCGGGGGTGAACAGGTAAGTCTTTTCCTGCAGAACAACATCCATCACCGGCAGGTATCGGCCTTCACCGGCGAAACGCTCCCGCATGCCTGTTTCAACACGAATTCCTTCCGCGATTACTTCCGCAATTTCTGTCTCAAGCTCGCCCGTGAGACCGATGCCGACGGCTTTTTCTGGGATGAGCCGCATTACGCCCTCCCGAAATCCTACGCATCCATCACCGGCGGCGCGGGTGACGACTGGGCCTGCCGCTGCCCCGAATGCATGAAGAAATTCGAAGCGTATTACGGATATGAGATGCCGCGCATCATGAACGACGATGTAAAGCAGTTCCGCTGGCGAGAGGCGCTTTTCATCCTTGAAGATACATCGCGTCTTATAAAACAGATCAACCCGAAGTCGGAGATAACCTGCTGCGTTCACGCGACGATGAACACCTATTATGTCACCGAGCAGCGCGGGTATGATAATTGGGATATGGTCGCTTCATCGCCGTATTTCGATGTGTTCTCAACGACCATCATTGCGTGGGAACTGCCGATGCGTTTTTTCCGCGAGATAACCGCGCGGACGGTCGCTGCGGCGAAGAAATACAATAAGAAGTCCGAGCGCTGGATAATGAACTATTTCAAACAGCCGGAGGATTTTAAGCAGATGGACGAGGTCGTCGATCTTTACGCCACGCTCGGTACCGACCGCCTGGCTGCCTGGACATATCGCGGCGGTTACGGCACATCGCTTGCCGCGCCGGATGCGCTGAAACTCTGGGATCGCCTCGGTGAGAACTATAAACGCGTACTGAAAAGAAAATAGGATAGGGAGGACAGCATGTTCGATTTTTCAAAGCTCGTAAAGACCGATGCACGATACATCGATGCCATCATGAAGAACATCTACGAGGTCGAGGAAAAGCAGATCGACAATATCATCAAGGCCGCACAGATGATGGCGGACGCGATCAAGGAGGACCGGCTCCTCCATGTCTACGGCGGCGGCGGACACACTACGCTCGTCATGGCGGAAGTGTTCTTCCGTGCGGGCGGCTTCGCCTGCATCAATCCGATCATGGACATCGGCATATCGACCTGGAACAATGCGCTTAAATATCTTGAGATGGAGCGTACCGAGAATTACGGAGCGAGCCTCGTGCGCTACTATCGGCTCAAGAAGGACGATGTGTTCATCATCTTCCATAACATCGGCGTGAACCCGACGACCATCGATGCGGTGCTTGAGGCGAAGAAGGCGGGCGCGAAGGTCATCGCCATATCATCGAGCCATTGGCAGAACGGTCTTCCGAAGGATCATTTCCTACGGCACTCGAGCAAGAAGAATCTTTTCGAGCTTGCGGATATATGCATCGACGATTATAATCCATTGGGTGACGCTGTCGTGAAATTCGATCAGATGGACATTCCCATCGCGCCGGTATCGAACATTGTTGATTTCTATATCGCGCATCGGCTGGAGATAGAAACGGTGAAGATACTTCTTGCCGCGGGCATAGAGCCGCCGATGTGGAAGAGCGCGAACGTGCCGGGCGGCGACGCGTACAATGCGAAGCTTATCGAGAAGTATAATTCACGGATCAAGAGTCTTTAGGCATGGATGGTGTTTCAGAAAGGAATGAAGTCGCACGCGACATGCGGGAGTACGATAGTGAAAAAAGCATATACGCTCATCGCGGTATTGGCCGTTTTGACCATGACCGGTAATGCCGCGGATATCATCGCACGCTGGACATTCGATACGCGCGAGAATCTCACGGTGCACGATACGACCGGAAAACACAACGGGAGCATCGTCGGTTTTATCGATGCACTGGTGATAGAAAAGGGTATTGACGGGAATGCGTATCAATTTGACGAGGGTAAGGTCTACGTCGAAGTGCCCTCCGCTCCCGGGATATCGGTCGTGAACGATTTCACCTTTTCGTGCGTAATAAAACCCTTCGACGTCGCAGGATATCGGACCATTTTCTGGAAAGGCGACCGCAGGAAAAAGCCGGAGGCGGTGCAGTACTATCTCAAT
>ERZ1292625.3903-Hain-H41-01um-R1-3903-length-11560-cov-16_pt1 | contig 11560 bp, 16 predicted proteins | sample MGYA00564400_ERZ1292625 | MGnify/ENA primary metagenome ERZ1292625 (study PRJEB36523, sample SAMEA6512639) | groundwater metagenome | collected 2019-01-08 | study: AquaDiva: Metagenomics assemblies of 32 groundwater samples
CACGTTTAAAGGCTGAGATTAATGACCCTGTAGATTTTTCAGTATGAAAGGCAAAATCCAAATCCTGTACCTTTTTAAATATTGTCACTCTAGCATCAATCGAAGATTGGAATAAAACATAATCTCCTATCCAGAAAGTTAGCATATCAATTATTACAGCAGAAACTCTAACTGCCATATAAAGTAGTAATATATTTAATAAATTGTCAAAATTTAAGGAGGGGATTGAATCAACAAACTTTTTATAAAATATTGGATTTAAAGAAAATAGTACGTTAGAAATTATAACCAAAAAAAGAAAACCTGTAAAAACAAGCCTTTTTTTAAACACAAAACCATAAAAGGTCTTCAATACTTTAAACATATGAGCGTATATTGTATACTACACGTATAACTTTTTCCACAACGCGAAGAGTTGGTTACGTCTATGGATATTTTCTTTCTCAGGCATGCTATTCTTGACTCTATAGCTTCTGGCGTGCCTGAAAATACAATAATTTTGCTGTTATTATTACCAATAATAGCCACAGTAATTGCAGCTTCAAGAACCATAATTGGAATTAGAGGATTTGGTATCTTTTTACCTGCCGCACTTTCCATCACATTCGTGGCTATTGGTCCACTTTTGGGAATAATTTTATTTATTGCAATTGTTGTAATATCGACTGTTGTTCGTATCGTAACCAGAAAATTAAAACTTAAACTTCAATATTTACCCAGAATGGCGCTTATATTGTGGTTTGTGTCGCTTGGAATATTGGCTATTATTTTTACTACGCATATTAATTTTTCAATTTTTCCTGTACTTGTCTTAACCTTATTGGTTGAAGATTTTACAAAAATTCAACTTGGAAAATCATTTAAAACAGCCTTAACTCTTACGTCGCAGACGCTCATTTTGGCTCTTGTTTCATATGTTTTCTTAACATATGCACCCTTCCAAAAATTAGTTTTATTAAATCCTGAAATTGCAATGATCACAACATTTGTAATTGACATTATGTTAGGAAAATATTTAGGCCTTAGATTCATGGAATACTACAGATTTCGAAAACTTATTCGAAGTTAATACTACGATATATGAAAACATCATCAATTTTAGGATTAAACGCTAGGGGAGCTCTTTTTACTGGTAAATATAATAGTAGAAGGGCAAAACGAATTGCAGATTCTAAAATTCAGACAGATAGGGTTTTGCGTTTAGCAGGTGTTCCTCATCCAAAGATTTTCAAAAAGTTCACGACGGCGCAAGACGTCTTTGATTTTGAATGGTCTAACCTACCAGATGCCTTTGCTCTGAAGCCTTCTAGAGGACTTGGTGGGGACGGAATTATTGTTGTAAAAAAAAGAACCCAACATACTACATGGATGACAAGCTCAAAACAAATAATTACTGCTGAGGATTTAAAACTTCATAGTTTAGACATTTTAGAGGGAGCGTTTTCAATGGGTAATGATCCGGATGTAGCATTTATTCAAGAGTATGTTGGTAGGCATTCTGCATTTAAAAAACTTTCTTTTAGAGGAACACCTGACATCAGAATAATAGTTTTTAATAAAATTCCAGTAATGGCAATGTTACGTTTACCTACTAAGGAAAGTGGCGGAAGGGCTAATCTTCATCAGGGTGCTATTGGTCTTGGAATTGATATAGCTTCGGGAATTACGACGAAGGCTATCCATCATAACAGAGAGATAGTTTATAAGCCCGAGACCACAAAAAAATTACGAGGTATTAAGATACCGCTTTGGAATACAATTTTAAAAACAGCTGTGGAAGGTCAAATTGCGTCAGGTCTTGGCTATGCTGGTGTTGATATAGTATTACATCCTGAAAAAGGAGCACAGATAATTGAACTTAACGCACAGCCAGGACTATCAATCCAGCTTGCAAATATGGAGGGTTTAAAACGAAGACTTGATAGGGTTGATGACATTAATGTGATTGATGCAGAACATGGGGTAAAAATTGCAAAAGCATTGTTTGCTTCTAAATTTGTTCATAGAGTTAAAAATAGTGATGATGTCAAAACTATTAATGCAATTGAAGAAGTAAAAATAATTGATGCAAATGGAAAATCAACCATAATTTTGGCAAAGATAGATACTGGAGCATGGAGTTCTACAATTGACATTAATTTGGCCAAAAAGCTGGGATTATTACGTAAAAACAAAATATTAATGACCAGAAAAAAGCTATCTAGTTTAGGAGAAGAACAAAGACCTGTTATATCTTTGTCATTCTGGCTTGCAGGGCGTAAAATTGTTACGAGGGCTACTGTATCTGATAGAAAATTGTTACGATACCCTGTTTTAATAGGTAGGATTGATTTACAGGGTTTTTTGATTAGCCCAACAATTGAAAAAGAAAATTTAGTGAAGGCCAAGTGGTGAATATATGAATATTTTAATATTAACAAGCGGAAATGTATCTAAAATAGATGAATTTAAAAAATTCGAAAACGTTACACTCGGTAAATTTAAAGATATAAATTACACATCTGAGTCACTTGATTTAAAATTCAAAGAAGATAGCTTAAAGAAATTTAACGTTATATATTTTAGAATGGTAGGTAAAAGTCTTGAAATTGCAACACTTGTTGCTAACTTCGCAGTCAAAAATAATATTAAATTAGTTGATGAAATGTATGCAAATAGTTTATTAATGCCTATATCTCTGGGAAAATCATTAGAGATGAGAAGACTCTATGAGTGTGGAATAAATATCCCAAAAACAGTTTTCGGTGACTTTTCATCAATGCAATTCCCATATATTATTAAATCAACTTCCGGGCAAAAGGCTAGGGAAGTCTGGTTAGTAAATAATCAAGAAGAACTAGATAAACTTAGAACAGAAAAATTTGTCAAAGGTAAGCATTACTTTGCCCAAGCTTTAGTTCCAAATGCATTGCGAGCTAGGTTATTGGTTATTGGGGATAGGGTTATAGGGGGAATTTTAAGACAGACAAAATGGAACAAAACTGAAACCAAAGAGACACTCTCACCGGTTCCTACCGGTATGGCCAATCTGGCCATATCCTGTGCAAAAGCTGTTAATTTAGATATTTGTGGAGTTGACATACTTCAGAATAGTGAGTCAAACGAGCTATTTGTAATTGAAGCAAATGCAGCGCCTGCTTGGAAACTAATTAATAAATACTGTAATATTTCAGTTGAAGATGAAATCATTAAATATTTACAAACAAAAATTTAAAGAATTTGGAGTGAGCCCACAAGCCCTTCAATGGAAATCAAAAGGTGCTGCCCATCAGCGCTTCAGACAGTTTTGGGCAGAAATAGATTTTGATGACAAAAATGTATTAGATGTTGGTTGCGGTTTCGGTGAAATGGGCAACTTTTTAACCAAAAGGTATGAAAACGTAAGGTACAAAGGGATCGATATTATGCCAGAATTTATAGAAAATGGAAGAAAAATTTACCCTAGCTTAAAGCTTGAAACATCAGATTACTTTTCACGACCCTTACCCGAAATGTTTGATATTGTTTTATGCTCTGGTGCATTAAATAGTAATTTTGGAACAAGAGAGGAAAATTTGGAATTTCGTAAAAAAGCAATCAAAATAATGTTTGATCATACAACAAATGTTTGCGCATTTAATATGTTAGGTGGACATCCTGTAATACAAAACAACGATAACAGTAATATTTGGTATTCAGATAGTTTAGAAATATTAGAATACTGTATGAGTTTAACAAGAAGAGTAATTCTAAGACATCATTACCATCCATCCGACTTTACAGTATTCATGTATAAGATGAAAAAATAATGTTAGATCTTCTTGTTTTTACACAACATCCTTTGGCATACGCTCCAAAAAGGTTCAAAATTGAAGCTGAGTTACACAACTTAAGTATTCAGATAATAAGTTATAAAAAAGTAGATCTAAACAATTTACTTGAAGCTAAGGCATTAATCTTAAGAGAACCGGATTATAAAAAAGATTTATATAAACTGCGTGATGAAATTTTAAAGTACTATGTTTCAAAAAACACTATTATTTTAAATAAAGAAAGTTATTTAAAGTGGAGTGTTTTAGATAAAATTACACAACATGATGAATTTAAAAAGTCTGGCATTTCTTATATACCTTTATTGAAATTGAGTGATGCAAAATATCATTTTATAGCCAAAAATAAGTTGGGGAGTCATGGTGAGAGTGTTTACAAAATTACTTCTAAAGAAGATTTAGACAGGGTATTACAAAAACACAAAATTGAAGATTTATTAATACAAGAATTCCAAACATCTGGGTTTGATTTAAGAGTAATTGTGTTAGGTGGTAGGGTATTAGGCATTATGAAAAGAACGCCAAAAGTAGGGGAGTTTTTAAGTAATTATTCGCAAGGTGGGGGAATAGAAAGATATAAAGTGAACAGTGATATAGATATAAAGAATATAGAAAACATAGCTACAAAAACAGCTACACATTTTAAACTTGATTATGTTGGGGTGGATTTAATGATAGGGAACGACGGGGAGTGGAAAGTTTTAGAAGTAAATCGTGCCTGCCAATTCAAAGGATTTGAAAAAGCCACTGGAGTAAACGTGGCAAAAGAAGTTATTCAAACATTGCAAGGTCTCACCTTGCAATTATGAATCTAGATTTGGAGTATTATCAGAAGATAAGTCTAAGTCCTCGTTTATATATTTAAATATCTCCACAAATTCTTTATAAGATTTTATATTCTTACTTTTAATAAAAGTGCTTTGGTTGAAATAATCTAACACAACATTCTTGTTTATCCAAACTGTATTATTTAATCCTAAATAAGTAGCATAAGATGAATAGCTCTCAATTAAATTCTTAGTATATTTTAGTGGGTTTTTATGAATATATCGTGTTATGTCCAATAAATAATCTTTGTTAATAACATTTGTTGCTTTATATACTCCTTGAAAGAGTGGACCAGAACGTTTGTATTTTCTATTAAAATAAATAGAATATCTGGTAAATAACGATTGTGTGAACTTCTTGATTGAATCTTTATTTTTTTGCTTGATTAATAAATGAATATGATTTGGCATTAAACAAAAAGATAATAATTCAATCTCTTCAAAAAAATTCTTAGATCGGTGATATTGCAAGGTCTCACCTTGCAATGTTTGGCGTTTAGGCTCAGATTCAGGATTTGATAGATATTGCTTTAGGCAGGTGAGGAAGACTTTGTAGTCTTGTTCATCAAGGAATATTTTTCGTTTTTCAACTCCACGATTATAAATATGATAAATCGAATCTTCTCGATAAATTTTAATCGAATTCTTAGCTGGCATGAATTAAGTATATATTGCAAGGTGAGACCTTGCAATGTTGAAATATGATATACTACAGGGTATGCAGAAGAAAATCCTTGTTTTGGTGGACTTCAAAAGTTCTAGTAAAAAAAAGTTAGTTAGATATTTAAATGCTAACGCAAAAAATAAATACAAAGCATTTTTGCATTCTTTTACAGATTTATATTTTGATATTAAAACTGGTAAAACAAAGATTAAAGTTAACAAAACTGACATAGCAAATTTTGATTTGGTATTTGTAAGAAGGGCTGGAAAATATGTCCGTTTTATGGGCGCAATTTCAAAGTATTTAGATAAAAAGAAAATTAAGTTTGTAGATCCTGCATTTCGTGAAATTGGCATGTCTATGGATAAGGCCTCAAGTACTCTAAGACTTGCGATAAAAAGAGTACCTGTACCTCACACCATTTTTTGTTTTAAAGAGAATATTATTTTCAACAAAAAAAGAATAATACAGGCCTTGGGCCTGCCAATAATTGCAAAAGCGATATTGTCACAAAGAAATCAAAATATATATATTTTAAAAACTGAAGAAGATTTTGCGATACTCGTAAAAAAATCATCCAGAGAATTTATATTTCAAAAATTTATAGACATTGAGAAAGAATATAGGTTTTTAATAATGGGTGAAAAGGTTATGGTTTTAGAGCAAAAATTCAAAAGGAACTATGAAAATCTAAAAGTTGAGTACCAAGATCTAACTGGACCATCAGTTTTTCTTGAATTAGATTGTGCGACGCAGAATGCAAATAAGATCTCGCTTAGAGCAGCTGCGATCTTGGGTCTAGATGTTGCAGGGGTTGATCTTGCAATCGAAAAGATTACAAGAAAAGTTTATATAATTGAAGTTAACAAGGGCCCAGGAATTGAGCCAGACGCGAAGACTTCACCTGAACTCAAGGCCTTTTCTGACTATCTTCTAAATAGAATATCCTAATAATAGAAACAAAAAACCGCTCTTTCGAGCGGCTTTTCTGTCAACTCAAATTGTTATTTGAGTTCCACTGTTGCACCAGCTGCCTTTAATTTTTCGGCTGCTGACTTAACATCTTCAGGTTTTGCGTCCTTTAATACTTCAAAAGGAACATTATCTGTTGCATCTTTTGCTTCTTTAAGTCCTAAAGTTTGATTGATTTCTCTTAGGGCTTTGATAACTGCAATTTTGGTTGCTCCTGAATTTGTCATTACTACAGTTTGGTTTCCACCAGATGCTTCTGCGGGAGCATCGCCGGCTGCGGCTGCTACTGGAGCTGCTGCTGCGACTGGCATTGCACTTACTCCAAGTTTATCTTGAAGGGCGGTTACTAATTCTGATAAATCTAAAACTGTAAGTTTGCTGATTTCTTCTACTAATTCTTCTATTTTTTTGTTAGCCACGTGTACTCACCTCCTTTAGTAAATATACTAATTTCTGCATATTTCCATTTAGAGTACCGACTAATCCGTACATAGGTGACATTAATGATCCTACAACTTGACTGAATAATACTTCTTTTGTAGGTAGAGTTGAAATTTTAATTAAAGCTTCCTTGCCTTGAAATGCACCATCAATAATACCAACTTTAAATTGTGGAACTTGATTTTCTTTAACGAATTTACCTAAGACTTGGATTGGGGCTATTGCATCTCCTTCAGTCATAATTAAAGCTGTTTGGCCTGATAATACTTCATCAGTTAATACTTCTTCTTTTAAACCTGCTTCTTTACCTGCAAGTTTAATTAAGGTATTTTTAACAACTGTCATGTCACTTCCAATTGCTTTAAGTTCTAGTTTTAATTTTTGTTGAAGACCAACTGAGAGACCAGCAAAATTAACAAATACAATAGACGTTGCACCTTTAAGTTTAGGGGTAAGTGAACTAATTAAATCTGTTTTGCTTTGTTTATTCATATTCCTCGTTGTGATTTATGCTTCCGCTACACAATTTCTATGGACTTGAAGTATTATAAACAATATATTAGAATTAATCAATATGACATTAAATCCTGTTATATATAATGACGAAGAGCAAAAAGCTGCTGAAGCAGAGATTCAAACTCAGGCACAAATTAATGCAAATCAAAATATGCTTTTACAGAATGCTCGAAAAGGGCAAGAATTTATCAATGGTGGTGCAGCTGATCGACTTCAAGAAGGATTTGACTTGGTACAGGCTAAGGCCAAGGCTGCTAGACCAACAACAGAAACTCCACCTCCTGCCCCAGCTGTTAAAAAAAGCCGATGGTCTTGGTTAACTGGAAAGTAAATATCCACTTCCTCGTTTGGTGAAGATTATTTCTTTGTTTATGCCAACTTGTTTTATTTTCTTTCGTAGGTTCTCAATTACCTTAGCCATGGCTTCAAGGGAAAATTTATCATCTGATTTTTCCTTCCAAAGAACTTCTGCAATTTCATCAAAGCTAACAATTTTACCGCTGTTAGCGTGAAGTATATTTAATACGTCTTGTTCCTGCCTTGTTAAGTTTTTAAGTTTAGGAATTTCTGTTTTTATGCTAAATCCTAGCTTTTCTAGATATTTTTCACTTTTTCTTGCAATTTCAATTGATTCAGGTGATTTAAATTTGCCAAATAAATATTCAACTACAGCATTTCGTTTATGCCAAACTACACTCCCTATTTCACCTCTGTCTTTGTTTTTAAGAAGTAGATTCATTAATGTAAAAGTTTTTGCAAAGTCTTCTTTGGTATTTCCGGTTCTCAGGGTCATTACATTTTTATGATATGAACCGACAGTACCATATTTAGTTTCAAGTAAATCAAATGTTATCCCTTCATATGTTATCCTCTTTGATTTGTTGGCCTTAATTTTGCGGGCTACTTCAGCTACAGCCTCTTTAGGGAATTTATCGCCTAAATCGCAGGCGCTACATTTTGAAATTAAACTCCAAAATTTTGAAGAGTAGTTAAGATCAGGAAAATAGACAGCATTTTTATGGCTATTAAACTCAGACAGAACATAATAACCACCATTTTGGTACAAGCCAAATGTTATATTTTTAGCTAGGAAACAAAGATAATCAGCCTCAGTCATGCCCATAGTATACAACTTAGTTATTTTAAACTCAACAAAAACTCAAGAAGTTCAAGATGTGTTAATTTATCATATCTCCTATGAGTGAACGTAGCAGAATGGGACAACGGACAGAAGGACAGTTTGCGGCATTCCATCAAGCTGTTGAGGATGATACTGTTGGAAAAGATGTACAGATTATTGGGCGTAATAGACGTTTGAAGATTACAGGATTTGCTTCAATAAGAAATCTTGTACCCAAATTTATTGAGAAAGTTTACGCGGAATATTTTATAAGACATGATCCTTCTGGATCGGGACGTAAATGGCTAATGCGTTTTGACGGACAACCAGTTGAAAATATGAGCGTTGAACGTTTTGAGAAGGCTGTTGAGGCAAAATCGAAGAGAAAATAATGTTATTAAATAACCAATTTAACTGAAGGGCTCATGGTGGATTTCATAAAAACTTTGTCAATTGTTTTTGATCCTCCAAGTGCATCTAAAATACTTTCTGCATTTTTTACCAATTCTTCTGTTTTTTGAGAAACTTTTCCAAAACTTGTATGGATTAATGCAGCTTCTCTTTCTGTTTTAAGCGTTATTAGATTACCTTTAAATTTTTCTACATCTTTCTCTGATTTTATAACAGTTCCATTTTTAGGATTTGGCATTAATCCTTTAGGACCTAGTAGCCTTGCAAACATTGCAAGTTTTGGCATCATTTCTGTTGTTGCAAGTAATAAATCAAAGTCTACTTTACCTTCTTTTAATTTTGCAAGTGTTTTTTCATCTGCTATTTCTATCTTTTTTACTTTTCCAGAAGAATAGGGAAGAGTCACTTGTGCTGTAATCCCTGTCTTTTTAACATTTAAATGAAGTTCCATTGTTCCATCAAACTTAGAATACGTGCTTTCTTTTATAGCTTTAACTGCATCTTCTAATTTATAAAGAGTAGCTTTAGATATTTTTGATTTTGACTCTAAATATTTCTTGCCTCTTGTGGTAATTGTAAGAATTTTGTTAACTCTTTTTGGTGCTTCAACCTCAACTACTTCTGGTTCTGCAATTTCTTCTTTTTTAATTATTATTTCTTCCTCTTGGTTTAGAGCAGCTTTTTTTGCTTTTTTCTCTGCATATTCCTCAGCAGAAGTTTTAACTGTTTTTGGTTCGTTTGTTAATATTGCCGTCTTTGTCTTACCCATATAAATTATTGTATTTTAATACCCATACTTCTAGCAGTTCCTTCTACAATTTTGACTGCTTGATTCAAATCTTTTGTGTTTAAATCATCCATCTTTTCTTTTGCAACTTCTTCAGCTTGGGCTCTTGTCATTGTTGCATGTACGGCACGTCCTGCTGTTCCAGATCCTTTTTCAATACCTAATATCTTTTTAATCATAATAGACATTGGAGCTTTCTTAATAATGAAATCAAAACTTCTATCTTCAAAAATTGTAATAACAGCAGGAACAACCTGTCCTTTCATATCTTTTGTTTTGTCGTTGTATGCTTTAACAAACTCCATGATAGCAATACCATGTTGTCCTAAAGCTGTACCAACTGGAGGTGCAGGAGTTGCCTCTGCTCCCTTGAGGTTAATCTTAACTATTACTTTTATTTTCTTTGCCATTTTCGATTATTATATCTCCCACAAATTCATGTGGTACGAGTATTGTAGCATTCGTGTATAATTATTTCAATATGGCAGAAAGTGAAGAAAATAAACCAAAACCTAATTTTGTAGTACCAATGAATTTTGAAATATCTGACCGTCCGCTTGAACAAATAGAAAAAGCGACCAAAGCAGGATTTCAAATTGTCAAAGATGTCTATGGCAGAATTAAAGTGATAGGAAGAACAATAGTAAAAGGTGACAAAAAAGAGGATCTGAATGTTTCAGAATAGCGTGAATTTAGGTCAAAAATGACACAAATTCACGTAAATTTGACAAAAAGACGTGAAAATTTGTAAAATTTTGGTATATTTGGTATAATAACGCCATGACACTTGGGATTTCTAGAAAAACACAAATTGAGGAATTAAAGAAGGAATTTGATGAGCTTAGAGTAGAAAAAGAAGCACTTCTTGGCTTAATCGATGAGGCAGAAATTGCTGAAAATGTATATAACTCCAATGCTATAGAAAACTCCACACTTACGTTAAGAGAAACTGAGAAGATATTGATGGAAATGGAAGTTTCTCGTGACGTCAGTTTACGCGAAGTTTTTGAAGCTAAAAACTTAGCCAGAATTATTGAATATCTTAGAAATAAAAACAATATATCTGAGCTAAATGAAAACTTTATGTTGTTTTTACATAAAATGCTCTTAGAAAATATCAAGTCTGATATCGCAGGCAGGTTTAGAAATGATAATGAATATGTGCGTGTAGGGACACACATTGGCGCATCTCCACAAAAAATATCTAGCTTAATTAAAGGTTTACTCTTGGAATATTCAAGTGATAATAAAACATACTTTTTAGATAAAATAAGTAAATTTCATCTTGAGTTTGAATCGACACATCCATTTAATGACGGTAATGGAAGAATTGGTAGGGTAATTATGAATTTTCAGCTTGCATGTATTGGATTCCCTAATGTTATTGTCAAAAATAAAGAAAAACTAAATTATTATTTTGCATTTAATGAATATAACGAATCCAAAAAGACAAAAACAATGGTTGATATAGTTGGTAAAGCACTAACAGAATCATTATACAAAAGGTTAGCTTACTTAAAAGGGTTAAAAATCATTACGCTTTCTGATTATGCAAAAAAGACAAAAGATAAATCGTCTAATTTGTTTAATTCAGCTAAAAGACAGTCAATTCCAGCATTTAGAGAAAAAGGAGTCTGGAAAATAGGAGTCTAACACTCTCGAGTGTTCATATCTTTTGTATTTGCAAGAAGTCTAGTTCAACTGGGGTTTCGCGACCGAAAATACTAACCAAGACTTTTACTTTCCCTTTTTCCTCGTCAATTTCATGAATTGTACCTAAGAAGTCACTAAATGGACCGTCTGTAATTTTAACTGCTTCTCCTGTAACAAACTTTGTTTTATATCTTGGAGCAGGTGAGCTTACGAACTTTTGAATGTTTTTAACTTCAATTTCAGATAGAGCAGTTGGTTTATTGCCAGCTCCTACAAAGCCTGTGATTCCTGCAGTTGTCCTTACAGCAAGCCATGTGGCATCATCTAATATCATTTTGACAAGCATGTATCCAGGAAAGA
>ERZ1292625.3904-Hain-H41-01um-R1-3904-length-11560-cov-5_pt1 | contig 11560 bp, 16 predicted proteins | sample MGYA00564400_ERZ1292625 | MGnify/ENA primary metagenome ERZ1292625 (study PRJEB36523, sample SAMEA6512639) | groundwater metagenome | collected 2019-01-08 | study: AquaDiva: Metagenomics assemblies of 32 groundwater samples
TTAGCTGCACTTTTTGCTAGCTGTTGGGCAGTTTGTTTTACGTTCATAATTCTCGTCTTCCGTCTAGGGCTTGAGTTAATGTTACCTCATCTGCATATTCCAAGTCAGCACCAGTTGGAATTCCCATACCTAGACGGGTAATTTTCCATTTTCCATTTTCCATTTTCAATTTTTTTGTAAGGTACATTGATGTAGCCTCACCCTCCATTGTTGGATTTGTAGCTATGATAATTTCTTTTATTTTTCCACTTTTATTACGAATTAGTAAATCATCTATATAAATTTCATCTGGTCCAATATTTTCCAATGGGTTAATCACTCCGTGCAAAACATGATAGACACCTTTATATTTTCCGGCTCTTTCAAAAGCTAAAACATCAATTGGATTTTCAACTACAAGAACCTCACTATGGTTGCGCCCTGTATCACTACAAATATCACAGGGGTTCGCCTCAGATACATTTTTACAAATTGTACAAAGAACTGTGTTCTTTTTTAGACTTGAGAGTGATTCTGCAAATGAATCTAATTCTGTCTGCGGAACATGAAGAAGATAGAAAGCAAGCCTTTGAGCGCTCTTGGGACCAATACCTGGAAGCTTTTGAAATGATTCAATAACTTTGAGTACGGGTTTTGCAATCTTCATTGAGCTACATCTTACCAAGAAGACCGCTGAGTCCGCCACCCATTTCCATCATTTTCTGGGCTGACTTTTTTTGAACTTCCTTCATAGCTTTGTTTATGGCTTCGACCACGTCTTTCATTTCTTCGCCGTTCATCAAAATTGATTCAACCTTTTGGTCTCCCCTAACCTTTACTTTGACACCACGTTCCTCCATAGTAATTACAATTTTCTCTAGCTCCTTCTGAAGCTTCATCGCCTGTTGGCGCATTTTATTGAGTTCTCCGAGTTGTTTAGCTTTGTCAAAAAATCCCATTGTTAGTTTCCAAATATTTCCTTAGCTGCTTCTATTATATCTTTGTCAGAACTTTCGGTCAATCCCGATTGAACGGCAACAGCGGGCTCCTTGTTTATCACTGGAACAGGCTTCTTCTCAGTTAGAGTGTAATTAATTCTAACAGGCCCGCCAAACACCTCGGCCACAACGTCTTCGAGAGCTCGCCTATTTTGTGCAACCTCTAATCGTTCTTTGTGAAATTTATAGAAAACTCCGAGTGTCAAACTTTGTCCATCAAACCCCAAAGGCTCTGAAGCACGAAGCAGAGCTTCGACCGAAGTATTTCTGGATTTTACATAGACCATTATTTTTTTCCATGTATCTTCATCTAATGTGTTTGCATGGATTTTTACTTCCTTCACTACTTCTAGTGTAGGATTTGTTTTTAAATCTACCGTTTTTTCTTCTTCGGCAGCCTTCACCTCTGGAGCTTTTACTTGTGTGTCACTCGAATATTTTATCAGTGCGATTTCAAGCGGAAGTTCAGGAATTGGAGAGTGAGAAATTCTAGTACGAGCCTCCATTAATAACTCAATTAAATAAACGGCGTCCTTTGAACCACTCAAAAGCATATCTTCCCTACTTTTTTCTATTAAATTATCTATTAAATCTTTTGCATTGGCACCACCGGAAATATATTTACCAACTAACTCAATTATCTCTGTCTGGTTTTTATTTTTAATAATTCCATATGCATCCTTTAACCCTTCTAATTTATCTAGTAATAAAATCTTTTCGACGTCAGCTTTATTTATTTTTTTACCAGACATTACAACTAGCTGTTCAAAAATTTTAACAGCATCACGGAAAGATCCATCTGAAGATTTTGAAATTAATAAAATGCTCTCGTCATCAATTTCAACGCCCTCTCCTTTGGCAACCCTCAAAAGCTGCCTTTTGACATCTTCATTGTTTGCTTTTCTGAAGTTAATTGCTGTAAGTCTTGAGCGTACAGTTCCCGGAAGTTTTTGTGGGTCAGTGGTAGCCAAAATAAAAACTACGTGAGATGGCGGCTCTTCTAGCGTTTTTAAGAAAGCATTAAATGCTTCAGTAGTCATCATGTGAACCTCATCAATTATGTAAACTTTTTTCAAAGCACTAGTTGGGGCGAGTATTATACTTTCTTTTAGTGATCTAACATCGTCTATACCGCGGTTGCTTGCTGCATCTATTTCGGCTACATCGACGTGATTGCCTTTAGTGATCGAAACACAATGCTCACATTCGTTGCACGGCCTATTCTTTCCAGTGCAATTTATTATCTTTGCCAAAACCCTAGCGGCAGAAGTCTTACCCGTTCCTTTTGGGCCAGAAAACAAAAATGCGTGAGGTAAATCTTTGGATGCGACAATCTTTTCTAATTGATCCCTAACTTCAGGTAAATCAAGCTCCTCAATTGTCCTCGGCCTATATTTTAAATAAAGTGTCATATTAGTCGTGATGAATTCCTATTAAATGCAACGCACCATGCTTAGCATACTCTAAAACTACTTCCTCGATTAACTTGTTTCTCTCTTTGGCCTCAAGAACACAGTCGGGATATGAAACTATAATATCTCCAAAGTAATCCTTTCCGTCCGAAGCAAAAGTTAAAACCAAATGTTTTTCGTGATCGTCATAGTATTTATCAACTAAAACCTTTATTGTTTCTGTGCCCACTAGGGCAACTGAGACTATTGGAGGCGAGTCTACCCCATTCTCAACAAAAACACTGCGCACTGTATCTTTAATCTTTTTAGTATTAATTGCGTAATTACCTTGTTTAGAAACTTTAACATGAATCATTTCGTTAATTTCTCACGTACCAAACTAGCTACTTTCGATCCATCTGCATTTCCACTGGTTTTTGCCATTACAGCACCAATTACTTTGCCCATTGAAGAGATGTCGCTAGCCCCAGTTTCAGAGATAGCTTCATCTACAAACCTAGAAAGGTCCGTATCATCCACCTCAGCTGGAAGGAATTCCTGGAGAATCGCCAACTCTGCACTCTCAGATTCGGCTCTGGCTTTATTTCCCGCTTTTTCATATGCGAGGATAGCATCTTTCCTTTTTTTTGCTTCTTTTTTGACAACTCCCAATTCTTCTTCTTCTGTCATCTCTGGATGGTCAATTTTAAAATTATGAAGCTCAGATGAAAGCATTCTGAGAGTCGAAAGCTTAACCTCGTCGTGGGCCTTCATAGCATCCATAATTTGTTTTTGAATATTATCTACTATCATTCAAAAGCGCCTCCACCGCATGCTTAGTTAAACTACCTCCCTGCAAGTGCCAATGCAAGTGATTTATTTCAAGAAAACCTCTACCATTTATTATGATTCTAAACTTTGAAGGATTTTCTTTTTTAACAACAGCCTGTGAAATCTCAATCATTTCAGAAATTATTTCTGAATCCTCTTTTTTAATATTTTCAAAGTCACTAATATGTCTTTTTGGAACAACTAACACGTGGACTTCTGCCGAAGGATGAATATCATAAAAAGCTAAAACATTATCTGTTTCAGAAACTTTGTTACAAGGGATTTCCCCTTTTACTATCTTACAAAAAATACAATCGTTCATATAACTTTTTCAGTATAGTAACGGTCTTAGAGAAGGTCAACTATTGCTTTTGCGGTTTTTTCTGGGTTGTGACGGAAAAGTGTTGTTTTATCAGCAAAATTCGATTCTACAACCTTAAATCCGCTTGAACGATTATTTAGATCATTTTCCACAGGTAATGAACCATAGCGTGAGTACCAGGAAGTCAGCTTGCTTTTGGGCCAATTGAGCTTTTTATTAACAATTACATAGGCCAACAAATTGGAAGCACTTCCAAGATATTTCTTTATCTCTGAAACAAAATCTGAGGCCTTGAAATCATCAGTCTCGCCTCTTTTGGTTACCAGGTTAACTATAAAAACCAACTTTGCCTTTGACTTGGTAATTGCGTCTGTCACACCTGATACTAAAAGTGGTGGAATTAAGCTCGTATACAGGTCCCCAGGGCCAATGACTATCAAATCTGCAACTTCAATAGCGTTCGCAGCTTCTTTAAAAACTTTTGCCTTGGGAGTTAAATAAATACTCGAGATTTTTTCTTTTAATTTAAAACTTCGTCTATCGATCTTTGTTTCCCCATGAATCCGTGTGCCGTCGGTCAACACTGCGACAAGATTGCTTTTATCAAGTGTTACAGGATAAACCTTGCCCGAAGCATTTAAAATTTTGGCTGCTTCCTCAATTGCTTTATCCATGCTTCCTGTTATTTGGACAAGAGCTGCTAGTAAAATATTTCCGAGAGAATGTCCGGCCAAACTGCCGTCGCCGGTAAATCTAAAATTAAAGACTTCATTGAGTGTTTTGTGGGCAAAAGGAAGATCAGACAGGGCCAGTATGGCTCTTCTCACGTCCCCAGGTGGAAGTATGCCTAATTCTTTTCGAAGCCTACCGGTTGAACCACCAGAATCACACATTGATATAACAACTGAAATATCAAAGGGGTATTTCTTAAGCCCAGTTAAGACCTGATAAGTCCCAGTTCCACCACCGATGACAACAATCTTCTTCATTAGAACAGCAAAAGTAATACTACCAAAAAACCCTCGACTTATCAAAAGTGATATAATCTCCAAAAGAAATGCCAGACATAAAAGAATTCCTACCATATGATAATGATGGTGGATCCCTATCAGCTCCGACATTCAGGGGTAGATTTGTCCAACATGATGATGGATTAGTATTCTTTGAGGGAATCAAAAATGAAGGTGGACAGTTTATAGAGGTCGAACTAAAGCCTATGAAAACTAATGGTTTAGATGCAATCCCTAACTCCTTTATCATGGAGATACTTGAAACTGATCTTGATATGAGGATAACACTGGGTATGAATTCTGTCACATTTGAGTTCTATTCCCTCAACGATACAAAGGACACCAAAACTTTAATTAAAAAATTCCGTGTGGATAGAGAGGTTTTATTTACTTGAGTCAGTACCTATTGTCCCAGTTATTTTTTCAGCCCTCTCACTTGAAGTTTTTATTTGCTGCTCAATCTCATCATTTGTAAACCCCTGAGATAAAAGATCATTTCTAACCTCCAAAAGACGATCTGCTCTTGTGCCTGGATTCCTCATAACCCCAATTAGCATAGCATTTCGACTTGCTCGTTCTTTAAGATTATTTGCTGCTACGTCGGCCTCTGCTATTTTAGAAGCAACACTAAGACCTTGATCCGCGGCTCTCTGTCTCCCCTCTATTACCCACTGGGGCTCGTTAGTAACAGGTTGAATATCACCAACTTTATCAGTCATCTTTTGATCATTCGTCCTTATTAGTCCCAACAGAACCTGTAATTTTTGAATCGACAAAAGGAGGTCCCTCAGGTACCTCTACCCTCGGATCTCCGGGTGGAAAAAATTTCCCTAAAATCGACCCCAAACCCCGCTGCTGCATTCTTTCGCCCGCTTCTTTCATGTCTTCTATTGTAGGAGTCTTTGTAGGAGCATCCTTCTCTGTTTTTTGACTTATTTCTGCAACTTTGTCCGACATTTGGATTCATCTTAAAAGGTTTTGTAAAAAGTGTCAAGCCTCAGGTCTTTTTCTTTTTGTTTCGTTCAGAATATCAGCAATATAAACAAACTCTTGATCTGGATTTTGAGATATTGACTTTTCTACTCTCTTACGAAGCTTATTTGCAAATTCTTGGTCATCAAATTGGACAGCCATCTGTGCTAAATACAGTGCTCCGACCAGCTCAATCTTTCCATTTTTATACTCCGCCATGCGCTGCCGATAATATCCTAAAAACTTCTATAAGTCAATAAGCCTGGGCGAAGTACCAAATATCTTTTGCTTTTTTACTACAGTAAACGCATTTACCTTCCTTTTTACTTTTTTCTAAAGGTAAACATCTTGTTGAAGCCTTTGTTTCCTCTTTTATTTTAACTTCACATAAAGGATCGCCACACCAATGGGCTTTAATAAATCCTTTTGTCGTCTTCATTATTTTTTTAAATTCCTCGTATGTTTTTGCGTTTCTTGTGTTTTCTTTTAGGAAATTTTCTGATTTTTTATACATTTCTTTTTGTATATCAATTAATATTTCTTCTAATTTTTCAGAAATTTCACTCACCCTAACCATTTTGTTTTTCAAAATATCAAGTCTGTCTGAAACAGAAACAACTTTGTCATACAGCTCTCTGGTCCCAACTGTTATTTTTACAGGAATACCTTTAAGTTCTGCTTCATTAACTCTAAATCCGTAGCTTTTGTCAGAGTCGTCCATAATTTCAACAGTCCCAGGAAAAACACTGTCCAATTTTTCAATATCTTCCTTTATTTTTTTGCAATACTTCAAAATTTCTTCGTCCTTTTTACCCAAGATAGGAATAATAACTGCTTTAATTGGGGCCAGCTTTGGGGGCAAAACAAGTCCGCTGTCATCCCCGTGTACAAGAATCAATCCCCCAATTGAACGTGTAGAAAGTCCCCATGAAGTCTGATAGACAAACTCATTTTTTCCATTCTTATCTTGAAATGAAATATTAAATGCTTTTGAAAAGTTTTGCCCCAGGTGGTGAGATGTACAGCCTTGCAAAGCTTTCCCGTCAGGCATTAAAAATTCAATTGTGTATGTATGATCAGCGCCGGCAAACTTTTCTGCTTCACTTTTTCTACCAACTATACCTGCCATTGCATATGCATCTTTGTAAATCTTTTCATACTCAGAAAGAACTCCAACAGTCATTTCTTCTGCTTCTTCACTAGTAGCATGAGCGGTGTGCCCCTCCTGCCAGAGAAATTCTAACGTCCTTAAAAAAAAGTACGTTCTTTTTTCCCACCTAACAACATTGTTCCACTGATTAATTTTTAATGGTAGGTCACGCCAAGAAGAAATCCACTTCGAATACATATCATACATTATTGTCTCCGAAGTAGGTCTTACTGCCAAGGGCTCAGCGAGCTTTTCTCCACCACCATGAGTTACAACCGCTAACTCAGGCGCAAAACCTTTAACGTGTGTTTTTTCTTTTTGCAGAAGACTCATTGGAATAAACAATGGGAAATAAGCGTTTTGTACTCCCATTTTTTTAATGGCTTTATCAAAGTTACTTTGTATGTTTTCCCAAATCGCATATCCATACGGCATGATAACCATCGTTCCCCTTACCGGACCATAGTCAGCGAGCTTGGCCGATTGGATCAATTCGGTGTACCACTTTGATATATCTTTTGTTTTTTTAGTAAGCCCAGCCATAAATCTATCCTTAGACAGACAAGGGCGAAGATTTCCGCGGTACCACCTTGCTTTGTTCTCTTGTTTAGTTTCGATGTTCCTACTAAAAAGGAGTGATTATTCTTATCAAGACTTCTCACTGGCTACGAAGCTGGGACTTCATCAACGCCTTCATCTTCAATACAAAACATTGTATCATAGAGTTAAGCTCTGTCAACAAGTCATGACAAACGAGAATAGAATACCAGACATGCCAGAAGTTACCATTAATCAAGAAATAAGAACACTTGGACCGAATTTGAGATTAGGAATTTTGAGGGCTTCAGTCGTCGTAAAACCAAGCACCAGTGAAACAAAGGAAATACTTAATAAAAATGCATTAATCTCATCTTATGGGTTAACGGTCGATTCGCTAAAAGAACTCCAAGAAATATTAGCATTTAGAGATTTCTACAAGAAGTTAGGCAAAGATCCATCTCGCTATCGCCCATCCTCTGAAATGCTTTTGAGGAGAGTTATTCAAGGGAAAGGATTATACAACATTAATAATGTAGTCGACCTAATGAATGCTGTATCTATGAATAGCAAGTTCCCAATGGGTTTTTATGATACCCACAATATTCAAGGAAAAGTCATGCTTAGAATCGGAAAAGAAGGAGAATCATTCCCTGGTATTAGAAAAGAAGATGTTAATGTTGAAAGCCTCCCTGTTTTTGCTGATGACTTCGGCCCCTTTGGCAACCCTACTAGCGACTCCGAGAGGACAATGATTAAACCCGAGACAAAAAAAATAATGGTTGTAATTTTTTCTTTTTCCCAAGAGAATTCAAAAACCTTAGAGGAAGTAGGAGAAAAAGCTAAATTTTTACTCCGAAAGTTTGCCTCTGGCGAAGACTTGAGTTTTAACGTAGTGTGACACTTGCAATATCTTTCGGAGCTTTTGAAATGACTTCTAGTCCGCTTTTAGTCACTAAAACATAATCTTCTATTCGTATTCCACCCCAGTTAGAATAATAAATTCCCGGCTCAACTGTAATAAGCATTCCCTCTTTTAAAATATCCACTTTACCTTTTCTTAAATACGGAGACTCGTGAACTTCAAGGCCTATTCCGTGACCCAATCCATGTATAAAGTACTTACTTTCGCCACCAAGTAAATCATTTGTTTTTCTCCAAGGATCTTCCTCCTTTTCTTTAGCTAAAACATAACCAAGAGCTTTCTTCTGAATCTCCAAAAGAAAATTGTATTTATCAACGAATTTTCTGTCAGGCTTACCTACATAGAAGGTCCTAGTTAGGTCGCCGTTATAACCCTTATATTTTGCCCCTGCATCAATTAATAAAATGCCTTTTGAAATCTTCTTGTCGGTAGGTACATAATGCGGGATTGAACTCCCTTCCCCATTTGCAACAATAGTTGAAAATGCTGCCCCATCTGCTCCTAATTCCAGGAAAAGTTCATCGATACGCCTCGCTACTTGTTTTTCAGTCATCCCAACTTTTATTTCCTTTTTAATTTTGTTAAAAGCCTGGTCAGTTATTTTTACAGCTTTCCTTACGAGCTTCATTTCGGCACTATCTTTTATAACCCTTACGCCCTCAACAAGCCCAGCAACTTCTTTGAGTTTTGCTTTCGAAGATTTCCTTAGAATTTGATATTCTGAAACTCTTAAGTTATCATCTTCTATTCCAACCCTTAACGAAGGCAAAAGCACAGCTGCTTCCGGAAAAAGAAAGTGCCTTTCCTTCACAACTTTTACATCTATTCCATACTTTTCAACCAATTTTCCTGCCTGTTGGTAAAGTCTTGGTAGAATTAAAATTGCTTTTTTATTAGTAGAGATAAAAAAAAGAGACTCCCTTTCGACCTCTGAATGACCCTTAAATCCAGTTAAGTAAAAAATGTTAACCGAATTGGTTACTAATAAGCCACTAATACCACTTTTAGTAAACAACTTTCGAACCTTCTCGATTCTCTTTAAATACATGTCCTAATATAGCATTTTCACGGCCTATTGCAAGAAAAATAGGTTTACTATATAATCTACCGAATTATTTAAAGGGGGTGACTATATGATAAATTTTAAAAAAATGGCTTTGGAAAACAGTATGATAGGGCTGGATAATGTACCAGTACTACCAGTTTCAAGAGAAACGATTCCAGCAAGCCAGCACATGGTAAATATGGGTACTGAGCTTACTTTTACAGAAAAACAAAGGCTCGAACAACTAATAAGTGGAAGAGAGCGTAAGAAATAAAAAACTCTAAACAAAAACGAAAACTTGACAACTAATTTCATATGGTGTTATAGTTCGACAATTGTCAAATATGATTATGGCGCAAAAAAGTGAAGATCCATCCCCTAGCCCTTCTCTCCTTGTGTCACTAAAAATAGCAACCATAAAAACAGTCTATTTAAATGACTCTAACACTTGATCGCATCGATAGGAAATTTTACACAAACCCTGACAGGTCGGATGTCCCTACGACTGCTGACGTTGTTGTTATAGGCGGTGGAATAGCTGGACCTGCTGCTTCTTGGGCACTTGATAGATTAAGTCCTGGAATAAAAACCGTCCTTATAGAAAAGGGTTCTCAACTTGCAAGTGGTGCTTCGACTGCATCTATTGAAAATTTTAGAAGTGCATGGCCAACTGAGTGTTTGGCTAGAATGATGACCAGAAGTATTAATGTGCTTTTGAATGCAGATGAGTACTTAGGTGAAGGGGCCGAATCTGCACTAAACGTCAGACAGCGAGGTTATTTATATTGTGGTTTTAATGATGAGGACGCTAAAGATCTACAGGCAAGTGTCGCTCAACTTAACAACATAGGTCTTCCACATGTTGAGTATCTTGAGGCAGATGAAGTTGCATATAGGTATCCTTGGCTTAAAGGGAGAGTTGTAGCTGCTAAATTTGACCCAATGGCCGGGTGGATAGATTCAAATGCACTTGCTAATGCGTATGCTAAAATGGCCGAATCTGCGAAATTTTTACTTGAAATGGAGAATACTGAAATCATTGTAGAAAATAGTAAAGTGGTAGGAGTAAAGACCAGTGGCGGAGTTATATCAACAAGTAATGTAGTCATCGCCGCAGGACCTGGGTCAAGACAAATTGCAAACACTGCCGGGATTGATATTCCAATAGTTGTCAGACCACGACAAAGTTTTACAACTAAATGGCGGCATGAAGACTTTCCAGGAGATTCGCCTTTTATCATTGGTGCTCATCCAAGCTCTTACGTCAGACCAGAAGCCCAAGATGGTGCTATTTTTGGATGGGAATATAAAATCAAAACTGAACATGGTGCAGAAAATGCCGAGGATTTTATGGAGTATCCTGATGGACACGCCGATGAACACAAAGATGCAAGGTTTCCATCACTTACCCTTAATGGACTAGCTAAACAATTTAGCTATGAAGATAGCGAGGGTTTTAATGACACCAAATATATGGCTGGACTAACTCACCGAGCCGGTTATTATGTCTACAGACACCCGGAAACAACTTACAAATCTGATAGTAAAACTGGTGAAAGAAAAAATTATGACAGTGAGAGAGCAATTATTGACGCATGTCCTGGAATTGACGGATTGTTCCTGTCGGTAGCTCACGTTGGACATGGAATCATGTCTTCTCCAGCAGCAGCAGAGATACTAGCGGCACATGTTCTTGGGCAAGAAATGCCAGATCCCCTGTTCCTCCAATTTGGCATAAATGTGCCATATGTAGAAAATGACGGGGGCGGACTCTGATGTCAGGTGCAGAAAGAAAACCTGGTATCTCACACCTACCAGACAGAGAAAAAGATTTTTCTGGCTGGTATAACAAAGTTATCATAGAAAGCGGTCTTGCAGATTATGGTGAAGCAAAAGGAACAGTAATACTTCCACCGTATGGGTATGCGCTTTGGGAAAATATAGTTGGCGCCATGGATGAGCAAATTAAGAAAGCTGGTGTTTCAAATACATATTTCCCGCTTTTTATACCCATGCACCTATTGGAAAAGGAACAAGACCACGTTGAAGGATTTTCTCCCCACTTCGCAGTCGTAACTCATGGTGGAGGAAAAAAACTAGAGGAACCACTAGTCGTCAGGCCGACTTCCGAAACTATAATGTATCCATACTACAAAAAAATCATTCAGTCCTGGAGAGATTTGCCAGTTTTATTTAATCAATGGAATAATGTTGTTAGGTGGGAAAAAAGAACAACTTTGTTATTGAGAACGACAGAGTTTCTTTGGCAGGAAGGCCACACTGCTCATGCAACCCATGAAGAATCTTGGAATGAAGTACTTAGAGCACTAGCTATGTATAAAGAGGTATATCAAAACTATCTCGCAATCCCCGGTTATGCCGGTGTTAAATCAAACTCAG
>ERZ1292625.3905-Hain-H41-01um-R1-3905-length-11557-cov-6_pt1 | contig 11557 bp, 11 predicted proteins | sample MGYA00564400_ERZ1292625 | MGnify/ENA primary metagenome ERZ1292625 (study PRJEB36523, sample SAMEA6512639) | groundwater metagenome | collected 2019-01-08 | study: AquaDiva: Metagenomics assemblies of 32 groundwater samples
TCCAGGAACTCCAGGAAATGTTTTTATAGCTTTAGCAATTACACTATTATCAGCTCCTACCTCCGTAGCTACTAGAGAGGCTGCCGTTGCGTTGTATCTATTGTATTTTTCAGGAAACTTATACTCTATTGAATTGCTAATTACTTTTCCTACGGAACTAAGTGTGTATGGAATTGTCTTCGTTTGAGGTTTTATATGTTTTGTAACTAGCCTGAAAGATTTATCATCTTTGTTGATTATGGCAATTTTCGCATTTTGAAAGATTTTGGTTTTAGTTTTGAGGTAATTTTGGTAAGTCTTGTGGTAATCCAAATGTTCGTGGGTAATATTAGTTAAAACTGCAATTTGAATATTACTACCAAATAATCTGTGCTGATCCAGGCCATGGGAAGTTACTTCCAGCACAACATACCTATATCCTTGCTTTACAATCCTCTTGAGGAGCTTCTGGAGCATCCAGGAATCAGGTGTTGTGACATGAAAGCCTGTGTCAATTTCATTATTTCCAATGTAAGCACCTACTGTACTGACCAAGGCAACTTTTAAGCCTGCGGTTTTGAGAATGTGATAAATAAGTGTTGAAGTGGTTGTTTTGCCATCTGTGCCTGTAACCCCAATTACTTTTAAATTCCTTGCAGGAAACCTAAACCACACAACAGCAGCAAATGCCTGAATAAAGTGCAATAAATTCTTAATATCCTTTGGTATTATTCTTTTAAATTCTTTTATTTTTTCCATGGTAACCTTCCATTATTTCTTGATTTAATGCATCTTATTAGTTCTTCATGTCTTCTTTTACCAATTTGCATTCTTCCATTGTTGCCTGTTCCAATTTCCCAATCAAGACCCTGAAAATCACTACCGCCTAAAATTAAATAGCCATCCCGATGTTCTTTTGTTATAATCTCCAACGGAACATCTTCTTTTCCTCTATTTTTACCAAGATAATCTGCATGCCACGCCATAATTCCGTCTATGCCTTCATTTTTAAGCTTCTCCCATATGTTTAAATCAAATTCACCTTCAGGAGAATACAAAACAACTCCACCAGCCTCGTGAACAGCATTTAGTGCATCAAATACTTTTTCCTGTAAAGGTCCTACTTTTTCTTCAACATATTGCATACCTGGACAACCTACCCTGAAAAAAAGTTGGAAAAGAAACTTGCCATTTAGTTTTCTTGCATCATTCAAATAATTCGGTAAATTAGCATATATTGAAAGTGTTTCGTCCCACAGATTTGCATTTTCTTTTTTTAATCTTTCAAGTACAGAAATGTTTCCTTCTTGACTGACCGCTATTTCACAGAATCTAATTGCTTTTTCAACGGTTTGCCCTGAAAGTACTAATTCATATAGACCTTGATCGTCTGGCGAAAGATTTATATAGGAAAAACCAATCTCTTGCAAAAAGTCTCTTTGACCAGCAGCAATTCTACTATTTTTTCTTCTATTGGGTTCCCTCCCAAAATGTTTTTGTATTGATGGGTGATTTGGATCAAAACCCAGAAATACAACATCAACCCTTTTACCATTAAGTCTAACCATATCTTCAATAGCGGGTATAACTTCTATTGATGGTTTGATATTAGCGCCATACTCAGTAAATTCATTAAAAAAGTCTACGATTTCTCCTCTAGATAGAAGAGCGATCACAGACACACCACTTTCTTTGGATTTCAACTGACTAACTAAATCCAAAGTCCAATAGATTAACGGTTTATCTAGAAGCTGTCGAAGTACTTTAGGGGCACCCGTTCCCATACGAGTACCCTTACCTGCTGCCAGAATAATAGTGCAAACATTCTCCATTTTTTTCCGGAGATTCCATTTTATCAGACCAAGTCAATTTTCAGGCTGAATTCCTAGATATGGGAAAAGTTCTTTGGCAACATTAAACCACAATGGAGCTGCTGTTTCTGAAGCCCAGGTTGAAGTTTGAGGTTCTTTTAGAGTTACCAGCATTAGAAACTTAGGATCATTGGCGGGGGCAAAACCAATGAAACTGGCAATTGTTTTCTCTGCATCATAGTGGCCACTAATTGGGATTTGAGCTGTTCCTGTTTTTCCTGCAATATTGAAGTTTGTTAACTTTGTCCATTTCGCTTCTCCATCCTCAACTGCTTCAATCATCATGGCTGTTGTTTCAGTCGCAGCCTTTTCTGAGATAACTTGTTTTGCTGGCTGTTGTTTAATATCTTGCTCACCCTTATCAGTAATTATTTTGTCAACAATCTGTGGGCTAACCATTTTTCCTTTGTTGGCAATGGCAGTAAAACCTTGAATTATCTGTATAGGGGTGACAGCAATTCCTTGACCAAAGGTGGCTGTTGCTAAATCAACAATGTTCCATTTATCCTTTGCCCGCAGTTGTGGACTGGCCTCTCCTTGTAAATCAATTCCTGTTACTTGGCCAAATCCAAATTTTTTGAGGTAGTCATACAGTTTCTCCTGACCTATTTTTTGGCCTATAAAGGTCATGCCTACATTGTCAGAATGGACAATAATATCAGTCATTGAAGCATTAGGATTATATTTGTTATTCCAAGTTTCAATATAGTATTTATCAATCTTTAATGGACCATCACAAATGTCACACCTAGTGTCAACTTCAATACTGTTTGAATCAAGCCCTGAAGCCATTACAAGAGGCTTAAAGATACTTCCTGGTTCGAAAGCATCCGAGATAACTGGATTTTTAAAATATTCATTTCCAAATTCAAAATACTTGGCTGGATCATATGAAGGAAATGCAGCCATGGCCATCACTGCTCCAGTTTTAGGATTCATAATAATAGCTACACCATTTTTGGCTCCATATCGCTCAATTCCCTCTTTTAACTTTTCTTCAACTATAAATTGCATGCGTTTATCAATATGGGTTTTGAGATCAACTCCTGAAAGGGCAGAAATTTCTTTTGAACCTCCAAAAAGAATTGGTGTTCCTTGGGCATCTGACTCTTGTTGAATAAATCCAGGTTTTCCGGTTAAGGACAGGTCGTAAAAACCTTCCAGTCCAAAGTAACCTTTATCTACCCCGTCTTGGTCTTTACCTACAAATCCTAAAACATGTGCGGAACTGGAGCCTTCGGGATAAAACCGTGATTCTTCAGGATCAAACCCCACACCTTTTATTTTTAAAGCTTGAATATTTCTTTTTACATCAGAGGATAACTTGTGCCTAACGGGTACCCAAACTAAGTCTGCTCTATCAAGCATTTCTTGAATTCTATTGGTTTCATCCAGCAGTTTTTGCTTATTGTCACGGCTGTCATCTGGCTTATAGTCTATTTCTTCAACTAAAATTGGTGCTAGTTTGTTGGCAATGGTTTTGGTTGATAAATCAGTTTCACTTTTTTGGACAAAAAGTAACCATGATTGACTACTGGCTGCTAGTAAACTGCCGTCAGCAGACAGGATATTGCCACGGTCGGCAACAATACGCCGGCCACTTTGATGTTGAGTTTTGGCAGCAGAGGTTAATTCTTCTGATTTAACAACTTGCCAAAAAAATAATCTGGCAGTTAAACCAAGTAGTCCAATAGAAAAAACAGCAATTAAAACATATAAACGCAGTTTCATAAAAAAGACATGGTAAGTTACCTTAAGCTAGCAACTGATGCCTCGTGATTAAGGTATATGATAGTTTGAGGCTTAACAAGACCCAACTCACCCGAAGCGGCAGAAATCTGAGTAAGCGAGGAAGATGAAACAGTTTTACTGATTAACTCTTCGTTTTCCAGCTTTAGTTGTTGTTTTTGTTTTTCAAGGTAGGAAATTTCACTTCCCTTTATAGTTGAAGCAATAGTTAAGACAATTGTTGAAATCACTAAAAGAAAAGCAAACACACCATACACTACCAATAATGGTTTTCTACTGCTCTTTTTCTCAATTTCAACTGGTTTCAATCTATTCATGTTTATATTTTTCTAATAACTCTCAAAATTGCGCTTCTGGATCTTGGATTGTCGATTAGTTCCTGGGTCTCTGGCTTAATCGCTTCTTTGGTTAAATTTTCAGCCAGTCCTTTTTCAATTAATTCTTTGAAATAAGTTTTTACCATTCGGTCTTCACCTGAATGGAAGCTAATAATTGCAAAGATGCCATTCTTACCAAGAGTTTCAAATCCTTGTTTCAATCCTTGTTCCAAATTCTCAAGTTCTGTATTAGTAGCGATGCGGATAGCCATGAATGCTTTAGTAGCTGGGTGGGTTTTACCTACGAATCTGTAGAATCTACCAGCTCGTAAAAAATCTCCTACCGTTTCAATTGGTTGATTGGTTTTTCGGTAATCAATTATATTTTTAGCAAGTTTTGTGGCTTCCCAGCGGGTCATCCCTAACTCAAAAAGATCGGTTAATTGATCAACATGTAAGCTGTTAACTAAATCTGAGGCTTTGACTCCCTGTTTATCGGGATTTAGTCTCATATCTAGTTGCGCATCTGGGTTTTTAAAGGAAAATCCCCTATCCATATCATCAAAATGAACACTGGAAATTCCCAGATCGAGTAAAATGCCATCTGTTGGGTAAAAGTTATTCTTCTTGGCAGTTTCCAAAAGTGTGCTGAAGTTTGCATTAATAAGTTTGAATGTCGGTCGACTTTCGTCAACCGTTGGGCAAGTTTCAAGTCTTTTTTGTGCAATCTCAAGCATTTTTGGGTCAATATCTAGTCCTAAAACATTTCCACCGTGTGTCAATATTTCATAACTATGACCTCCAGCACCCAGTGTTGCGTCTATATACAGTCCTTGATTTTTAATGTGCAAAAGCTCAATTACTTTTTTTAATAAAACAGGTATATGCTTCTCATTCATTGGCCAATTTTTCAATCATTTCAGCTGCATTTTTAGCAATATATTCTTCTCTTTTCTTCCAAATACTTTCATCCCAAAGCTCAACCCTATTTCCTAATCCCAAAAACACAACCTCTTTGGCCAAGCAAGCATAATCAATAAGATTTGTTGGTAAAATAATCCTCCCTTGCGCGTCTGGCTCAACCTCATAGGCCGACCCCATGATAAATCTGTCAGTATCACGTACCGGAGAAGTTATAATCTCACTTCTACCTGTTAATTTTGTCAAAAGTGCTTGCCAATTTTCTTTCGAAACAATAACCAGACAACCCTCATACCATTTGGCAATTATCAGTTTATCTCCCAATTCTTTTCTGAACCGAACCGGAACTGCAATTCGCTTGCTTTCTGTTAAATTTTGTTGGTATTGACCAATCAACATGTTTCATTTTTCACCAGTTATCACCAGATGTCACCATTTTGATATATTTTCACGCAGCAGTCAAGACTAAGTAAATCCGAAAATAAATATTGAAGATTGTCTTAGCCGATTTTATCGGTAGAAGATGCCCAAACTTGCCCCATTGGGATTGGTCACTTTAGTCCATTGGCCCTCTGGTTCACCACTGACACTATCATTATCAGTAAATATGCCATATGGGCCGCTAGATGGGGCCGTAGTAACTCCAGGAATGCCAAATGTATCCATTGTCAGGAAGAAGCCAGACTTTGGTTTTTTAGTTAATTTGAACTTAAACTTGCCATCGTCAGATGTAATTTCATCACTTGCTTCTTGAAGATGAAATTTAGTTGAAAGCTTGCCAATTAATTTTCCTTTTTCGTTTCTAAACCTCAAAGTTAGAGTTCCTGTTTCTACGCCTTCGTCATATCTGAATTTGCCAGATGATTCAGAACCCAAGAGTAATTCTCTTTCTATATTGGCCGATCCCTCAAGCTTAATTGATCCTGGAACCCCCTGCATTGCCCCCTCTTGAGTTTGATACAAAAGTTCATAATCAAGCGTTGAGGCTTTTACTTTGATACTTGAAATAGACAATTTTAGCCAATGTCCATCCTTAAAGGGAGTAAGAGTAGTAACTGGTCGCTGATCGAAGGGAATTTCGGCTACAACATCTTCTACCTCTACTGGCTTGTTGTTCTTTCCTTTAATTACAAAGAAGTAAACACCTGTAAAAACTACTAATCCTAAAACAAAGAGGGCAATTGGCAGGTATTTTTTCATTATTTAATGATGCGGTATTTATTTTTAAGAGTCAAGATCCTTTTGTTGCTTAAGAAGATCGGCCATTGCTTTAATAAATTTGTCTCTATCGTCGGGATTAAGTTTGGCAGTCACAAATGCTACTTTTTCTGGATTTAGCCCCAAGCGTCCTTCCCTTATTACCTCAAGTATTCCCTTGGCCGTATCCCAAAGAGTGTCCGAACCTGTGCATCCCCCTCTATACATCACTCCCTCGCCCCTTGGAGCTATTTTTATAAGTGGGTCGTCTGCAAGCGTATTGTTTAATGGAATTCCTCCAGGTACACGATACCAAAGATATGGAAAGGCAGTCTGACTCTCGTTTCTATTATAGTAAGGTTTGTATTTGGTTTTACTTATATAAAAAATTGTGTAATCATCGTGCACACGTTCTCCAGACATAATGCCGCTATTTTAGCTCCGACTTTATAAAATTGTCAATATCGGTAGTATTAATTCTTTTTTGTTTACCAGTATCTCTGTCCCGAATTGTCACAGTATTATCATCAAGTGTTTGGAAATCAATTGTAATGCACCACGGCGTTCCAATCTCATCTTGAGAAGCATATCTTTTACCAACATTACCCCTGTCATCCCAGGCAACTGCCAATCCAGTAGACAATAAATCTTGATAAACTTGTTTCGCTTTGTCTACAAGTTCTGGTTTGTTTCTCAGAAGTGGAAATACAGCTGCTTTATATGGAGCAATTTGGGGATTAAGCTTGAGATATATTCTTTCTCCATCCTCTGTGTAGGAGTTAATCAATACAACCAACATTAATCTTGTAAGTCCAATAGAATACTCAACAATGTGTGGTATATATTTTTCTCCAGTTTCATCATTGGTGACCGAAAAGTCATTGCCAGAGAATTCTCCATGTCTTTTCAAATCCCAATCACCTCTATAATGAATACCTTGAAACTCTTTCCAGCCGAATGGGAAATTGTACTCTAAATCAGTTGCAATTTTATTGTAATGAGCGCGTTCTTTGAACTCCTGATCTCGCATTCTCAAATTGTCTTCACTAATGCCTAGTGTTTTCAGCCACGCCACACTCCATGTTTTAAATTTTGCGAAGTATTTATCAGAATCACTTGGGTGAATAAACATTTCCAATTCCATCTGTTCAAATTCTCTGGTTCTGAAGATATATGGTCCAACTTTGATTTCATTTCTAAAGGCTTTACCAATTTGGGCAACACCAAATGGGATCTTCATTCTCATTGTCTCCTTGACTAATTCAAAATTGTAAAAAATAGGCTGACAAGTTTCTCCCCTTAAATAAGCTGTAGATTTACTGCTTTCCAAAGTTCCTACCTGAACTTCTACTAGCTGATTAAATCTTTTAGACTTTGATAAGCTATTACCATCTGGGCTTTTAATATCATATTTTTTTATCGCTTCATCAACTTCTTCCGGAGTCATACCATCTTCAACGTGGTCTGAGATTTGGTCAGCCCTATATCGTTTGTTTGTTTTCAAATCTTCGACCATAATATCGGCAAACGAGGTTGTATGACCACTTGCTTCCCAAACTCTTGGATGAGATATTAAAGCTCCATCTAAACCTACAATGTCTGGTTGTTTGTGAACAAATTCATTCCACCACAAGTTTCTCAGGTTCATAAGCATTTCAGCTCCTAATGGACCATAATCGTAAGTAGCTTCCCAGCCACCATAAATTTCAGAAGAAGGGAAAATAAACCCTCTTCTTTTAGCCAGTGACTGAACTTTGTCAAGTAAATCTGTCATTTGTTTGAATTATATCCTAGTTGATGAGTTTTTTTCCAATTCGAATTGAAGACAGATGTCTTTCAAGTATATTTTCTAGTGCTTGATCAGAATTAAGAGTACTTTGCCCCTCATCCCAAAATCCCAACATGATTAAAATATCCTGGGTAAAATTGGTTCTTAACTCTTTGAGTCTAGTTGCTGTTTGTAGCTTTTTCAAATAGGTAAGCAGCAAATCAAAAACTTCTGAAAAACTTTCTGCTTCATGAGTAATTTTATTTACAGTTTCCAATAAAAAGTAAGCTACGGCAATTTTACTCAAATCTTTTCTAATATTTTCAAAGTTATCTACGGTTTCAGTTTCAGTAATAACTGACATACTGTTTTGGCCAGAAGTTGCTGAAAACCTAATATAGCTAAAGTTTTCAATGTGGCCTCTTTTTCTGCTAGTTAATTTCCGTACTCCCTTTGCCATAACAGTTACTTTGCCATTTTGTTTGGTAAAGATAGTTAGGATGCGATCTGCTTCAGAGTAAGTTTTCCGAGAAAGGATAATTCCTTCGTCTTTATATAAATGTGGTTTCACACCACAGATTATATATGAATTTGGCGTGTCAATGAGGGCGACTTGGTAGTAATAACAACCAATTGATCTGGTTCCACCAAAGTGGCGTCACTAATTGGCTCAGGAGTACAAAGACTAAAAAGCCAAGTAATGTCTACCTCATTGAAACATATATACTTACCAATGAATGGATACTCTCCAGTACAAATAAATTGCCTTAATGCCAGTGTAAAGTTTTTAAGGGTTAGTGGAAGTGCAATTGTTTCCTCAGTAATCCGATCTGTAAACATTTCAACCATAATTAGCTGGGACGATACCACGAGTCTATGATAACTACAACATTAAATTTTAAACTTAAATTCTTTGTCGGTTGCCAAGAAGAGTTCCTTTTGTTGTTTGCCAATTGTTAACGTGTGTAGTGGAAGATCGGTTCCTGGTTGTTTTTGAATTAAGATGTTGTAATTACCGTTCTTTAGTTTATTTGGCAGTGTATAAACAAGTTTTACTTTAACCACGCCTTGCGGGCGAAGACTAAATCCTCCAGCAAAAACTGTTTTACCCAAATCTTCATATGGATCAACCTTGTCTTCAAAACCTGAGATATCCACTAATTTGCTTCCTTTTGGAACGTAAATTCTGGTCCAATTTGGCAAAACTGAATTTAGCCAACCATCATAGCTTTGAGGATTTTTGTAAGTAATCTCGACCGTTTTCTCTACTGTTCCATCTTTTTTAATAACCACATCTTGATGAACTTCTTGAGTCACATACAGATTTGATTTTCTTCCTCCAAGATTTGAATCAGAGATGTGCAGGTAATCTCCCTCATAATTTTTAATTCTTCCAGCAATATTAAAGCTCTCAACTCCTTTTTGAGCTTGGTCATCAAACAGATACATTAAAACGTGCTTTTCAGATATTGATTTCCAACCTGCCTCAAAAAGGGCTGGAAGTTTTTCTTTTGGTTGACCCAAAGCGTTTGACAGAACTGAGTTCATTAAGGGGCCTACAATTTTCTTGCGATTATCAAAGTTGGCTGGAGCAAAAATAATCTTGGTTGGATCATTTTGATCCCAAACAATTGCTCCTTCTTGATCTGCGTAATCTTCAAGTTCATAAACCACTTGTGGACAATTACATCTTGCGTCTGGTTCTGCACTGAAGTTACCGAAACCTGGAACTCCAATTTGGCCCAATACTTTTAAGATATTGACAACAACATGGGTATCAACGGCAATCACACCGTCAATATCATTAACTCCTGCAGATTTTATTTCTTCAGTAAACAAATCCATGCTTTCTTTAAAGTCAGGATTAAAATTCATATCCCGCAGTCGCAAGTTGGGATTTAAGACATATGGACCTTTGATGTAATCAATAATTGGGTCAGGAGCTTTAATGCGCGGCTTATAAACTTTGTCCAAATTATAGATATCGTTGGATGAAGCTTGTTCAAACTTGCCCTTATCAATGGTAACGATTGAGTAGCCAGTTAAGAAGCCTCCAGTGGGTCGTAACTCTTTGTCATTTTGAAAAATAAGCAAGTAAGTTCGTGGTTCATCAATCCCCAAAATATAGGGAGCAGCTTCCAAAAGTGGCTTGCTATTTGAAATCATCTCGGTGGCTTCATTCGCCAGATCTTTTACTTTCCTGACATTCTCTTGAATCTTTTTCCCCTTAAAAGTTTCGGGATAGCGGGCTGGATCAATATAATCAAGTTCGGCATTAGCCAATTTTGCTTTTTCGGCAATTTTGTCAACTTTTGGAGTAATCCCCTTAATGGTCTCAACAATAAACTCTATTCGGTCGTTAGCTGTTTCTTCTCCAGATTGAGCTTCTTGTCCACCTTTTTTGAAACCAATTAAATCAGCATACGGCTCAATTGCGTCAACTGTTAACTGGGTGGCTTCAATTCCATAGATACCAGCATTAATTCCATGCTGGCCATCTGACACAAAACCACCAACAAAAGGAATAATTTTTGTCCAGGCAATTGCCCTATAAGAAGACTTAAGAGCTGTTAAATCTTTTTTGGTAGTTTCAAGTTCTTTTTTTACTTCAACAATATCTTCCTTGTTGGCTGCAGCTTTCAAAGCACTTACCTGCTTACTAACCTTTTTGGCTTTTGCGTAGACATTGTAGCCAGGAATTCCAATGATTAAACCAAGAAACAAAAGAAATGCTAAAATTCCCATACCAACAGGCCGGGCGTATTTTTTGAAAACTGCTTTTATTTTTTGTTTCTTATCATTCATTTGTACTTCTTTTTGAACTACTTTTTGATCTTCAGCTTTTCTCTCCTGCATTACCTGGGAATAGCTCTCAAGTCCTTCAGGGTCAAGAATTGATTTTGGGCTACGGTCTTGCATGACAATGCTTTCCCCAGTTTCAGCTTCTGTTGCAGGTTTAATTTCTGGGATATCAATGTTGGCAGGATTAGTGGTGTTGTCCATAAATAGTTGTAATTAATTGTAAAGGAATTTTGAAAAGAAGGAAAGTTTTTTAGTTAGCCAAACTCAGTAGCCTATGCAGCACCCTTACCAACAAGCATAACCCAAGGGGTCTTAATTAGAACCAAGATATCCAAGAGAATTGATCTTTTCCTGGCATAATAGGCATCCATTTCAATTCTTTTGTCGAAAGCTACTTCACTTCTGCCCGACACTTGCCAAAAACCAGTAATTCCAGGCCTGACTGAGAGAACATCTTTTAAAAGAGGTTTCTTATCAGGATACTTGTTAAACTGTTTTTCAAGTTCTTCAGGATAATAAGGCCTTGGTCCAACAATACTCATTTCTCCCTTCAAAACATTCAGTAGTTGTGGAATCTCGTCAATTGAGTGTTTCCTTATAAGTCTGCCAATTGATGTAACTCTGGGGTCATTCATTATTTTGTAGTTTCCTCCCTTTTGTTGTTCTTCATAGGCTTTTTTGAATCTGGGGTCTGTTTGGAGAAGTTGGTAGGCGTTGACGATCATTGACCGGAATTTATAGGCATAGAAAGGTTTGCCATTCATACCTACGCGTTTGGGTGTGTCAGCAAACACAGGACCTTTGGAAGTGAGTTTAATTATAATTACAGTTATTAAGAGAATGGGGGAAAAAAGGATCAATAACGCTATTGATCCTACCAAATCCATTAACCTTTTGGTTACCTCAAAAAACATATTAGGGCAGTACAAAATTATATCACAGCAAATCTGTTC
>ERZ1292625.3906-Hain-H41-01um-R1-3906-length-11555-cov-4_pt1 | contig 11555 bp, 9 predicted proteins | sample MGYA00564400_ERZ1292625 | MGnify/ENA primary metagenome ERZ1292625 (study PRJEB36523, sample SAMEA6512639) | groundwater metagenome | collected 2019-01-08 | study: AquaDiva: Metagenomics assemblies of 32 groundwater samples
CCATACGATGAGGTAGTACATCACCGGCAGCGAGAAGATAACACTGTCAAAACGATCGAGCACGCCGCCGTGGCCCGGGATGATGTTCCCCGAATCCTTCGCCGCGAACGCGCGTTTGATGAGGCTCTCGCCCATATCGCCGATGAAGCCGACGAACACGAACAGGAGCGATACGAGTATTATCTTCACATCGGAGAACGCGTATCGTTCGCCGAACGCGAAGGTGAGCGCACCGAGCTGCACGAGCTTATTGAGCCCGAAGATGATGGCCGTGGTGATGACGAACGCGGCAATGAGCCCCTCGATCGATTTGTTGGGCGATACGCTGTCCTTGAGCTTGTGCTTACCGAAGCGCGAGCCGAAATAGTAGGCGACCGCATCCGCTATCCACACGATGGCGATGGGGAGGACGAGATAATATTTTCCGTGTTCGAGCATGCGCAGCGCCGTCATCTGCCAGACGAAGAAACCCGCGTAGATGGATGCGAACACCGCCATGACAATGGCGAGCCCCGTGGCGCGGTCGTATTTCGAGCGGAAGATGTTCACGAGGAAAAGTATCGCCACAAGCCCGCCGATGACGGCCATTTCCGGTTTTCGTATCGCTTCGCTGAACGTCCCGCTCTTTATGATGTCAAGCGACATGTTCCCGAGCGAGAGATGCATGCCCGTATCGAGCATGACCCAGCCGGAGCGCACGACGATATACGCAGCGACGAGATAGAGCTCCGTGATGATGAGCGTTACCGGTTCGCGCTTGACGAGATCTGCCATGACGAAAAGTTCGTAGATGCCGATCATCGAAATACCGATCGTCCCGATATGGAGGAGCGGAAGGAACATATCGTGGAACATGGCGACGAGAAATATCGGCAGAAGTATTATCGCCGGCAGTATGCGTTTCATGCGTGCATTGTACGGTGATGATGATGAAAATGCAATGGCGGCGGTCAGCGCGATGCGTGCAGCACCTGGTTCTCCGCGAACGGGAACTGGATATGGAAGATCGATCCCTCACTCGACGATGTCGCCCAGATACGCCCGCCGTGGCGCACGGCCACTTTCTTGCAGATGGCAAGACCGATGCCTGTACCCGAATACTCCCGGGACACGAGGCGCCGAAAAACGGAGAAAATGGAATCCGCCTGCGATTGATCGAAGCCGATGCCGTTATCGCGCACGGTGACATGCCAGCCGTCGTCCTCGCGTGCCGCCGACAGTGCGATGGCGAGCGGTTCTCGGGAACGGAATTTGAGGGCATTATCGATGAGGTTCTGAAAGAGCTGCGAAAGCTGCACCGCATCGCCCTGAATGACGGGGAGCGTATCGATCGAAATGCCCGTGCTGCTCTCGTCGATGCGCTGGCGCATGCCCGTGATGACCGATGCGACGATGTCGTTCAGATCGACCGCGGTGAACGCCTGCCCGCGGTTGCCGGTACGCGCATAGGAGACGAGGGCATCGACGAGTTTCTGCATGCGGTCCGCTTCCTCGACGATGGCGCGTATGTACGTCTGCGCTTTATCATCGACGAGGGACTCGAAGCGTTTCTGGAAGAGGAGCGCGAAACTCGATGCGGTGCGCAGCGGCTCCTTCAGGTCATGAGAGACTATCGATACGAATTCCTTAAGCTCCTGGTTCGAGTGCACGAGCTCGTCGGCGTATGAGTGCAGCGCCGCCTCGGCGCGTTTTATCGCGTACAGATGCCCCACGTTCGCCGCGTAGAGCGTGAGCGTGCTCAAGTCGTGCTCGTTGAACGGCGTACCGGTGAGAAGATTATCGATGCACATGGCGCCGATGATGCGCCCCCCGTCGATGATCGGTGCGACGGCGTTCTCACCCTTGCCGACGGCGCTCCCGGTATCGTCCCTGAGCGCGGTGTCCGCGGCGTGCACGCTCTTCCCTTCGCGGAGCATGCGTGAGGGAAGATCCTCGCTCAGCATGGCGACGCGTTTGTCGCGTTCATCGCGCACGGCACCCGCCTCATCGATGCCGAACGTGCCGGTCATCGCCGTAGTATCGTCGGTGAACAGCCACACCGAGATGCGCGGGAAACCGAGCACGTTCTTACCGCCGTCGATGACATGCCGGATAAAATCATCGAACGAGGGCTTGCGTGCGAGTTCATTGATGAGGGCATTGAGCGCGGTGAGCCGTGCGGTGAGTTCCCGTTCCTTCCGTTCGCGCTCCGCGAGCGTATCCATCATCCGCTCACGTTTGCGTATCTCGTCAAGGCCGAGGGCTACCGCTTCATCGAGTCTCTTGACCGCCACATGGACCGTGGTGAGCGCGATCATGAGCGAGAAAAGGAACATGAAAAGCGACGGTATCGCCGGGACGGGAAATATCCGGGGAAAGACGATGCCGTACATCCCGAGCGCGATGATGACGCTGAGCACGATGAGGATGGCGCCCGATGCGATGAGGCTCGCGCGCGTGCCGAAGAGCAGCCGTACGAACACCACCAATGCGACATAGTGGGATATGTTGGCCCCGGACATGCCGCCGGAAAGGATGACGACGCCGGTGATATAGATCCCGGTCGCGGCGGTGAATACGAGGCATGCGGCCATGACATGCCCTCGTTTCATGAGCGAGTAGGACGTTATCTCGACGACAAGGATCACCCCGATGACGACCGCGCTCGGTATTTTCGCGGGGAACACGAAAATAAGGGCGAATACTGAAATGATTATGACCGGGATGAACATGGCGATGAGAGGCATGAGCAGACCCGCCTGCCGGGTGCGCTCATGATCGCCGGGAAATGTCGGTGGTGCAGCGAGGGAAATGATGCGGCGAAGAACGGAGTGTGTCGCGCCTTTCATTGCGGGGATTATACGTCGGTGTTCTTCATCTGTCAATTTTCGCGCTTTGCTTTTTTGGCATGGCCGGTGTATAGTGCCGATACGGAGCCCACAGTGCCGACACTTGGCGTCAATATCGATCATGTCGCGACGATACGCGAAGCACGCAGGACGAACGAACCCGATCCGGTGCATGCTGCCGCGCTCTCGGAGCTCGGCGGTGCGGACGGGATAACCGTGCACCTGCGCGAGGACAAGCGGCACATACAGCCGCGCGATGTGAAGCTCCTCCGCGAGACGGTGAAGACGAAGCTCAACCTTGAAATGAGCGTCGCCGATGTCGTCGTCGATGCGGCCGTGAAGATAAAGCCCGATATGGCCACGCTTGTTCCCGAAAAACGCGAGGAGGTCACCACCGAGGGCGGGCTCGATCTCGCGGCGAATTTCGATGTGCTGAAGACCGTGACCGAACTCCTCATGAAGAACGGCATACCGGTATCGCTCTTCATCGATCCGGACATGGAGATGATGAAGCTCGCAAAGAAACTCGCGGTCACCTATGTGGAACTCCATACGGGAAGCTATGCGAACGCGAAGGGCGATGCGTTCCGTGCCGAGCTCAGGAAGCTCGTCGATGCTGCCGCGTGGGGCAATGCCAACGGCATCATCGTCAATATGGGACACGGCATCAACTATAAGAACATCATCCCGCTCCTCGCGGTACCGCGCATCAACGAGTACAACATCGGCCATGCGATAATATCGCGCGCGGTCTTCACCGGCATCGAACGCGCGGTACACGACATGTGCGACGTCATCGAGAATTACAGGATAGACTGATGGACCCGCGCTGTGCCGAGATACGCGTCCGCTACGCCGACACCGATCAGATGGGCGTGACCTATTACGCGAACTATCTCGTGTGGATGGAGGTCGGGCGTACCGAGTATCTGCGCAACATCGGCATTACCTATCGCGATCTGGAGACCGTCGAGGGGATAATACTCCCGGTCAAGGAAGCGTTCATCGACTATAAGGCGTCCGCGCATTATGACGACATCGTCGTCGTGCGCTCCACCATCGACGAGTTCACGCGTGCACATATGAAGATATCCTATGAGCTCAGACTGAAGGATGACGGCAAGCTCCTTGCGACCGGCTACACCGTGCATCCGTTCCTTAACCGCGAGAAGAAGATAACCCGCATACCGGTCGCGTTGTTCGAAAAGATACAGGGGGCAATGGGATGATGAGTTTTCTAATGGGACTGCTCAAGGGCCTGCCGGTGGCCGAGGCGATTCGCACCGGCGTCAATGTCATTGCCGGCATGTTCGGCCAGAAATTCAGCGAGGAAGAACGCAAGCGCCTTGCCGCTGCCATCGATGAGAAAGTAGCGCATCGGCTTGCCGAGGAACGCGCCGTCGTCACGGAAGAGCTCCGGGCGCTTCGCACCGTCGTCCGCGCGCTCGTCATCCTCGTCGTCATACTCGTGCTTGCCGTCCTTGCCATTGCGGTGAAACTGTTCTTCCTGAAATGAACCGCGGAGAGCGCATCCGTTCGATAGGCATCATGCATCCGGATTGTGCCGCACGTGGCGGGGCGGAGAACGTCATTTTCTGGGAATGCGACGAGCTTCACCGCCGCGGCATCGCGGTGAGCGTATACAGCAGATCGTTCCCCGCCGATATCCCGAAGTCGCTCACACCGGTGTACGCGCCCATCGGATTGAAGCTCCTTTCCTGGCCGGCATCGGCGACACAGCTGGGCAATGCGCTTTCTGTCCACGATGCGGTCATTCTCCATAATTTCCCCGCTGCCATGCATTACGGCTTCGCCGCGGATAATGCCCGAAAGCACGGACGCCCGATCCCAAAAGCGATATGGTACTGCCATGAACCCAAGCGCCCGTATTACGGCGATAATGCCGCGCACTGCAAGGTGCTCGAAGAAAAGCGAAAGCGCTCGCTGCGTCTGGATGAGATGAACACGGTGCGCCTCGATAAAAAAGGCGTTGCACAGGTGTCATCCATCGTGGCGAACAGCGGGAAATCGGCTCAACACGCCGCCGCCGTCTATGGCCGCGATGTCGGTGTGGTCTATCCGGGCATTCCCGATTCCATGCTCGCAGGAAAGAACGCGGAGCGAGAGCGCCGTTTCATCTTCGTAAGCCGTCTCTTCGCGCTCAAGAACGTGTTCACGCCGCTCATCGCGTTCCGCGAATTCATCGCGCGCAACCCGCGGTCGAAGGAAACGTTCGCCTTTGTCGGCGACGGACCGGAGCGCGAGAATATCCGCTCGCTCGCTCGCTCGCTTAACATCGCGGACCGTGTAGAGGTGAAAGGCTATGTGAACAACGCCGAACTCGATACGCTCATCGCAACATCGCTTGCCGTCGTGTCCGTGCCGCGCACGGAGCCGTTCGGTCTCCTTACGCTCGAGGCATGGGCGCGCCGTACGCCGCTTATCCTGTCCGCGGACGCCGGTTCAGCGGAGATTGCCACGCACGGCGAGAACGCGATCATCGTCGACCCCGACAATCCATTGTCGATAGCATGGGCAATGGAGCGCATCGCCTCCCCGTCATATGCCCGCTCGCTCGGTGAGACCGGGTATCGGACGCTCATTCATAGATATATGATACGGCATCATGTGGATGGATTGCTCGCGCGTCTTCGGCACTAATGCAGCGGCAGTATCACGGTAACGATCATCCTTCCGTCTTTCTGCTCCACCAGAACGTGCCCGCCGTGATCGAGCACGGCTTTTTTCGCGCACATGAGCGCGAGTCCCGCGCCGCGGCGCTTGCCGTAGACGAAGAGCGGCGTGAACATCTTCGACAGATTATCGTCCGTCGCATTGCCCGCGGCGCTGATGACGAACGAGAAGGCATCGTCGGTCGCGCGGCATTCCACGGACACATCACCCGCGCCTGCAAGGACACGGATGATGGCGGAAAGCGAACGTTCGATGAGCGATGCATCGACATCGATATCGACCGCCGGCACGTCCGCGATGGACGTGTTCACCGGGGCGCTGTGTTTGACCAGATCGATGATGTGCGGGACGCTGATGGGCCGCTTGACCAGCGGTGACGATTCCCGGAAACAGGCGCTGTCCGCCGCCATCTGATTGATCGTCTCTATCTGCTGCGAGAGCACGAGGGATATCTCTTTCAGTTTTTCTTTCGACACATCACCTTCTTTCAGGGCGAGCATATCGATATACCCTTTGATGATGGAGAGCGGCGAGCGAAGATCATGGAAGATGATCGCTGCTATTTCACCGGCGGCGGTCAGGCGGGTATGCTCACGTTTCAATTCGTCGTCGGTCATGGTCCCCTCCCGGGGGTCAGCTTCCGGAAAAACGCCGGTAGGCGGCACGGAGTTCCTCGGCCTTTTCCTCAGGCGCCGTGGGATTGCACGCCGCCCATGCCCCTGTTTCGGACGAGGCGTTGAATTTCTGTTTTGTATCCGAGCGCATCGGCGGGAAGAATTCGATGTGAAAATGCCAATGGGCCGAATAATTGCCGCCGTCCACCGGTGCATTATAAAGGCACATCATGTAGGGGAAGGGCTTCCCGAAAAGAGCGTCGAGCGTCCCCGATGCGTTCCTGAGCGTTTCGGCGAACGCTGTCGCTTCCTCCGCGGTGAAGTCGGTGATGTTCTCTACGTGCCGTTTCGCCTGTATCGCGATGCCGTAGGGATAATCGGTGTAGAACGGGAGATAGGTGACGAAGTGCTCGTTCGCGAAGATCACGCGCCGTCCGTCGGCGACCTCTTCTTTCAGAAGATCGCAGAAAATGCATCGCTTGCTCGTATCGTGATATGCCTTCGCATTGTCGAGTTTCCGCTGTATGCGGAGCGGCACCCAGGAATAGCCGTATATCTGACCGTGCGGATGCGGCATGGTCACGCCGACCACCTCGCCGCGGTTCTCGAAAAGGAAGACATACTTTATCTGATCCTCTTTGGAAAGCGCTAGGAAACGCTCCTGCCAAAGCGCCACGAGTTTTTCGATATGCGATACCGAAAGCTCCGGAAGCGTGATGGTGTGTTCCGGTGAATAGAGTATCACTTCACATTTGCCGGCGGCAGGCGCGGTGCGCAAGAGTTCACCGCGTGCGACATCGTCGGGTTTCGGCGGCGTGAGCATGAGCGCGGGAAAATCGTTGTCGTATTCGAGCACATCGTACATCGGCACGTTCTTCCCGTCGCCCGGGCAGAAAGGGCACCAGTTCTTCGGCATCTGCGGGCGGTTCTGCCGGTGGCTCGCGATCATGACCCAGTCGCCGATGAGGGGATTGTAACGAAGTTCTGCCATACGATGCTCCTTACTCGGTGCGTGCGCCGAAGCGCCGCTCGCGTTTTTGATAATCGGCAACAGCCGAAATGAATTCCCTGCCGGTGAAGTCGGGCCAGAGCGTTTCGGTTACCCACAGTTCCGCATACGCTATCTGATACAGAAGGAAATTGCTCAAGCGCCACTCGCCCGATGTGCGGATGAGGAGATCAGGGTCCGGGTCACGGTGCGTATCCAGATGCAGAGATATCGTCTCCTCGGTGATGGCGTTCGGCGCAAGCGTTCCGGCAGCTGCTTTCTCTGCGATGGAGCGGACCGCACGCACGATCTCATCGCGCGAACCGTAATTGAGCGCCACATTCACGGTGAGTTTTGTATTATCCTTCGAGCGTTCCTCGGCGTCACGCACGGTCTTCTGCGTTCGTTCGGGGAGCCCCTTCATATCGCCGATCTGACGTATGCGTACGCCTTTATCGATCGCTTCGCGTATCTTCGTCCTGAAGAATTCATCGAGGAGCATCATGAGGAATTCGACTTCCTGCTTCGGACGCTTCCAATTCTCAGTGGAGAACGCGTAGAGCGTTATCGTGCCGATGCCGGCATGCCCCGCCGCATCGACTATCTCGAGAACGCGTTCGCTCCCGGCGCGATGACCCTCGGTATGCCGTTTGCCGTGAAGCTTCGCCCAACGGCCGTTGCCGTCCATGATGAGGGCGACATGCCTGGGTATCCGGGTCTCGTCCAGTTCTATCCCATCAATTATCATGTGTTCTGTTATGCGAATGCCCGCGCTATACCGCGGAAAGTTCTTTCTCTTTGCCGAGCGAAAGCTCATCGATCTTTCTGATGTAATCGTCGGTCGTCTTCTGTATCGCATCGAGCTGCTTTTTCGATTCGTCCTCGGAGATATCCTTCGCCTTCAGCTTATTCTTTATCACTTCGTTCTCGTCGCGACGTATATTACGTACGGCGACCTTCGATTCCTCAGCGCGTGTACGGACGGTCTTCTTGAGCTCTTCGCGCCGCTCCTGTGTGAGCGAGGGCACCTGTATGCGGATGACATTGCCGTCGGATGTGGGTGAAAACCCAAGGTCGCCTTTGATGATGCCTTTTTCGACGGCCTGCATGAGGCCTTTATCCCACGGCTGCACGAGTATCGATTTCGCGTCCGGCGTGGTGACGGTGGCCACCTGATTGAGCGGCATAAGCTGGCCGTACGCGTCGACCTTCACCCCGTCGAGAATGGCCGCGGTGGCGCGCCCGGTACGCACGGTCTTTAATTCGTTGTGGAAATTGCCGAGCGCCTTTTCCATACGGTCTTTCATGGCAGCGGACATATCGAACTCCTCTCAACCGAACTCACGCGGACGCCTGCGCGTACACGCGTACCACGGCAGTATACCGTACGCATGCTTTTTCTTCAAGAAGCGCAGGACCCCGCGCCGAAAAACATTTCGCCGTCGATATTACGCGGTCTTTTTGCCTTTGCGCTGCTTGCGTGATTTGCCGAAACTTTTACGCCATATCTTCCCGCGTCGCGTGCGGCGGTCGCCTTTGCCCATGATGAACTCCTCGATCGATTCAATGAATAGCGGATACACTCTATCATGTTTTCAACTGCAATTCAATGGCATGTTCCGGCAGTACGGTACGATTATGCTGATAGGGCCCGTAATCCCTGAAACACGGCCGGGGGTCAGCGCGTACCGATCTCGTACCACAACGTTCTGTGTTTCGGCCCGATGCTGATCACTGCATTGCCCTTCGCATCCGCAGCGATATCAACTTTGGTTTTCCTTTGTCCGCGTTCATCGAGAGCCCAAGCTTCCGTCCGGCTTGCCGCGCTCGGCATGCTGACGCGGGCGGGTATCCCTTCGACCATGGTCGGTCCTTCGCCCCAGCTGTTCTCCTTGCCGACTATCCTGTCTACGACAACGGTCCATCCCTTTTTCGAATTCTCCACATATCCTGTTGCGGTGATGAGCCATCTCGAGCCTTTGGAAGAGTCGCCCTCCATTCTCGTTACCGTGATGGCGCTCCATCCGTCCTGCCGCGTCGGCCCCGGTTCGATCGTTACATCGCCCAATTCGTAGCGGTTCCCGCCGCTGTATCCGATAACAGCTTTGCTTCCGGCGGTGTTCACCGTAACGACGCCCCGTTGCTTTTTCCTGAGATCCCAATCGAGTTCGCCGGTATCTGAAATGATCCTATCGTCGCCGACCGTGACCTGCTCCGGGCGAAGTGTTCCTGCGGGGGGTGATCGATCTTCAACGGCGATGAGGGTTCGATGTTTGAGCGGTGTCGCATGGGGGATACCGGCATGTCCGCCCTGCACGGCATCCCATCGTCCGCCGATGGTGCGAAGGATATCGATCTCGCGATCTTTGGTGATACTGGTGCATACCGTTTCTTTCGCCGCGCGCACATCGCCGCGAAGGTACATCGCCCCGGCGGGAATAAGCGTTATCATCCTTGTGGGATGCTGATCGATGTCGATGAAATTACAGATGCTTCCCAGATCCCAGCGCGCTTCATGCGCGAATCGCGATGTGGAAAGATAATCCCAATCCTGCAGCCCCGCATACGCCCCGCGGATAAGATCGCCCTCGCTCACGAACGTATTGGGCGCGCAATGCGCGTATTCGGTGATGCAGAACGGTTTCCCGACGACGCTGCGAAGTGCAAGGTTCGGGATAAGACCGCCGAGATCGTTCACCATCGATGCATACCCTACGGTAAAGTTATTGGAATTCCATGGGGCCGGATGCTGCCAATAGCCGTGTGAGTCGATGGCATCGAATTGTGCCATGAGATTGGGCGTGCTGCAGCCGACGATGGTGCCGATGACCATGGCTTTCGTCCCGAGATCGTTCTTGATATAGCCCTTCATCGTCTTCCAGTATCGATCCTCGGTGTCCCAGAGAAAGGTAAGCCAGTCGCGCTGCGCCGATGCGGTAAGTTCGCCCGGCCCTTTCACCAGGGGTATGCGCCTCCCCTCAAGCCGTTCATCGGTAGTGTTCACCGTCGCCCCGCCGGGTTTAAGCGATACCCCGGCTATCCAGAACGATCCCTTTTTCATCTGAGGATCGAAGACCAATCGCGCCGTATCGTCTGCCTGGCCCATGCGCGATACGAAATGGAAACGCTGCCACACCGGTGTCAATTTCATCGTGTTCATCATACCGAGCACTTTCCAGGGGACACGATTCATGGAAATGCAGACATCCATCGTGGATGCGCTGTCCGCCTTCGCCCAGAAATCGAGCGTGTACATACGCCCCTCGGCAATGGCAATATCCCTCTGTTCGAACCGTATATGCCAGCTCTGTGTTCCCGGCTTCGTTACTTCAATGAGCATGGTTTTCCCGCTCACATTGGGCGGCATATCATCGGTGGGGGAAACGGACGCCCCCGCCCCCGCGTTCTGCTCGAGCAGCCACTGATCGATACCGGCGGCGAAATTCAAATTCCGGATCATCTCATCACCGATCGCCTCAGAGTCGTTCATATTACACGATGATCGCAGGCGATCGTCGGAACCGTATTTCTGCATAAGCCAGTCGTTCCACAGCCCGCGCAGTTGCGTCAGATACAGTTCAGGAAAGGTCCCGACGATGCCGCCGCTGTTCCCTATGCCGCCGTAGAGTATATGGAACAATCCATTCTCATTGTTCACCTCGACGAATGCGACCGCCGGCTCCTCGGTGTAGGGCTTGCCGGTGTACGCATTGGTATGCGTGAGAAGATTGTGCGCGAATTCCTTCTGCAGGTCGATGATCTGCTTGTCGAAAAACCCTATTGCATGCCGTCCCTGAAAGCTGTTCCCTTTCGCCTGTTCTATCTCTTTCGGCAGACCGTCGGCCGCGCTGATGGGGCGATAGTTGAGCAGGCAGAGATATGTGTAAATGCCGTTCTTTTTGAGCTGCGCGATATAGTAATCCATGCGATCAAGCGCCTCGGGGTCGAATACCCGCGTATGCTTCGAGTCGCGAAGGTACAACCCCCGGGGGAACGGATATTGGTCCATGTGATGAAAGCGAACGATATTGATACCGAATTTCGCCATGCGCGCCGCGATCTTCTCTGCATCTTCCTTGGTCGGGAAATTCGCCGCATGGGTGATGTCCACGCCGCGAAGACGAATTCGTTCCTTCCCGGCATAGATATGTCCGTCCTCGCCTGCGCGGAGCGTCCCGAATTTGCCCGCGGGCTTATGCAGCCAGCCGGAGATATTAGCGATGCCGGGCGACGAGTCATCCCAGGGCAGCACGAAGGGAAATAGGGCCGCATCCGATTCTGCTGCTATTGCCGGCAGTACGGTAAAAAGAGCAGATACAATAATAAAAACGAAGCCCGTCAGCCGCATCGATGATGTTTTTCCCATTTTGTCCTCTCCGGATGTGCAATCATGCTCGCACGTACGTTCCTTGTTCTCAGCCATACCATCAT
>ERZ1292625.3907-Hain-H41-01um-R1-3907-length-11544-cov-4_pt1 | contig 11544 bp, 12 predicted proteins | sample MGYA00564400_ERZ1292625 | MGnify/ENA primary metagenome ERZ1292625 (study PRJEB36523, sample SAMEA6512639) | groundwater metagenome | collected 2019-01-08 | study: AquaDiva: Metagenomics assemblies of 32 groundwater samples
TCCATTGATTACATAGACAGTAAACATGTATTTAAATAAGCCGGAGTCATTCGCCTAGGCGAACATGTTAGCCGTTACACCACGCCCCGATATACTTTTCGCAATCAAGACATCCTAACATAAAGCATCAAAAAAGCCCACTTACTTGGCCATTTTCAATATATTCTCAAGACAAGCTGGGAGAATGTACCACCCACTTGAACCATTGAGATGTCCGCCATCTTTAATCCAAGTAACTTTTTCTCCTAAATTTTCAGACAATTTCTCTGCATGATATTTCGGTACCACCGTATCAGTATCCCCATGAATGATGGCGAAGTTCTTCATTTTTGATTTGATTAAGTCAAAATCAAACGGTTTTTCCAAAAAATGTTCAATCTTTTTGTTTGAATTTTTTTCAAATGGCCCAGAGACAAGCACTGCTCCACAGACACCAAAGGTATCTTTTGCTGATTCGATATATCGCAAAATGGCTGGTACCCCGAGACTATGACCCACAAGATAGATCTGATCGGTCTTGTTTCCCTCGATATGTCTTTTGATCTCACCCACCCACTCATTAAGGATTGGATTGTCGGCTTTAGGCATAGCAAGAGCACAGGCATAGATACCATTCTTTTCAAGTTCACCCATAAGCCACGGCCGCCATCCACCATTTGGCCTACCCTCAAAGCCATGAACAATAAACACTTTTTTCATATATAACAGTATAGATTAAAGAAGACAAAAGAGACAGAGATCACAAAATCACATTCTCAAGTCTTTCCACTTTGGCTTTTTTGAGAGTGTAATCAAGATACACGGTCACCACATCAAATTGCCAGTCGACTTCCCTATCGCCGTATTTTGAAAAGAGATAGGTTTGAATCACTTTTCGCATTCGTTCGAGCTTTTTTGGATGAACATTATCTTCTGGACGATAGTGGTCATTGGGTGCTTGCCCTGCGTAGTTCGAAGCGCCAGCGGAGATGCGAAGTAGGGTTTCACGTGTAACCGAAAGGTTGGCAGATACGCTCTTAACCTCAATAAAATAGAGCTTTTTAGCCTTTTTTGCCACAATATCGATCTCTCCCCATGGTCGCAAGTAGTTGCGATCAATGATTTCAAAGCCTTTTTCAGAAAGATAGGTGCAAGCTAAATCCTCGCCCTTCTTCCCCACCTTTTGTTTCTCTGTTTGAGGCATATTTATCAATAAATCATAGCATGGGTGTTACACGCGAAAAAGGCTAAGTGTTTCATATGAAACACTTACTGTATTTCACTATTTTTGACCTATATAATTAAAATATCATTATTTATAGTCATATAATACCACTTTTGACCTTAAAAGGACATAAATTTGAATATGTCCTTTATGCACATGTACACAGAGTTATCCCCAGTTTCACTATTTTCCTGTGCGGGCACCGAGAATCTCCCGCGACTCAAGTCTCGCCGTCGCTCAACTTGGTCTGGGCACCGCCTCGCGGTTTGGCTTACTAGCCAAACATCGCTCCGGCGTTCGATTCCCGACGTAAGTCGCGCAGGTGACTTACTGTGCCCGCACATAAAAAAGCCCCTTTCGGGGACTTTTTTTCTGTGCGGGCACCGAGAATCGAACTCGGATCCCTACCTTGGCAAGGTAGTGTTCTACCACTAAACCATGCCCGCGTCAAATTTTCCTTAACTGACTGCAAAAATACATCCAAACAACAACGAGTATACTCGATTATTTGTTTGTATACAAACTTTGCACACATATCAAAAAGTCTGGAGCAGTCCAGATTTTTTGATATGTGTGCACCCGGTAGGACTCGAACCTGCAATACGACGTCCGAAGCGTCGCGTGATATCCATTTCACTACGGGTGCAGTAAATAACCTACCTATAATACTCGATTAATAGCTTTTGCCAAGCTAATACGGTCCGTAGCTCGGTTACGCCTCCAAAACTTACTCGTAAACACCCCTTGTATTCTGAATTTTTCTTGACCGTGTGTGCCGTTGGTTTATATATGGTTTTTTGAAACAAATCCCTTGGTACACCTACAGCCTGTGCCCAGTAATTTTCACAATTCTCATTGGCATAGAGCTCATGCATAAATAAATGGTACTTAAGGCATTCTTTTGGGTAATTAAAATATTTTTCAATCCATCGAATCATCATGCGCAGCATTTCTGGATCTGAATTAATAAATTGAAAACAAGATACTTTCTTGCCTCCTTCCGCCCAATACAAGCTAATTCCGAGTATAAAAAAGCTGTCGTGCTTGAATAATTCAAAGGATTTTTGGGCAGACTCGAACACAATTTTATCTCGGTCCAAACGTCTCCGGTGATTGGTGTTCGAAGCATTAATTCTTCCTATTAAAACTTGTTTGGATATTTCTGTGTCGAGCAAAAAAACTTCTTCTTCGGTCATTTGCACCCCGCGAAACCAACCAGAAAGAAGGCTTTTTGAAACGGGGATTACTTTACGAATTTCAGAATAGGTATAGCCCAATTTTCTCAATCGAATGGCCTCTATTTTATCTTGTACTCTTAATCTCATCTACATAACATATCACATATGTTCATATATGCAACAAAATACTAGAGTTATTGTATAAAAAGTAAATAAAGAGTAGAATATCTCCAATGAAACCGGTCAAAAATAGTAAAAACCCAACGAAAACCGTCCAATTTCAGATCCCGCCGGAGGTTTCACGTGTAACCGAAACACTCAAAAACGCTGGTTTTGAGGCTTTTTTGGTTGGTGGATGCGTCCGCGACCTGATTTTGGAACGAAAACCGAAAGACTGGGATGTGACAACCAACGCCACTCCCGAACAAATCACTGCACTCTTCCCAAAAACCTTCTACGAGAATAAATATGGCACTGTGGGGGTCGTGGATGAGGCCACAAGCGATGAAACACTGAAAATCGTAGAGGTGACACCATATCGAACCGAAAGCACCTACAGCGATTTTAGACGGCCTGACGAGGTGAAGTGGAGTGACAAGCTCGAAGACGATCTCGCTCGTCGTGACTTTACCGTAAATGCTATCGCGCTCAACAGTACTAAATCTTCAAAAACCCTTGCAAAACAAGACCTTTTTGATTGCACGATGGTTGATCCATATAAAGGACAAGAAGATATTATCAAAAGGACAATCCGCACAGTAGGGGAGGCAAAAGACCGTTTCAATGAAGATGCTTTGCGAATCATTCGAGCAGTCCGCTTCGCTACCGATCTCAATTTTGCCATCGCTACCGAGACCGAGGAAGCTATCCGGTTACACATGAAACTGCTCGAGCACATCTCAAAAGAGCGTATTCGTGATGAATTTTCAAAGCTGTTGATGACCAAAAACCCCATGATCGGCATCGAAATGTGTCGAAGACTGGGTATTTTGGAATACATGGTGCCGGAATTGCTCAAAGCGGTAGGAATAGAACAGAACCAAGCCCACGCCTACCACGTATGGGAGCATTTGCTCCGTTCGCTCCAACACGCCGCCGACAAAGGCTGGCCACTCGACATCCGCCTTTCTGCGCTCTTTCACGACATCTCAAAACCCGAAACCCGGCGCTTTTCACATGAAACAAAGCAGTTTACCTTCTATGGCCACGAGGTGGTCGGGGCACGGGTCACCCGAAAAATCATGGAACGGCTTCACTTTCCAGCTATTTTGACCGAAAAAGTCGTGAAACTGGTCCGTTGGCATATGTTTTTCTCCGATACCGAACAAATCACCCTCTCTGCGGTGCGGAGAATGGTGGCAAATGTCGGAAAAGAGCACATTTGGGATTTGATGAATGTCCGAATCTGCGACCGTATCGGCACTGGCCGACCGAAAGCAGACCCGTACCGATTGCGAAAGTACCACGCCATGATCGAAGAGGCGATGCGCGACCCGATTTCGGTGGGAATGCTCAAAATTGATGGTAAAAAGATAATGGAGGTTACACGTGAAACACCAAGCCCTCGGATTGGCTTAATACTGCACGCTCTTTTGGAAGAAGTGCTAGAGGATCCAAAGAAGAATACCGAAGAGTTTCTTGTGAAACGAGCACTAGAGCTTTCGAAAATCCCGCCAAACGACCTCAAAACACTCGGCGAAGCAGGAAAAGACAAAAAAGAGGAGGAAGATGAGAAATTGGTGACGGAATTGCATAAAAAACATAGGGTGTAGCTGGGGGGGGAGACGACAGACAACAGAGCACAGACACTAGACCAAAAAAACCCAGTAAAATACATAAGTCTGGCTTATGTATTTTACGTGCTCAAGTATTAAAAGATAGTACTGTATACAAAAAAACACCCCGCATTTTACTGCGGGGGCCCACTATCCTTGATTGTTTTGTGGGAAGGACCAATTTTTTTCCGCATGGTGGCGGCGCCTTTTGTGACCTAGACTTCTACTGTCGTATTCACATGTATACGTTAGCATACTAAAATTTAGTGTCAAGTCAAACTTATTAAACCTACCTAAACAAAAACCGCCTTAGAAGTGGTCCTTGGGGAAAGGGTACTTCGTTGGCGGTTTGTGAAAGGGTTCCACAGAGTGAGTCAGTGATCCTAAGGTGACACAATACTTGATGCAAAAAAAATTAAGAAAGCGTGGAAGTATGTGTAAAGCCTCAAAATCGGAACTCATCCAGAGAATCTTTCGAAACTAGGATGGCCGTCCTACCTGATCAAAGAACAATGGATTGAAGACAAGTGGGATGAATGTCTTTTATAATCCCAAGCGATTTGGAGATGTTTCGCTTGTTCTGGAGTCATTGTATCAAGCGTGTCTTTTATGTAAAGGACATATCTGTGGATAACTTATTTGCGCTGTCTTTTATGCGGAGTACACTTATATATGGAACAGTAAAAAACCTACAAACTATGAGTGCTCGCACATCAGGAAGGCACACTCGAAAAGAGGTGTGTCGGGTGTACAAAAATTTTCGTACACCTGACTGGCTCAAGTTGCTCCTTGCAGGTGTTCGTGAGAAATCACGCACCCTGCAAAACTGTCGCGATTAGCTCGTGACCCAATCGAAAACGGCGCCCTCGGACGCCGTTTTGTTTTTCCTTGCAACAAAATATCCGAAGGTGTATTCTGAATATGGAATTGAACAATCAAAAAAGAAAAATCTATGGGTGTACACGCCATGCCGGAAATCAAAGCCGAGTATCCGCATTTGGTTCATTACAATAGTCCCGAAGAAGTGGCCCGAATCCAACAATCCATCGATGAGAGTGAACGACAGCTCTTTGAAGCCGAAGAGGCTGAAGGAGCTCGTCAGGCATTGATTCCACCTCGACCCGTTCCCGACGGTGAGATCGAAGATATCATTTGGAAAGCGGGCCAATCCACAAAAAGGTGAACTTATGCGCATTACTGTACCACCTCCGAAACACGCTCCTCCTCGAATAAATGTCAAGCAATTATTCGCCGGTTTCATCCGTTACCCCACGGCAAAAGAACTAGCTAAAATTGCGAAAATGCTGGATGCGGCAGAAGCCCGTCACGAGAAGCTCGAACGCGAAGCTGAAGCTCGTGAAGCACGGATCAAACCGAGATCTGTCCCCGTAGCCGAAGCTTTGCGCTTGGCGAGATTGATTGGTGGCGACTTACAGCCACACTAAAACTTGCCCCGTTTTCTCAGAAGAGAAAACGGGGCTTTTTCTTTTTCATTCATAAATCATGAATCATGAATCCTATCTCATCTCAATCGAAACCGGGCAATGGTCCGAGCCAAAAACTTCTGGTAGAATCTCGGCGCGTTTCAAGCGAGGGAGGAGCGTAGGGGAGATAAGTACATAATCAATTCTCCAACCGACATTGCGGGCGCGGGCGTTGGCAAAATGCGACCACCAGGTGTAGTGGCCATTGCCTTTTTTGAAATGGCGAAACGTGTCTATGAAGCCGGCGTCAACAAAAGCCTGAAAACCAGCTCGCTCTTCAGCAGTAAAACCCTTGAGACCAACATTTTCTTTTGGTCGGGCTAAATCGTCGGGAGTGTGCGCCACATTTAAATCTCCGCAGAAAATCACCGGCTTCTTTTTTTCGAGAAATTTACAATATGCCAAAAATGCCGGGTCCCACTGCTTGTGACGAAGGGGAATTCGACTCAAATCATCCTTTGCATTTGGCGTATAGACTGTGACCACATAAAAATCTTTGAATTCGGCGGCGATCACTCGGCCTTCGGTTAAAGGGTCACCATACTTGTCGGCGCAGAGACCATATTTTTTAACAATCGCCTCTGGCAAACCGTTAATTATAGAAAGGGGCTTAGTTTTAGTAAAAATAGCCGTGCCAGAGTAGCCTTTTTTCTCCGCCGAATTCCAATATTCTTCGTAGTCAGGCAAATCGACTTCGGACTGGCTTTGTTGCGCCTTTGTCTCCTGCAAACACAAAATATCGGGCTGATATTTTTCGATAAATGGCGTAAATAATCCTTTTTTATGCACCGCCCGAATACCATTTACGTTCCATGAGATTATTTTCATAGGAGAAGTATAAGGTAAAAAGTATAAAGTATAAAGCTCCGACCTACACATCGGAACCCAGTCGTAGTCCCGACCCAGCAGGCGTCGGGATAGAAAGCAAAAACCCCCCGAAAATTGGTTGCCGATTTTCGGGGGGTTTTTGCTTTATACTTTTTACTTGGTACTTTATACTTTCCTGCTATGAAACTTCTTGTGAATATCCCGCAAATGCTTGTCGGTCACGTGCGTATACATCTGGGTAGTGTTGATCGACGCGTGGCCGAGGAGCGCCTGCACACTGCGCAAATCGGCGCCGTTTGAGAGCAGGTCAGTGGCAAAACAATGCCGTACCACGTGTGGCGTGACTTTTTTGGAAATACCCGCCTTGATCGCATAGTGCTTCACAATCCGCTCGATCGAGCGTTTGGTCAGTCGAAGCTCTTCGCCTTCCGCTCGTTCTTTGCCATCCACTTTTACAAACAATGCATCGTCAATATCTGTCCGTTTGTCGAGATAGGTAATCAACGCCTCTTTGGCGGCAGGGGAGAGGAAGACCACCCGCACTTTTTCGCCCTTGCCTCGCACCGAAAACTCGTCGCTCTTCAAATTAAGGTCGCGTGATAGAGAACACAGCTCCGACACGCGCAGGCCAGTGGAAAAAAGTAATTCAAGTATCGCTTTGTCACGCAAACTTTTGAGATCAGTACCGCTTGGCGCGTTCAAAAACCGAGTGAGCTCTTCGGTGGTAATCAAATCGAGATGCCGTTCACCGATTTTCGGCAACTCGATCATTTCGGGAGAAATGGTGGCCACTCCACGCTTGGCCAAGTATTTGAGAAATGCACGCAAAGCAATCAGGTGATACGCCTGCGTCTTTTTCTTCAGCGTGCCTTTGTTTTGCACTTGTCGATTGTCCTGTCGATTGAGCCAGAGGCGATATTCGCGAACACTATTTTCGGTAATATCTTTCGGTTGTTTAGCTTTGGAAAATTCCAAAAAACGCCGCAAGTAGTGATCATAATTTTCCACCGTCTTCACACTCCGCCCTTTTTCAATTTCCACATATTCCAAAAACTGCTGCTTAAGTTCGACAATGTTAGTTGAGGTGCTTCCCATACCCGCAAGTATATCAAATTCCCACCGAAATATTGTGCGACATCAGTCTAAGATGAAGATTTCCAACGGCTCAACAGGCCTGTTGAGCCGTTGGAATGGCTTCGTTGAGCCATTTCATAGCTATTGACAAGATGGGGGCTTTGGGTATATAATATACCCAGAAAAACCATTCATTCTGACTGGTTTCATTGGTCTTTGTAAACAACACGAAAGGAAAAACGGAATATGAAAAAACTAATTCTCCTCGTCGCCACATTCCTGCTCACCGCAGGGTTGGTTCAAGCAGATCTTCTTGTTGGTGGCTCGGCTATGCCTGCAACAGTTGCCGTCCGTCGCGCGATCATACCGATGATCAACATCACGTTTACCAACACGGTCAGTGAATGGATAACACCGACAATTCAAATTCAGAGAATAGGTAGTGTCCCAAATGACAACTTCGGGCGTATCGTGCTTTTGCGTGACGATGGCCTACTTGGATTCTGGGGCACTCCGTTCGACCTAAACCATCAAGCAAGGGTGAGTGGTTACCCGGTGGGTAACAGTGGAGGCAACAGTGCTTCGAGAACATGGACCATCGCCATCCTTATGTCTGATGACGTTTCAGAATACGTCGGGAAGACAGTGGGATTGAATGTCATCAGTATTGGGACGGATGCAACTGTCTCCGGTATTTTGCCGATTCAAAGCGCACTACACACAGTAAGCGAACTGGATCTCTGTGGAGATTTAAAAATCCGCAGTTCTTCACTTCTGGTGGATGCAAATGTCTCGATTGGGACGCCTTCTCAGGTCCTCGGCGGATTCGACCTTGTCGTTTCTCCTGCGGAAAGGATCAGTATCCCTTTTCTTGATGTTGGCATTGAAAGCGATTTCGGGGAAGTGTCGAAAATCACAAACCTCTACATTGTGGACGAGCAAAATACGGTTCTTGCTGGACCCGTCGATGTGAACACTGGTGAACTGATTAGTGGAAAAGTGGGAACAGCCTACTTCAATGACACAATCACACTCAATCCGGGAACCAATCGACTCTTGATCAAAGGAAATATTGGGAGCTCGTTCTTCAATATGGGCAAGATTCGGCTTAACATTGATCCGGCTCCGCTCCAACCCCAAGGACAAACCTATGGTTGGAAGTTCCTCTCAACGCAACGAGGTCCCGTATTCAGTAGCACTATGACCGCTCGCGGTCCGGCGCTCCGGATTCGTCCGGATCCGGCATTTCAACCTCAGAGGGTTTTTGGGGGGAGAGCGGGGGTAGTGATGGGACAGTTCATACTTGACGCTTCACAATCAAGTGAAGACGTGCGGGTGCCTGTGTTACAACTGTCACTCTCGGTTTCAAATGTCTATCCACTACACCTGACAAACTGCCGACTCTTCGATGGAGCGACAGCAGTAACTTCCAGCGCGAATCTCGTTAATCCGAGTGCGCCTGGAGTCGTCACATTTACCCTTGATGGCTCAGGTTTGGTGGTTCCGAAAGGCACCACCAAAACACTGACCCTCAAAACAATCACCATGTGGGGGATTGACATCGGTAGTGTGTCTTGGTCGGCAACATCGCCTCAACAGTATTTGGGAGTAGGGGTTATCAGCGCAAACGCTGCCAGCCTTACTGTTGATACAAGCGCTCTGATATCAGAAACTCGCCCGGCTAATTGGAGTGAAGGAAAAATCCTCTGGGTCAAAGATATTGGTCCGGGCGATCCTCTCTGGGTTGGCGCTGGGCCCTCAACGGTCGCCTCAGTCGAGTTCGACTGCGACCCGGCAAGGCGTTACAAAATCCAGGTCACGACTGACCTCAGGGTGTGGCGCGATGCGATTTCTGGAGCAGGCTTCATGCCAACAGATGCATCGGGCAAGATTGGTTGTTACACCTACTTCACCCGAACAAACGGATTGACCAATGTGTTCAGAGCCGTTGCCGAGTAGTATTGATCATTCGCACCCCACCCGCGTTCGCGCAGGTGGGGTTTTTCTATAGTTTTCCAAAAAAACCGAGTCTTTAGGGTCTGTTTTTGGTCATTTTCTCTCATTCATAAATCTTGAATCTAGATTCTTAATTCTACCCCTTCGGGTTGCAAAAATAGGGGAGCTATGCTATACTTGACCCACTATGATTTCAACAGTGAAAAAGGCAAAAATCATCAAGGAGGTAGGTGTCCACGACAAGGATACCGGCTCATCTGAAGTACAGGTCGCTATTTTGACCAAGCGTATCGAAGAATTGGCTTCTCACTTGAAGATTCACAAGAAAGACAATCACTCTCGACGCGGTCTGCTCGCTATGGTAGCCGATCGTCAGTCTCATATGAAGTATCTCGCCAAGAAAAACCCTCGCCGATACAACGCCCTCTTGAAGAAGCTCGATTTGAAGAAGTAGGAATTGATTCATGATTTACGATTCATGATTCAGGAAGTAGAACCTAAGAAAATCAAAGAATTTACTGATTTGAATGCGTGGCGAGAAAATCACAATCTCGTTTTAGAAATATACACAATCTCAAAACTATTTCCGAAAGAAGAGCTTTTTGGTTTGACCTCGCAGATGCGCCGAGCAGCGGTTTCTATTACATCCAACATCGCCGAGGGCTTTGGTAGACACGGATACAAGGAAAAGATACAATTCTACTACCTCGCCCAGGGTTCTTTGACAGAGTTAAAAAATCAATTAATTCTCGTTCGAGATATTAGGTATATTACGACCCAGACTTTTGAAAAAATTATTGCCCAGATGAACATCGCTCATCAATTATTACAGGGATTGATCAGTAAAAGTAAAACATTTTTATAAACTCACCTGTATTCTCTTTATTCATACATCATGAATCATAATTCATATATCATCTTATGACCGTCATTAAACATTCAGAACAACGCGTCGGTATCTTTATCGACACACAAAATCTCTATCACACCGCCAAAAATCTCTACGGAGCCAAGGTAAATTTCGGCCAAGTAGTGAAAGACGCCTTAGCTGACCGCGCACTCATCCGCGCTGTCGCCTATGTGATCACCACCGAATCGGGGGATGAGAAAAACTTTTTTGAAGCACTCGAGAAAGCGGGCATTGAAACCAAAACCAAAGACCTCCAGATTTTTGCTGGTGGCAGTAAGAAAGCCGATTGGGATGTCGGCCTTGCGGTGGATGCTATCAAGCTCGCACCCAAGCTCGATGCCATTATTTTAATTTCAGGAGACGGCGATTTTGTGCCACTAGTTGAATATTTGCAAATTCACGAAGGATGCCAAGTAGAAGTGGTGTCATTTGGTAAATCATCATCACTCAAGCTTAAGGAAGCATGCGACCAATTCATTGATCTCGATGAAAATCCTCGCAAATATCTGTTGGGAAGTCAGCGAGCCAACTACAGTAGTCGTCCTCCTCGACGGGCGATGCGCCAGGCACCAGCAGTACCGAAGACTGGACCGGCATTGCCTGCAAGTGAGCGTCCAGAAAGAGATATGTAGGAAGAGGGTATAAAGTATGAAGTAAAAAGTATAGTGAAAGACAAGACAAAACCTCCCGATTCCGACGTAGCCCGTCGAAATCGGGAGGTTTTAAAATGGCTCAACAGAGCCACCTAAAAGGCTAAGACACCGTCTTAGCCTTTTACAAAAATGAATACGACTTGCGTTTACACATCTTTTATGCCACCATCATCTATGGAACTCAAACAGAAAGATTGACCTATGAACCTCGACAAATTCAATATCGGTAAGGGTGCCGCGATCGGCGTCCTTTTTGGCTACTTCGTATCCCTGCGCTTCGGCCCGATTATCGGTGTCGTGCTCGGATTTTTGCTCGCCGTTATTACCACCAATGTGAAGGAGTGTATCCTCGCGATGATGGATGTGCGCAAAACCTTTCAGGATTTACGGAAAAGTATTCGCGAGGGTGTAGCTTGCTTTCGGAAGAAGATGGAAGATCCTCTCGAAAAAATCGTGGATGCCCTCACAGGATTTTCTCCTTT
>ERZ1292625.3908-Hain-H41-01um-R1-3908-length-11536-cov-4_pt1 | contig 11536 bp, 13 predicted proteins | sample MGYA00564400_ERZ1292625 | MGnify/ENA primary metagenome ERZ1292625 (study PRJEB36523, sample SAMEA6512639) | groundwater metagenome | collected 2019-01-08 | study: AquaDiva: Metagenomics assemblies of 32 groundwater samples
GTGGCTGGAATCGGTACCGTTATTTCTATGCATCAAAGCGAAGAACACCGAAAAGAGGCGGAAAAGGCGCATATAAATGTGATTATTGCTGGGCATATTTCTTCTGACTCAATAGGAATGAATTTGTTTTTAGACGAGCTGGAAAAGAAAAAGATCAAAATATTGCCGACTTCAGGGCTGATAAGATACAGTCGAAACAAGCGCAAAAAATAATTATGCACTACAAAAAAATAAAATTATCGAACGGACTTAGGATAATTCTGGCGCCGATGCAGGAAACCCAAACGGCGACCGTTTTGGTCATGATAGGGGTCGGTTCGCGCTATGAAAAAGAAAGTGAAGCGGGACTTTCCCATTTTATCGAACACATGTTTTTCAAGGGCACCAAAAAAAGGCCGACAACGCTTCACATCTCCGAAGAAATGGATGCTATTGGTGGGGAATTCAACGCTTTCACATCCAAAGACGTGACGGCCTATTACGCCAAAGCCGATTCCAAGCATCTTAAAACGGCTCTGGATGTCATCGCGGATATATATTTGAACTCAAAGATGGACTCGCTTGAAATTGAAAAAGAAAAAGGCACGATCATCCAGGAAATAAATATGCGCGAAGACAATCCAATGGGCGACGTAGGTGATGTTTTTGAAAAACTGCTGTATAAAAAAAATTCACTAGGCCGCTATGTGATCGGTTACAAAAAAACCGTCGCTTCGTTCCAGCGGAAAAATTTTATGGACTATCTGAAGCGGTTTTATGTCGCCAATGACACAGTTATCTCTGTGGCGGGAAAATTCAATGAGAAAGAAGTGATGTCCCAGCTGAAAAAATATTTCCGTCGCATGAAAAAAGGCAAAAAGCCACCTTTGCGAGGAATCGCGGAAAAACAAAAAAGTCCCGAGGCGGAAATCAAATTCAAAAAAACCGATCAAACGCACTTTATTTTGGGGAATCGGGCTTATCCTGAAAATCACAAGGACCGGTTTGTCTTGGCGCTCCTGTCCATAATTTTGGGCGGAAACATGAGCAGTCGCCTTTTCATCGAAATCCGGGAAAAAAGAGGGCTGGCTTATTATATCAGGACAAATGTTGACGCTTATCAGGATTGTGGTTATCTCGCAACGCAAGCGGGGGTAGAGCACAAGAATTTCGCCTTGGCGGTCAAAACAATTCTCTCTGAATACAAAAAGATTGCCACGGAAAGGGTAGCCGAAAAAGAGCTCCAAATGGCCAAGCATTATATCAAGGGGAGAAGCGTTATGGCGTTGGAATCATCGAACGAGGTAGCTATGTTTTTCATCACCCAGGAAATCAGGAAACAGAAGATATTGACGATCCAGGAAATATTCCGGCGCATTGACAAAGTTACGCCATCGGACATACTAAGGGTAGCGGGGGATATTTTCCAGTCGAATAAGCTGAATTTAGCCGTAATCGGCCCCCATAAAAGCAAAAAAGATTTGGAAATATTGCTAAAAATTTAGGATAATTGTTTCCGAAAATTATGGAAAAAAGGCAAATAGACATTTCAACAGGGATAATTTTCAGGGCGATTTTAATAATTCTAGCGCTTTGGTTTTTGTATTTAGTGAGAGATGTTATCGCGCTTATCTTCGTTTCTATCCTTATTGTTTCCGCCATTGATCCCGCGGTTGACTGGATGCAAAAGAAAAAAATTCCAAGGTCTGTCGGAGTTTCAATAATCTACTTATTCATACTTGCGGTTATCAGTTTATCGGTTTCTTTCCTGATTCCGCCGCTGGTGGAACAATTCCGGGATTTTTCCCAAAAAATACCCCAATTTTCGCAGGCACTGTCCGGCTTTACAGATGATTTAAAGATTTTTTTCGGGAATGAAAATGTTGTAGGCGGGCAACAAGCCATCTCGGGATTTGGCAGCGAATTTTCCTCTTTGTCGGGTAAAATTTTCACAAGAACGGTCGGATTTTTTTCAGGTTTTATTTCGGTCATAGTTATTCTGGCCATGGCTTTTTATATGGCGGTAAAGGAGAACGGCATAAAGAATTTTATTGTTTCCGTGACCCCGGAAAAACACAAACAATACGCCGCGCATTTAACTGAAAGAATAAAGATCAAGATGGGCAGATGGATGCAGGGGCAGCTTGTTCTTATGGTGATAATATTTGCCTTGGATTTTATAGGCCTGTCGCTTCTCAAAGTTCCCTATGCTTTGGCACTGGCTCTTTTTGCCGGAATTATGGAAGTCGTTCCATATCTTGGACCGATTATTTCGGCTTTTCCCGGAGTAATTTTGGGATTTACCATCTCTCCTTTCACCGGTTTTATGGCCATTTTGCTCTATTGGCTGGCCCAGCAGTTTGAAAATTATGTAGTTGTTCCGCAAATTATGAAAAAAGCCGTCGGACTTAATCCCATCACGGTCATTGTGGCGCTTTTGATTGGCATAAAACTTGGCGGAATTTTCGGCGCGATTCTGGCTATTCCTATTGCTGCTGCCGTAGGAGTGGTCACGGACGACTTTATGAAAGAAAATCCAGCGGCGTAAGATAAGGAAACAAAAACCTTCCCGCATAGCGGGAAGGTTTTTTTATATCACTTATATCAAAAGAAAGATCACAGCTATGACCGAAAACAGCAGATCGTTACGGGCATTTTTCAGGCTAAATACTATCTCCTTAGGATGAAAAAATTCATGAACCCGCTTATGAAAATCATAAAGCGATTTGAGTATTTTTAAATTAGTTTTCCAGTATAAGAAAGTAAGTAAATCGGGAAACATGGAAAAAAATGATCCGATTAAAATATTTTTTATTTCAGGTAAACCCGAATTGCTGAAATAAACATAGGTAAAAATAGTAAAAAATCCAATAAATAAATCCAGCGCAACTTTCCAGGCATTGCCCTTCAGTTTGGAATTTTCATCAATATAATCACCATGGCGGAAAGAATCTAAAACATAATGAGTAACTAAGGAGACGGGAATTATCACCAGCGGGTTACTGATGTTTTTTCCGATTACGGCGCCGACTAAAGCATGAGTGGTTAAGATCATAAAAAAGTGGCTTGTGGCAATTCAGCTACTTTGTGGTAACCGGACCACTACAGGATTGAAAAATAGCCGTATTTAAGTTAAGATTAATCCATGCCCGGTAGTGAAATTTTGACCAATTTTCTCCGGGAAAAAATTTGTCTTAAATAAGTCAAAATTCTACTACCGGGTATGGATACAGGCATATTATACATTGTTGCTACTCCCATTGGCAATCTGGAGGATATCACCTTTCGGGCAATAAAAACACTAAAAGAGGCCGATTTGGTCGCCTGCGAAGATACTCGGGTTACCCGGAAGCTTTTAGATCGTTACGGTATCAAAAAACCGGCCATCAGCTATTTTCAGCACTCAAAATTGGCTAAAATAAGCCAAATAATCAGTAGTCTAAAAACCGGCAAGAATGTAGCACTAGTGACGGATGCTGTCACCCCGGGCATTTCCGACCCGGGAAACAAGTTGGTGGAAGAAGCGGTTAGAAATAATATTCATGTTACACCTATTCCTGGCCCATCCGGGCTGACCGCTCTTGCGAGTGTGGCTGGAATCGACATGCAGCGTTTCATTTTTCTAGGCTTTCCTCCGCACAAAAAAGGCAGAGAAACTTTTTTTAAAGAAGTAGTCGCTTCTAAATATCCGGTAATCTATTTCGACTCCGTGTACCGCGTCATAAAAAATCTGGAGCTCTTGGAAAAAATAGCTCCGGGAAAAAAAGTAATTCTCGGCCGCGAACTGACAAAAATGTTTGAAGAAATTGTGCGGGGAACGGTGGAGGAGTGTTTGGAATATTTTGAAAAAAATAAGAGTAAGATAAAAGGAGAGTTTGTAGTAATTGTTTATTAAGATATGAAGAAAAAGTTTTATATCACAACTGCCATAGATTATGTGAACGCCAAGCCGCATATCGGCCATGCCGTGGAAAAAGTCCAAGCGGATGTTTTGGCGCGGTGGCATCGCTGTATTCTAAAAGACGAGACATATTTTTTGACGGGGACAGATGAAAATGCTTTGAAAAATGTCCAGAGCGCAAGAAAAGCCGGCAAAAGCGTGAAGGAATTCATAACTGAGAATTCAAACAGTTTTGAGGCGCTCGGAAAATTGCTGAATCTGTCTTTTGATCAGTTTATTCGGACTACCGAAAAAAAGCATTTTGAAGGGTCTCAAAAATTTTGGCAGGCGTTTAAAAAAGAAGATGTTTATAAAAAGAATTACGAGGGACTTTATTGCATAGGTTGCGAAGAATTTAAAATGGAGAAGGATCTGATGGACGGCAAATGTCCGGAGCACCTGACCGGGCCGGAACGGGTAGAAGAAGAAAATTATTTTTTTAAACTTTCCAATTATCAAAAAAAACTTGGAGAACTCATAAGCCAGGATGTTATCCAAGTAATCCCCAATTACAGAAAAAATGAGGTTTTGAGTTTTATCAAACAAGGACTAGAGGATTTTTCCATTTCTCGTTCCGTCAAAAGAGCGGAAAATTGGGGCGTGCCGGTCCCGGGGGATGACAGTCAAATAATGTATGTCTGGGTGGATGCACTTTCTAATTACATCACGGCTTTGGATTTTGCTACGGACGGAGAATTATACAAGAAATTTTGGGAAGAAGGCGGAGAAAGAGCGCATGTCATCGGGAAAGGCATTTTGCGTTTCCATGCTATTTATTGGCCGGCCATGCTCCTGTCGGCCGGGTTGCCGGTTCCAACTAAGGTGCTGTCGCATGAATACCTGACAATCAATGGCCAAAAATTGTCTAAAACGCTAGGAAATATAATTAATCCCGAAGAACTGGTAGAAAAATTTGGGACGGACGGGGCTAGATATATTTTGCTTTCTTCGCTTCCTTACCACAGCGATGGCGATATTTCCTGGGAAAAAATGACCGAAAAATATAATGCAGATCTGGCGAATGGAATTGGCAATCTTGTTTCGCGAGTTGTGAAGCTTGCGGAGAATTTAGATATAAAAAATCCGGCAGTAGATAAAGATTACGTTCCTGATGACAAATTTAAGGAATTGGTGGGCAAGGGTGATTTATATGGAGCGCTGGAACACATCATCGGTTTGGTGCGCGAAGCCAATAAATATATAGAAGACAACAAACCATGGGAGCTGGCGAAAAATGACGGGAAAAAATTCAAAAAAGTAATGGAAAAACTTTTGGTAGATCTAGGCGCAATCTCCTTTTTGTTGGAACCTTTTTTACCGGAAACCGCTGAAAAAATAAAAAAATCCCTGGAAAATAAAAAAACAGAGATTTTATTCCAACGCATAAAATAGGAAAATACTTCAATACTACCAAGTATTGAAGTATTTATTATATCAATTTATGTATATTGATACTCACGCGCATATTAACTTCAGGGCTTTCAAAGACGACGGAGAAGAAGTGCTTCGCCGTTCTCTTGATAATGGCGTACAAATGATTAATGTCGGGTCGCAATATTCAACCAGCGTCCGGGCCGTAGAATATGCCCGTAAATTTAAAACAGGCGTTTGGGCGGCGGTCGGTGTCCATCCGGTGCATCTCCAAAGAAGAATCATTGAGTATAAAGATGACAATGAACTTCAGCCATCGGAGATAAAAACCAGTGGGGAGGACTTCAATTCCAGCGCCTACCTGGAATTGACGCACGACCCAAAAGTAGTGGCCATCGGGGAGGTGGGACTGGACTATCACCACTTTGAGGGGGGTGGCGACATTGAAATTTTAAAGAAAAATCAAAAAAAAGTTTTTATAAAAGCGATAAGCGTGGCAAACGAGGCGGGTAAGCCGGTTATCATCCATTGTTGGGACGCATATGAAGATCTTTTGGAAATAATCCAAAAATACCCAGTCAATAAAAAAGGAGTTGTCCATAGTTTCATCGGTGGATATAAAACAGCCAAAAAATTCATCGGGCTTGGCTATAAAATTGGACTCAATGGAATCATCACTTATTCCGAAAGTTATGACCGCTTGATGAAAGAACTTTCTTTGGAGGATATTCTTCTAGAAACTGATTGTCCATATCTCACGCCTGTTCCCAAAAAAGGTGAAAGAAACGAACCCACCTTCGTGAAATACGTAGCCGAAAAAATCGCTCAAATAAAGGAAATTCCGGTGGAAGAAGTAGAAAAAATTACAACTGAAAACGCCAGAAACCTGTTCAGTTTATAATTACCACAAAAAATTTAAAAGCATTGACTTTTTTGAAAAATCGGGCGAAAATATCTTAGGGGGTAATAAATTTTTCACCTCCACACCAATTTATATTTTGTTGAAATAAATTGGACAACGGGGGACAGAGAACATTAAGAGGCTAATTGGTGTGGGGGTAAAATGTCAGAAAACAAAAATAATTCTAGTGCGCCCTGGTGGCAACCGGGAATGATTCTATTTGCCAGACTTAGCGGGTGGATAGGCATCCCGATCATAATCGCCTTATTTGTCGGCAAATGGCTGGACAAAAAATACGACACGGAACCGTGGCTGTTTTTATTAAGTGTCGGATTCGCTTTTATTTTTTCTTCCTACGGGATTGTGCGCGATTCGCTAAGAGAGATGAAAAGGATTGAAAAGGAAGAGAAGGATAAAAAGAAAAATTTATAAATCATTATGTCTGTAAGCGCCGAGCAACTGAATACTGAAGAAGTACCACAAACCAAGGTTCAACATGAGGCTACTCTTTTTGCCGAGCCGATTTTCCATTTGGGAAAATTTACTGTGACCAATTCTCTTTTAAACAGCTGGATGGCTGTTTTTGTTTTGGTTATTTTCTTCGTGCTGATTAGTAAAAAAATGAAAAAAATTCCCAAAGGAATTCAGAATATTTTTGAAATTATTTTGGAAGAAGGCTTGAAATTGGCGAATAGTATAACCGGCAGTCGGAAGCGATCAGAAAAATTCCTGCCTATTTCTTTAGCGCTATTCCTTTTTATATTAGTGAACAACTGGCTGGGACTTTTGCCGGGAATAGGAACCATCGGTTTTATTGAAGCAGAAGGAGCGCGTAAAGTTTTTGTACCTCTTTTTCGCGGAGGAACGGCTGATCTCAATACGACTTTGGCGCTGGCTCTTTTCGCGGTGGTCGCGTCCCATGTTATGGGGGCGATTACGGTTGGAATCTGGGATCATTTCAATAAATTCGTGAACATAAAATCACTTTTGGCCATTCCGGGAAAGGTAAAAAAAGATGTTACAATAGTTCTGGTCAATCCGATAAAAGCCTTTGTCGGAGTAGTAGAGATAATCGGCGAGGTAGCTAAAGTGGCTTCGCTTTCTTTCCGGTTGTTCGGGAATATTTTTGCCGGGGAAGTCCTTCTGGCTTCCATGATGGCGCTTTTCGCCTATGTTTTGCCGTTGCCGTTCATTTTCTTGGAAATCATCGTCGGGTTGATTCAGGCGCTCATTTTTGCTATGCTTACTTTAGTTTTTATGACAATTGCGACCAGCCACGAAGAGCACTAGGGCTCGTTTTTTGTTTAATTTAATAATAATTAATTTTAACTTATCTGCGTCGACACTAAATATCCAAACATTGTCGAACGCTGAATAAGCATACAACTTTATGGATCTGACGATGTTAGCCAAGGGATTGGCCATCGGGATTGGTTCTATCGGGCCGGCACTGGCGATCGGAAAAATCGGCGCCAAAGCCATGGAATCGATCGGAAGAAATCCGGAAGCCGCCGGAAAAATCCTTGTTCCGATGCTTCTGGCATCCGCTTTCGCGGAAGCCGTGGCGATCTACGCGCTCGTTATCGCGTTTTCAATCAAGTAACAACTCAACCTCCTCCTCCCCTCAGACGAGGGGAGGATTAAGGAGGGGTGTTGATAAATTATAATTAGTTTTTCAACCCTCCCTTTTAATTCCCTCCCTATCTAGGGAGGGAAAGGAAAAAACAATTCATATGGAAGAACTAGTTAAAACTTTTCATATTGATGCCGGCTTGCTTCTGGCACAGCTGGTTAACTTTCTGATTGTGCTTTTAGTGCTTTACAAATTTGCTTATGGCCCAATCCTCAAAACTCTTAACGAGCGCACAGGCAAGATCGAGAAAGGTCTCAAAGACGCCGAAAACGCACAAAGCAAATTAGCCGAAATGGAAAAAAAGGAAAAAGAAGTTCTGGTTAAAGCCAAAGAAGAGGGGCAAAAAATAATTGACGCAGCTGAAAAAACGGCCAGCAAGAACAAGGAGGATTTTCTTCTGGAAACGAAACAGCAAGCGGAAAAACTTTTGGCTGATGCCGACAAAAAAATTGAAGAAGAGAAAGCAAAAATGTTTGGCGAAATAAAATCAGAAATGGCGAGTTTGGTGGTCGCGGCGACAGAGAAAATATTAAACGAGAAAATCGACGCTGATAAAGACAAAGACTTAATTAAGAAAGCGATAGAATAAATATCCTCCTCTCCCTTCGGGAGAGGAGCTAGAGGAGAGGGAAAGATAAACCTTGTAATTCCCTCATCCGCTCTTCGGGCACCTTCTCCCAGAGGGAGAAGGGGATAACAATATGAAAATTACGATTACACAATACGCGAAAACTCTATACGAATCAGTCAAAGATAAATCTCCAAAAGAAATTTCGGGGGTTATTTCGGGATTTGTAAAAATATTGGCGAAAAATAATCAGATCAAAAATGGCGGGAAAATAATTGCAAGATTCAGCGACATCCATAATCAGGAAAACGGAATTGTTGAAGCGGAAGTTATCAGTCGTAAAGTGTTAAGTAACACGTTAAGTAACAAACTTAAAGGTTTTATAAAAGAAAAATATCAGGCAAGGGAAGTTGTTTTGAAAAATATCATTGACGAAAAAATAAAAGGCGGAATAGTGGTAAGAGTCGGCGATGAACTGATGGATGCGAGCGTATCCAAGAAGTTGAGAGATTTAAAATATAAACTTAGCAATTAAAATTTAATGAATAAATATGCCCGGTAGTGAAATTTCGACTGAGCCGCAAAGCGGCTCCAAAACCGGGAATCTAAAAGAGAAAGTAATAATTAACAAATATTTTTAGGAAATTTGATGATTTATTTTAAAATAAATTGTCGAAATTCTACTACCGGGTATGAGCAAAGATTACATAATCGAACAGCTGAAAAAACAAATTGAAAATTTTGAAACGACCACGCAAACCGAAAAAGTAGGCACGGTAATTGAAGTTGGGGACGGAGTGGCCAAGGTTTCCGGTTTGAGCGATGTGATGGCCAGCGAGATGATTGAATTTCTGCCCTCCTCCTCCGAGGCTTCGGCGGGTGAAAGCGGAATTTTCGGCGTGGTGCTTAATCTGGAAGAGGGCCAGATCGGCGCGATGATCTTGGGCGCCTGTGAAGGGATAAAAGAAGGCGATACGGTGAAATCTACTGGCAAGATCCTTTCGGTTCTGGTCGGAGAAAATCTGATCGGCAGAGTCGTGAGTCCCTTGGGCGAAGCCCTGGACGGCAAAGGACAGATCTCCGCCGAAGGCGGATCCGCCACAGGCGGAAAAACTTCCATTAAATTTTATCCGGTAGAAAAGATCGCGCCGGGCGTCATTACCCGGAAATCCGTCAATCAGCCGGTGCAGACCGGCATCAAGGCCATTGATTCCATGATCCCGATTGGACGCGGCCAAAGAGAACTCATCATCGGCGATCGGCAGGTCGGGAAAACGGCTATTGCAATTGACGCTATCATCAATCAAAAAGGTCAGGACCTGATCTGCATTTATGTGGCTATCGGACAGAAGGAATCAAAAATCGCGCGAATTGTGGCCGAACTGGAAAAGCGCGGCGCTATGGAACATACGATCATTGTTGTGGCAGGCGCGTCCGATCCGGCGGCCCTTTCTTTCATATCTCCTTATGCCGGTTGCGCGATGGGAGAATATTTTATGGATCAAGGCAAAGATGTTTTGATAATTTACGATGATTTGAGCAAACACGCCTGGGCCTATCGGCAAATTTCTTTGATCTTGAAACGGCCGCCGGGACGCGAAGCTTATCCGGGAGACATTTTCTATCTGCATTCCCGGCTTCTAGAAAGATCGGCGCGGCTCAATGAGGATTTTGGCGGCGGTTCAATCACGGCTCTTCCGATCATTGAAACGCAGGCGGGAGACGTGAGCGCTTACATTCCGACCAATGTCATTTCCATCACTGACGGCCAAATTTATCTGGAATCAGATTTGTTTTATAAAGGCGTACGCCCAGCGATCAATGCCGGTCTTTCCGTGTCGCGCGTGGGATCTTCCGCCCAAACCAAGGCGATGAAAAAAGTGGCTGGAAAAATTCGCCTGGATCTGGCGCAGTTTCGGGAATTGGAAGCTTTTGCCCAGTTCGGCTCGGACTTAGATGAGAAGACCCGTCAGCAGATCGAAAGAGGAAGAAGAACGGTGGAAGTATTGAAGCAGGGTCAATATGAGCCAATGTCCATGGAAAACCAGGTGGCCGTGCTTTACTCTCTGACTAATGGATTTTTGGATGATGTAGCGGTAGAAAAAATCGCGGCTTGGGAAGCGGATTTTCACAAATATCTGAAATCCAGCGCAAAGGATCTTCTCAAATTAATCACGGACAAGAAAGAATTAACGGAGGAAGTCGTGGCTAAATTAGAAAAAGCCATCAAAGATTTTAAGGAAGTATATCAAAACGGTAACTAAAAATTTTAAAGTTTAAATTATAAATTTTAAATCAATTTTAAATTACTAAATGTTTAAATGATTAAAAATTTATTCATTTGAATTTCATTTAAAACTTAAAATTGAAAATTTAAAATTAGCTTTTTATGGCCAGCGGTAAAGAAATACGAAGACGAATAAAGTCTATCAATAATACGAAAAAAATAACCCGCGCGATGGAGATGGTTTCGGCTGCCAAAATGAGAAAGGCCGTGAGTCGGGTTTTGCAGATCCGGCCTTACGCTCGAAGCGCCTGGAGCGTCTTGACCAATCTGGCGCGGGCGTTCGCGCAGTATAAAAGCGGGCTTCTGGAAGTGCGGGAGGTGAAAACCATTTTGATGATTGTGGTTTCTTCCAACCGAGGACTTTGCGGGTCGTTCAATTCCCAAGTTATCAAAAAAATAAAGGAAGAATTGGAGAATCCGGAAAGATTGAAGATCAACAGGATCGGCGTGAAAAAAATAGAATCCAAAACCGCGGACGGAGATTTGAAGATAGACTTTATTACCGTTGGGAAAAAAGGAGAAGCGGCGATTCGGAAAATGGGAAGGCCTATCATTGCCACTTTTTCCGACTTGGCCTATGTGCCGACCGTAGAGGATGTGCGGCCACTAGTGAAACTGGCAATGAATGATTATCTGGATAAAAAATATGACAAAGTCGTCATAATTTACACGGACTACATTGCTACCATCAATCAGCAAACCAGGATCAGGCAGTTGTTGCCGATATCAAAAATAGATCTGGAAAAGCAAATAGCGGAGATGGATGTTTTGGCCAAGGAATATGGCCTCAATGAGCCGGAAGTAGAATATAAAGTCGAGCCGAGCCCGAAAGAAGTGCTGGAATATATCCTGCCGCG
>ERZ1292625.3909-Hain-H41-01um-R1-3909-length-11535-cov-11_pt1 | contig 11535 bp, 13 predicted proteins | sample MGYA00564400_ERZ1292625 | MGnify/ENA primary metagenome ERZ1292625 (study PRJEB36523, sample SAMEA6512639) | groundwater metagenome | collected 2019-01-08 | study: AquaDiva: Metagenomics assemblies of 32 groundwater samples
GGCTTCCACGAAGAAGAGAACTACTCCTTCAAGGGCCGCCTGGGACTAAATAGGCAAGTCGTTGCCGAGATTTCGGCCATGAAGGGCGAGCCCGCCTGGATGACAAACATCCGCCTCAGGGCGCTCGAGATTTTCTATAAAAAACCACTACCGCTCTGGGGAGCTGATCTGAGTGGTATTGATTTTGACAATATTTACTATTACATCAAACCGGAAAAGGACAGTGCCGCCTCCTGGGACGACGTCTCGCCGGAAGTAAAAAATACCTTCGATAAACTCGGCATCCCGGAAGCGGAGCAGAAGTTTCTGGCCGGAGTTGGCGCCCAATATGATTCAGAAATGATCTATCACTCCGTTAGGAAGGACCTGGAGGAAAAGGGCGTCATCTTCCTCTCGATGGATGACGGTTTACGTCAATACCCCGAATTGGTAAAAGAATACTTCGGCTCCCTGATTCCCGCGGCCGACAACAAATTTGCCGCCCTAAACACTGCCGTCTGGTCAGGCGGTTCGTTTGTCTATGTCCCGCCGGGGGTCCGTGTTGAAATGCCGCTCCAAGCTTATTTCCGCATCAACGCCAAAAACGTTGGCCAGTTCGAAAGGACTCTTATCATCGTCGACAAAGACGCTTTCGTCCACTACGTCGAAGGCTGTACCGCCCCAACTTATAGTTCCGACTCTCTCCATAGTGCCGTCGTCGAGATAATTGTCAAGGAAGGCGGCCGTTGTCGTTACACCACCATCCAAAATTGGTCCACCAATGTCTACAACCTCGTTACCAAACGAGCCGCGGCCTACAAAAACGCCACCATGGAATGGATCGATACCAACCTGGGTTCCAAACTCACCATGAAATATCCCTCTGTCTATCTCCTGGAACCGGGAGCTCACGGCGAAGTCCTTTCCATCGCCTTTGCCTCCGCCGGTCAACAACTTGACGCCGGCGGCAAGATGGTTCATGGCGCCCCCAACACCACCTCAAAGATCACCTCAAAATCAATTAGCCAGGGCGGTGGTCGGGTTTCCTATCGCGGCTTGGTCAAAGTCTACAGGGGTGCCGAAGGTTCCCGATCCAATGTCGTCTGCGACGCCTTACTCATTGACGACCAATCTCGTTCTGATACCTATCCGGTGATTGAAATAGACGAGAATAATGTCACCATCGGCCACGAAGCCTCCGTCTCAAAGGTCGGTGAGGAACAGCTCTTTTATCTCATGAGCCGGGGCGTCACCAAAGAACTGGCCGAAAGTCTCGTCGTCGCCGGTTTTATCGAGCCCCTGGTTCGTGAACTACCAATGGAGTACGCTATCGAATTGAACCGCTTAATTCAACTCCAAATGGAAAGCTCCGTCGGCTAACCAAGGGTTTAGAATTAAACTAATGCGCTTGGCTTTTATCACCTCCAGTTTCCCGCCCTACACCAGTGGCGTGGCCGTAAACGCCGCGACTATCACCACCGGTCTGGCTGATCGGGAACATCAAGTGGGTGTTTTTATTCCCACCTACCCCGAAACAAATGTTTATAAATCAACAAACCCCCACCTCCACCTCTTCCACCTTCCATCTATTGCCAATCCCTTCAAGACAACCCATCGACTTCTATCTCCTTTCCCATTTTCATTACTTTCAAAACTTTCCGACTTTAAACCTGACATCGTCCATCTCCAGGAACCCCAATTCTTCCTGTTCCCCTTCATAAAAAATTTCGCCAGGAAAAATCAAATACCCCTTGTCTGTGCCCACCATTTTCCGCCGGAGTTTATCACCAACCAACTTCCAACCTGGTTAAGAAAAAAAACGATTAATCGGTTAATTATCAGGGTCGTGACAAACCTCTACAACCAATCGGATCTTGTCATCACTCCCACAAAGACCATGAAAAAACTACTCACCGCTAACGGCCTAAAAACCCCAGTAGCGGTAATCAGTAACGGTGTTGACGTAAATAAATATACGCCCTCGACACAAAATTCCAGGCTGTCCAAACCAAATATTCTTCTCTACCTGGGTCGTCTGGATTTTGATAAAAATTTGGATATCTTTATCCGGGCAGCCAGCCACATCGAATCGAATTATGAGATCTGGATCGCCGGTAGCGGAAAATCAACTGGCTTTCTCAAGTCTCTTACTTCAAAACTTAATCTCGACGACCACGTCAAATTCTTGGGCTATATACCGGAAGAAAAAAAGGTTGACATCTATCGTCAGGCGACAGTTTTTGTACTGCCCAGCACCGCCGAAGCCCAAAGCATAGTTTCCCTGGAAGCAGCCGCCTGTGGTCTTCCTCTAATTTTAGCCAACTCACAAGCCCTACCCGAATTAATCAACCCCGATCACCCCAATGGAGTTTTATTTAGTCCAAACGACCCAATAGACTTAGCTGCAAAAATAGACCGGCTGTTATCAAACCCCCAACAACTGACAAAGATGGGAGAAAACTCACGACAATTCGCCAAAACTCACGACATAAAGGGGGTAATCACCGGCTACGAACAAGTATACCTATCCCTCACTTCCAACAAAAAATGACCACTGGTCTCGTTGGTTGGCAGTCATGGTCGGACACCCATCGTCCCGCCGGATCTTTCCCCCGGCGATATTTTTCCCCATTCCATCAAAACAACCTTATCAAGTATAACCTGGCCGGTTCAAAACCTCGGCGAAAGAACGCCCCTACCGGTTGGTGTTCTTGGCACCATTTCGGAACCCACATCAACGAACAAATTATTCTCAACCAAGCCGGAGCGGCAGCAAAACTCGGCCTGGAGTTTATCTTGATAGACGACGGTTGGACCACCTGGGGTGATTGGTTATTCACCGACAAAAACAAGTTTCCCCACGGATTAAAATGGCTCGTCAAAGAAATAAAGTCAATCGGACTAAAAGCCGGCCTCTGGTGGACTCCCCTTCTGGCAAAGTCATCCTCAAGGTTATTCCATCAGCACCCGAGTTGGTTTGTCCAAAATCTGGAAGGTACCCAAGTTTCCCCGCTTGATATTTTTATCCTCAATAAGCGCCGGGTACTGAATCTGGAAAACCCAGGCGTTATTGAGTATCTAAATCATGTCTTGGACTATTTTTCTGACTGCGGCTTTGAATTGCTAAAGTCCGATTTCCTCTACGCCGCCCACTTCAACCAAAAATTTACTTCTTCAACAATCCCCGACGCTCTTCTCAACCGCCTCCTCTCCACCGTCCATCTTCGGGGTTTTTACTCAATCGCCTGCGGCTGCCCTTTGGTCCCCGCCATTGGCGTAATTGACGCCATGCGCATCTCTGACGACATCAATATTCCCCAACTTAATCACCTTTGGCCATTAAATCATATCGTTGTCTCCCAAAGAATTAACCAACTTTCGGCGAATCTCAAGTCGCGCCTTCCCACCCAGCCTCTTTGGCATCTGGACCCGGACGCTTTCATTTCAGATCCAACTTTGGGAATCACCCCTTCCCAAGCCGGAAAACTCGCTCATTTAATTCAAAATAGTAATGGCCCCATCTTCCTCGGTGACGACCTAACGTCACTCACACCACCCCGATCCGACCTGATCGGCCAACTTATTAACTGAAACACGAGCTTGTGCGTCTAAATGAAATTTAATCTCCGCCTCTTATATCTCTACCTATTCTCTTTCGTCGGCCTCCTGATTACCGTCATCGGCAGCATCCAGATCATCGACCTCGGTCTCAAAACCATCTTCACTCCTCAAATAGATACAAATGGACAAACTGATCAAGATAGCCTGAAGATCTTACTTCTGGATCGATATCAACCGCCATCAGCGATAACTCGGCTGATGGAGAAACCGCTCTGATGTACTCAACCATTACCTTTAGGGTAACCGCCTCCATCACCGCGTCATCCACTATTAACATCTGATCCCCGGACACCAAAAAGTCTTTTCTCAAATAACCAGAAGAGGGATCGGTGCCGATACGGGAAAAAACCATATGATCAACTGGCACTGTTTGACCGAGTTCTTGAATAAACAGCCCCAGATATTCACCAATCACGCATCCGGAAATTCCAGCGGTGATTATCTGAGAGACATTATTTCTAGCCACTTCATTCGCCATGTCTCGGAACTGTCCGATCACTCTCCGCATCTCCCAAAATCCACTATTCACATAGCGCTGTTTTTCACTGGCCAGAAGGATATCTTCACGAGAAATTCCTAAAATAAAATTAACCGTAACCAAAGAACTATGGAACAAACTGATTGTTTCCGGCAATATCCTCCCCTGGTCCTTTATGTCAGCAGCGAACCTTACCGAATTCATTTTGATGAGGTCAAAAACATATTCCCTAGGGTCAGACAAAGAAGGAATGGCTCTCGACCCATCGAAGTTGGTAATCCACAGGACCAATGCCCGCAGTAAATCCATGTCCTTTTCATAACGCAACATTTCGTTATAGTTAGAGAGATGTATCTCCATATAGCTAAACGTGGTGAAATGCAATGACCGCTTGCCTTAGAGGTGTCTCTAAACTTCTTGTGCGACCTCTATCCTACTGCGCCAACGCTATTGAGCGAGTTTTACGTTTTTTGCACTTGGACCTTTTTCGCCATCCACAACATCAAACGTTACGGCTGCTCCAATTTGAAGCTCTTCAAAAGTGACACCGCTTAAGTCGTTGGAGTGAAAGAATAGATCTTTTGTTTCTCCATCACGAGAAATAAAGCCAAATCCTTTTTGTGTTTTTATTTTAATTGTGCCCTTCATTGTTCCATTCATAATGTTTTTTGATAGATTTTTGATTAATGTTTACTCTATCTCCTTTAACTCTCAGTATTTTATCATTTCTGGCAATCACTGTCGAATTTAGGAAGAATATGGCAACACACCACCAAACCATAATGCATTCAAGTAAGGAGCATTGACCCGATGAACCTATGGACAATTTAGGGCCTTACGCCAGCCGGCCTCCTGAGCTTCCTTCTCGGAGCAAAACCAGCGTTCACCTCTCTGCTCATCTATCTGGGTTTTGACATAAGAACCACAACCGGGAAGATGATAAATTTTTTCTCCGGAAGTGCTGATGTTACCTTTAATATCACAATCAATCACGGATGTTTCTTGAACTTTGATAGTTGGTGTGGCAACAACAGGACAGGCTTTCCAAAGTCCCCGCTCGGCTTCTCTGGCTCCTATCTCTGCCGCCAGAAATTCTTTTTGATATTTTATATCCGGAGGATAGCTGTAGGAATTGGCGAAACCCTGTTTAACCAATTCCAGATTAACGAATAGACCATCTACCCAAACATAGCGCAAAAGTCGGGAATACTTGTCTCTATCGGTAATATCTTTTTCCAAACGGACTGTTTTCCCTTCGACCAACTCTTTATTCTTTTTTGAGGCTTCGACGCCAAAACACTGAACGGTTTTCCTAGGATCAACTGTTTCCGGAGTGTCTATGCCGATATAGCGGACTTTTTCTCCGCCTTCAATCTCAATGGTGTCGCCATCAACAACCCGGATTACTTTGAAAGTACCGGAAACAGAGGCAGAAATTGGACTTTCTGGTGGTGATGCCAAAGATGTGGGTGAGGGGGTGGGAGCTGGGGTTGGGACGGAGGGCTTGCTTGCCCGCCCCAATGCAAAACTGCCCAAAAGAAGTAAAAAGATGCTGATTCCCAAAACAAAATTCTTTTTCTCAATTTTCACTACCAAGAACACTATACCAAACTTGGCTCCCCTTGGTAAACGCATTTAAGAACCGAGAAATAGAGTTTGGGTTTAGTCTACAAAACATTCAAACATTGTTCGATTCCCTTTGCCAAGACCCACCTTTAGCCTTCAGAACGGCTAACCTGGGTTAAGTCGAATGAGCTTTATCATCAAGTAGCTGTTTATATTGAACCAGAACCTCCTTCATTTTGTCTTCGGAGTAACCAGGATTTTGCCAAAACTCCCGAAGGTCATAGTTCCCAGTCGCTAGCTTATATACCCAAACATTAAATAACTTGTCTGGTTTGTCTCGAAAAATAATCGAAATCTCCTTACCACCAGCCATAAAATCATTTATTGTAAAAACGATTGGTTCAACGGTGACTGCGGTTATGGTCCCAGCTTTGCTTGCTTCTGGGCTTAGGGCAATAGTAGGCGTGGATGCAGAAGGCACTGCTGGGTGTACTCCACCTGATATAGATATTACAAACGCCGTTACCGCCGTCACTATCGCCTTCCAAAGGTTTAGGAACATACCCAAATTATACTAGCTTCCAAACACCACATCGGGGTCTAGTTCGAAAATTCGCCTTTTAACCAAGTCCTTCAGTTCTGAGTCCTTGTAATTCTCAATATGAGAGCCGAAAGCCAAGAAGGTTGCTAAATTGCCAGCAAGTCTGAAACAAACACGTGGACACTGACCAGAACGTAGCCCCTTAACTGGCATTATCACTTTATAAACTTCAACGTTAGCCCCTAACCTATCAACCCGCCTCAAAACCTTTGGTGAGAGGGATAGTTCTGGGTTGACGGGACGAAACTGTTTCTCCAAAAGGGTCTTTAGATGCCGAAAACCGATTCCTCCGTCGTGCTTGCCATTAAACTTCTCAATCTCTTTAGAAAAAGTCGGATGCTCCAAAAAAGACAAACAGGGGTCCGATTCCATAACTTAAAAATCGGTGCCTCTGTAATATGACAATTCAAAAGGAATCTCCTCGCCCTCCTCTACAGCAAGATAGGGAGCTTCCTTGTGGGTTAGTAGTTCAAGTTCTTTTCCAGTTTTGTCCCCATATTTTGAAACTATTCTCTCAAGCATAGCAACTTCCTCAACGTCGAAAACACTCATATCAGGGTCCCCGATTGCCTTATAGACTATCGTATCAATATAGCCAGAGCCAGTCTCGTTTGGTTTGACACTAAGCAATCCTTCCTTACTTAAATCATTTGCTATAACGTCCAGGTATGAAGGAGCGGGCCCCATCTGCAATCGATGATATACATCACCAGTGATTGGCCTATCATACTTCTCAAAGAAATCGAAATCGAGGTAATAAAAGAGCTTATATAGCTTCTTCCTCCCCCAGACAGAGCCTCTACCTACTTTGCTGGCGAAGTACAAAATCGCATTACGGTACTTCTGCTCATTCAGTTTAAACATATCTTCACTTATCATAGTAGCACGAATTGTATATCCGCAGTGCTAAAATAGCCACGAACCTCAATTTTTGAAAAAGTTGAGCAAAAAATGGATAAGATTTCCGAACCACAAAAAAGCCCGCTGTCATAGGACAAACGGGCAATTTTTTAGGTGTTCAACCTGTTTTGCTCCCCCTCCATCTCCTTACACGAATCATGATCAAATAGTGCTCTCAATCCTAGAGCAAGTTGGGGTATGTTTCACCAACATTCAATTTACCAGTCAGGTGGTCTGGGCAACAAAACGTCCTCCCGCGGGTTGGCCAAGACTTTCTTCATGAAGTGGTCGGCTCCATCAAAATAAAGAACTAGATCATCAGTCTTATTTGTCATCCTCTCTCCATCAGCCAAGTAAACGAATCGTTTAACAATGTCTTCATTGACACTAAAACTATACTTTTCATAAAAGCCTCGATTGTGGACCTTACAAAAACCTATTCCCGTCTTGCCTTTGCCACTAAGATACTTCTTAACCGCTCTCACAATTTGCCCACCGTATCCCCTTCCTTTTTCATTCGCCAAAATTCCTCCGATTCCTAACAAAGAAAAGGGTTCATCGTCAAACAGAACAGGCTCGATCACAATCAACCCGCCTAAAGCGAAAAGTTTTCCTTCCTCCATTAATAAGAAAAACACAGCCTCACCAAAATCCCTATCCTCCAGGGGCCGTGCCCCAAACTCCCTCTTTTTGGCCTCGTCAACCTGGTTAATCTCACTATGGGTAAGTTCTATCCCTTTCTTAACTAATACTTCCACTCAAACATTCTACCAAAGTTAGAAAAACGATAATGCTCCCAAGTCCTGAAATTCTAATTTCTTCTACACAAGTCATAATCAGCACATTTTTAAGTTCAGATTTCGAATCAATTAAAAATATGTGGAGTGAAACAAAATCGATATTACAATAAATCAAAGGGTTCGGGTGGTAGGTCTTTATCGCCAAAAAGTTTATCCAACAAAGTAAACATTTCTCTATCTAGCCTTGCACCCAAGTCAAAACACAATTTTTCTATTTTTGGGAACATTGCCAATGCAATCTTTCTAGTAGATACTGTTATGGCGATATCTTTATTCTTTGGAATTCCAGGAATAGTTGATGTTCCTTTTGGAATTATTTGCACATTCCGATGCAATCTGTCACTGTGAGCTATGAGTGTATCTCTTGTTTCCAAAATCTTTTCGTGAAGCCCTTGCATCCACGGATCACTAAATTTGTTCCATTTTTCATCCAAGCGGCCATAGGGTCTATTTTTTCTGAATGGTCTCGAATAAGCAATTACGATTGCATCTTGTAAGGGTTGGAAATTTTGATCAGCAATAACACTAACTGTCTTTAGAAACAGTTGTGTCGTAAAAAGAGCTTCGGTTACATCATTGTGGGCAACAGCAAGTTTATAAAGTGTAATTTTATCTACTTGGGTAATGTCAATTTTCATAGCTATGAAGGCTTTCAAATCCGTAGAAATTGCTCCCCCTCCAACTCCTTACCCGAATCATGGCTAGGTAAGCACAACTTAGTAACGTTTAAATATCACTTGTTTACTTCCAGTAGATAAACCACCCAGGGCGCGAGCCTAGTTTCGGAAATCCAATCATGAACCCCCAGATGGCCAGGAAGATTCGCATCGTCTCTCGCTTTAGGTCTTTTTTTAGAAATTCTTTTCATACCAGCCAGCTTGAACGCTTTTTCCAGATCTTTGTCCCTCCAGACATGGTCAACGAAATCAAATTCAAGTTTTTCTCCATTTTGACCAATCGCTTTCATAACTCCTTTTGCTTCTCTACCCATTCCAAACTTAACCGCCTCCTTATTTTCGGGAAACCTCGAACAATCAAACCGCCTCGTTTCAACTTCGTATGATTCTGCGGTTGGGTTAGTGACCAATATCTGTCCTCCCTTCTTTACCGCTTTCGCGATATTCTTTAATCCATTGACCAAATCATCAAAGTTACCAAAATCTTGGAATACATCAGTTACTACTGCATAGTCAAAAGAATTTTCCGAAAAAGGCATTTTGTTAATATCTGCCTGTAGGACCCGACTCTCCAACCGACCACTTTTAAGCGCGGCTAGGTTTAAATCCAATCCATAGTAGTTATCAAATCCCATCATCCAAAGATCTAACATTGTTCCGCCTCGTCCATAGCCGGGAATGAGAACCTTCCCTTTTCTGTCCCATTTTTTTGTGAAGTTCGATAACACCGAACCGGCTATTAAGTTTCTTTCCTGTTGCACCACGGGATAATGCTCTGCAAATCTTTCATCAGTCAAACTACTATATCTCTCCCCGGCCATAATCAGATTCTACAGCAACTATGAAAGTCCCAATTTATTTTGCTCCCGAGTCCTGAAGATATAATATTAGCCTCAAATAGAATAAGCAAAGCATTCATAGGCTCTACTCAAACTGGCGCAATAAAGGTCAGATGGGAAGAAAAATGAGGGATAGAATTAAGTATTCCCAAAATTTCTTAGCGGATCCCGAGTTGGTGAAAGCTCTTATCAATAAGTCCAGCATCACCACCAATGACATTGTTTATGAGATTGGTGCAGGAGAAGGGATAATCACCAAACAACTTCTTTTAAAGGCCAAAAAAGTTATTGCTTTTGAACTAGATAGAAATTTCTTTGGCATACTGGACAGAAAATTTGAAGGAAAAATATCTGTAGAACTGAAATTGGCAGACTTCTTAAATAGCGCCTTACCAAACTATCCATACAAAGTTTTCTCAAATATCCCCTTCAACATTACTTCTGCAATCATCAAAAAACTCACCTTAGAGAGTTATCCCCCAGAAGATGCCTATCTCATTATTCAGAAGGAAGCCGCCATGAAGTTTGCAGGAAAGCCGTTAGACAATAAAAATAGCCAACTGTCTGTTATCTTGAATCCCTGGTTCGAATTTACTATTAAACATAGATTCAAACCAGATGACTTTAATCCGAGACCAAATGTAGACATTGTCCTTCTTGAGATCAAAAAAAGGAGTGAGCCTTTAGTAGAAGATAAAAATAGATATGAAGATTTTGTCACCTATGCATTCAATCAAACCAAACCCAATATCGTAGAAGGCCTCTCAAAGATCATTGCCAAACAACATGTGGTCAACTTGACAAAAACGGTTGGATTCACCCTAGATTCCAAACCTAGTGAACTTGACTTCAAAGATTGGGTCAGTCTCTTTAACTTATTTCTAACAATGACTGATCAACAACAGATAATCGTTAAGGGTTCGTTTGCAAAACAATTAAAACAACAAGAAAACATCGAAAGGGTTCACAGAACGAGAACTGATGAAAGCTGGAAAAAATACGAGCATCAATAAGGCTTGGAATTCCGAAGAAATCCGTAGAAATTTGCTCCCGAGTCCTGAAACTCTAATATCAACAACAAATAGGCTAATCGAGGCTACTGGAACAATACGAACTAAGTGGGATGAAATCAAGAGAACTCAGATAAATCTTTCAGACCATCTGGTAAATTATCAATACCGGTAAACTCTTTGACGACGATGGACTTAATCTTTTCTTTTAACTCCGACTTCAAATTGGGATGTGTCATCTCTACCTCTCCACCTATGCTCTCACAATCATCTTCTATCAATATATTTGGGAAAGGTGTCATCCTTTCAACTACATCTCGATAGTCTTCACCCACACCACGATGATAAATCTCGCCCTTAGGGAAACCGTACTTTTCCAGTATCATTTCATCAGCTTTCAGTCCTTCTTTACCAACTAGCTCGTCTCCCCTGGCCTTTTTATTCTCCGTAAGCGCACTTAAATAACTTATCTCAGCCCCTTGTTCTACCCATTTACTTAATTTATCCACCGCCCCGCCTACCGGCACATAATTCGCAAAATCCCTAACTGACCCCTCTTGATTAATTACCTGCTGAATAACTTCTTCTCGTGATTTACCAATTGCCCCCCTGTGCATGATCAGCGTACCGTGGAGAAAAATCATTATTTTCATATCCAAAGTATACAAGGCCTGGAATTCCGAAGAAATCCGTAGAAATTGCTCCGCCTGATAGACAACATTAGAACCTATTATCAGTTAAAAAACTCATTTATTGGCTTCGATTCAACAAATCCATCTTTGAAGCAAACAGAAATTTGATAAAATGAAAAATCCCACCAGGGGGCTTTTCCATCTGTTGAATATTGCCAACATGCATTTTTAGTATCCATTCCAAGTTTACCAATTGGCTCTCCAATCAAATTTTTAACTTCCTCTGACTTCATTCCGACTTTAACTTCATTGTATTTTTCCCAAGTAAATTTTTCAGCAAATATTGTATCTATGTAGGGATTGGGTAGAAAATGACCCTCTGGAGGTAATATGCCGATAACAACTAATACAGTAAGAGCTAAGAAAATACTT
>ERZ1292625.3910-Hain-H41-01um-R1-3910-length-11531-cov-9_pt1 | contig 11531 bp, 12 predicted proteins | sample MGYA00564400_ERZ1292625 | MGnify/ENA primary metagenome ERZ1292625 (study PRJEB36523, sample SAMEA6512639) | groundwater metagenome | collected 2019-01-08 | study: AquaDiva: Metagenomics assemblies of 32 groundwater samples
TTTCCCCATATTTTGGCCAGCTTTTTCTCACTAAAGTTTGTGCCTAATTTTTCTGCGACATCTGAAAGTGAATCTCCTTCCCTCATGATGATCGGACTTTCAAAATTCGGTTCTTCATCCGGTTGAACAAGGTATACTCTTAGGAGCTTTAATTTTTTCCAAATTTCTTCTTTTAAGTTATCTAAACCAATATTCTTTTCAGCGCTTATAGCTAGATAGTGATCGGTAAACAGTGAACGGTGAACAGTATCTATTTTATTAACAACAAATATGGCAGGGATATAAACCCTGCTTGTGGAAAAAGAGTCAATGAGGGAGTCAATTGTGACCTTTTCCTTTATGGAGATGTCTGCATTTTTAATACCCATTTCAGAAGCTATGCTTTTAATCGTTTCTTCTTTCAAATCCTGTCTTATGTTTGTATGAATTGTTATTCCTCCTGTCGGTTTTTTATCAATAAGAATATTGGGTCTAACCTTGTTTATTCTGATTCCTGCTCCTTCAAGTTCTTCTATCATCTTTTCTATATAGTTAATTCGTTGGACATCTGAAATAACAATAAGAAGATCCGAATTTCTGGCAACAGATAATACCTCTTTTCCTCTCCCCTTTCCTTTTGAAGCTCCCTCTAAAAGTCCTGGAATATCAAAGATCTGAATATAAGCATCTTTGTAAAGCATCATACCGGGGATTACGGAGGTTGTTGTAAAAGCATATGCCGCAACTTTACTTTGGGCATTTGTGAATTTGTTTAAAAGGGTTGATTTACCTGCGGATGGCGGTCCAACTAAAACGACAGACGCATCTCCCGTTTTTCGAAGGGCAAAGCCCGAAGACCCGCCAGAGCCTTGGCGACGGCGGGTTGACATTTCGATTAAATTATCTTCAATTCTTGCAAGTCTTGCACGAAGTTTTCCAATATGATGCTCCGTTCCTTTGTGGTAGGGGGTTTCCCTAATTTCCTTTTTAATTTCTTCAATGGTTTGGGTGAAATCCGCCATGTAAGGTATAATATATCAGATTTAAGCGCCTGTAGCTTAACGGACAAAGCAATGGTCTTCGGAACCATTAATGAGGGTTCAATTCCCCCCAGGCGCACCGATGAAGTACATTTTTGTTTCTGGTGGAGTTGTAAGCGGCCTTGGAAAGGGAGTTACTTCAGCCTCTTTAGCTTTTCTTCTTAAATCCAGAGGCTTTAGGGTTACCAACGTTAAAATTGACATGTATTTAAATGTTGATGCCGGAACCATCAGGCCTCAGGAACACGGAGAAGTGTTTGTAACCGATGACGGCATAGAAACGGATGAAGATCTGGGACATTACGAAAGGTTTTTGCATGAGAATCTTTCTAGGGAAAATTACATAACAACGGGACAGATTTATCAGGAGGTAATAAGGCGCGAACGAGCTTTTGAATATGACGGGGAGGATGTTGAAGCAATCCCACATGTTACCGATGAAATTACAAGAAGGATTAATTTGGCAGGAAAAAAGCATAACGCGGAAGTTGTGATTATTGAACTTGGAGGAACAGTGGGAGAATACCAAAACGGCATTTTTTACGAAGCCTCCCGGATTATGAAGCTTCGAAACCCTGACGATGTAATTCATCTTCATGTAACTTATCTGCCTTTCTTAGCAAACATTGGGGAGCTTAAAAGTAAACCGGCCCAAACAAGTGTAAGAATCTTAAACGGTATGGGGATTCAACCTGACATAATGGTGGCAAGAACTGATATACCGATTGATCAGAAAAGATTGGAAAGGCTTGCCTTGTTTTGCAATATGAAGCCTGAGGTTATTTTTTCTGCACCCAACTTAAATACAATATACGAAGTTCCCCTTCTTTTTAATGAAGAAAATGACCATCTGGATGTAACTTGTCTAAAGCTGCTTGGTTTAAAAGTTAAAAAACATCAAAAAATAGAAGTTTGGGAGAAGATGGTCAAGAGGGCAACAACGGACTGGAAAAAAATATTGAAAATTGCCCTTGTGGGAAAATATTTTACAACAGGAAATTTTAGTTTAATTGATTCATATGTTTCTGTGGTTGAAGCTTTAAAACATGCCTCGTGGAAGCTTGGCGTAAATGTTGTTTTTTCCTGGATTGATAGTGAAGAATTGGAAAAGAAAAGAATAGATATTCTAAAGGGCCACGATGGAATTATTGTTCCCCAAGGCTGGGGAAGCCGCGGGACAGAAGGAAAAATAATGGCAGTTAAATATGCAAGGGAAAATAATATTCCCTATTTGGGTCTTTGTTTTGGCATGCAGATGGCGGTTATTGAATTTGCCAGAAATGTTTTAGGCCTTAAGAGAGCAAACTCGGTTGAAGTTGACTCAAAAACCAAATACCCGGTCATTCATATAATGCCAAATCAAAAAAAGTATCTGGAGAAGAAACAATACGGAGGAACAATACGTTTAGGATCATGGCCTTGTACCTTAAAAAAAGGGTCAAAACTTGCAAAAATATATGGGGGTAAAAGCCTAATTAACGAACGCCATAGACATAGATATGAGTTTAATAATGTTTTTAAAGAAAAATTTGAAAAGAAAGGTATGGTTTTTTCAGGAACAAGCCCCGATGGAAAATTAGTTGAAGCAATAGAACTTAAAAATCACAAGTTTTTCATTGGAACTCAGTTTCACCCGGAATATATAAGCAGGCCCCTTACACCCCATCCCATCTTTGTTTCGTTCCTCACTTCAATGTTATAATACCTATATCTTGTCGGGGTGGCGGAATGGTAGACGCGCCGGCCTTAAGAGCCTGTACCGCATTAGCGGTGTGGAGGTTCGACTCCTCTCCTCGACACTTGGGTTCTGACGGAGTGTGGCTTAGTTGGCAGAGCGCCGCGTTTGGGACGCGGAGGTCCCCGGTTCGAGTCCGGGCACTCCGACCAAGCGGGATTAGTTAATCGGCTTAACATCAGCTTTCCAAGCTGAATAGAGGGGTTCGACTCCCCTATCCCGCTCAAAACTATAGGGCTTTGAGGTTTCCTACGATTATTGTAATATCGTTTGTTTGAGAAGAAACTGTTTTTGTATTTTCTAATTGATAGCTCTTTTTTAAAGTTGCCGCTAAGGTACTAACAAAGTCGGGGTCGATTCCTGTTTTTATGGTTATTTGGGTTTTTGTGTAATCATAGGTTGCTGCGTTTCCCGTTGATAAAACAGTAAAACCTGCAGATTCAATTAAAGTCTGTACTTTACCCGCTTCCCCTTTTATGCCGCTTCCGTTAAGAATTTTAATTTTATATTTGCTTAAACTTGCACTGGGGCTGGCCGTTGGTTTTGCGGTTGGGGAAACTGTAGATTCAGCCGTAATATTTTGACTTTCTGAAGTATCCGTTTTTTTAATATCTGATATTTTTTGAATACCAAAAACATAGGCAAATATTCCTCCAATAAGTAGACCCAGAAGAAGCATCCCCGGAATTAATATCCAAAGAATATTAAATGAAGATTCTTCTTTGATGTCCTCTTTTATTTGAAGTTCCTCAATTACTACTTCTTCAGCAGGTTTAACTTCTTCTTTAGTGTTCCCTACTTCTTCAACAACCATTCTCATTTTTTTCTTTTCTTCCATATGTTAAGTATACATAACTATATTAATCTTGGCAATTTTGGTAGAATAGAGCTGTATTTGGTGGGTGTAGCTCAGTTGGTTCAGAGCGCCACTTTGTGGAAGTGGAAGTCGCGAGTTCAAGTCTCGTCACCCACCCAATAGCGTATGGGGAAAGGAGGTTATTTCAATTCTTTTGTTAATTTGTCAGACACACCAAAATAGTTTGCTTCTTCAAGAGCGGCGTAGGAAATATAATTTTGGGGTTCAATTGAAAGCTCTCGCATTTTATCAATCGTTAAAAACTTACATTGTTTTATTAATCTATCGTTTGTCCATCCATATTTTGCCAATTCATTTTCGGAGGACGAGATGGCGGCATTTACTGCGCTAAATGAAGCTGTCCAATTACATCGGGAACATATTTTTCCTGAAAGTTCTCCCAATGCCTGTTCATTAACCAGGATGTGTTGCGGATTTAGAAACAGCTTTTCATTGCTTGATACCGGAGAGTAATACCTTTCCGGGGGAATGCATTTGAGAATAGTTGAAGAGGTAACAAAGACAACATTAATTCCGAGTGAAGCGGCAAACATGGAAACGGTTAATATTCCGTAATGTGTTAAAAGCGGTGAAAAAATGAGAAATTGTCTAGGATTTTCCCTTGAATTCCCATTAGCTTTTCTGATATGTTCCACCACCTTTCTTAGTACTTCTACATGCTGCATTCCCGACGCCGTGTTATCTGCTATCGCAATTGTTTTAATGCTTTCAGGAACCAACCCTTCAAAATTTATGTCACAAACCTTGGCAATTCTTCCGAAAGGGTTGTTGGGATCATCAACCTCTTCATGTTGCGAATGTACGATTGTATATGGAATATTTAACCTGTGTTCATTAAAAAAACCTCCCTCGAGCCTCATTAACGGACCTTCCCGGGCGATATGCAGCATAAACATTTGCGATTCTAAAGTATCGGTTGTGTCCAAATTTGAATTTATGTCATTCATCAAAGGTCCCAATTTAAGAGACGCTCTCATTGCATAGGCCATATCTTTGAGTGCGGGGTATCCCGTATGGAATCTCGCAGGAATAAAGTGAAAATCATTTATTTCTTTATCATATTTTATTCTTCCGATTGTTATCGCGTTATTTTCCGGAGTATCAACAATATATATTTTAGGTTTATTTAAAGATGAAGGGAAAACGGGTAAATTAAGATTGATTTCAAGATAACTTCCGTTGGAAACTCCGTTTTTTTGTTGTATTTTACCCTGCAATTCCTGAACCTTATATGGAGTCGTGTAACTAAATCTGCCTTCTTCTCTTTTATTGATTAAATTCGGGAAATTTTCTGCCAGAGCATCCGCGGCTTTTGAAATTTCGACAAATGAAGGGGAATTCGGATTTCCGGTTAGTCTTTCACGCATTCAGCAAAAATATAACATCTAGACACTCATGTCAATACACTTAATATCTTTAAGCGTAATGGCTAAAAATAATCTAGTACATCTCCGATGTGTACTTTTTGAAACTTAAAAAGGTAATAAGGGAAAAAGACGGCAATTGTCGAATCGCGGTTGGTTTGGCCAAAAAGCATGAAAAAAGAGAACCGACTAATGATAAAGCTTATAGAATGGAAGGATCGGTTCGCGTTCCTATTGATACAATTAATGCACACGATTGTGGGGTTACCACGGAAGAATGTAGCCAAAATGAAATCAGTTCTGAATGTACTAGGTTTAGTAAGTTTCATCCATTGTAAACTTGATTTTCATTTAAAGAAGATAAATTGTGTTGGTAATTATAAGTAAGAAGTAAAGCCTTCAATACTTGATAATCAGTTGAATTAGGATCAAAATTGGTTCGAACGTCTCTGCATAGACGACGCAAGGTAAATTATTTTTGGTTTATTATGTGTCTTCAGATTATGAATTTCATAGCTCCGTCTGGTACTTATGATTTAAAATCGGACGTAGTAAAATAAGCTATGAAGCGTAAGATTCAGGATTGGAAAAAGTATCATAGATTTCAGGAAAAGGCGGGATGGTGCGGGCCTGCCGTAATTCAGATGGTTTTAGCTAAGTGCGGGATTAAAAAGACCCAGGGAGAAATATCCCGTTATGTCTATAAAAGCTGGTGGGGAACTCCTCAACTGATGATCCTTGCTTACTTAAGCCGTTTTTTTAAAATTGTTAATTACAAAAATAATGCCGCATTTGCCGATATTTCATTCCATTTGAATAAAGGAAATCTTGTAATCTTGGATTGGTGGGATGATTTTACCAAAGATAGAGCAGGAGGACACTACTCTATCGCAATTGCCTACGACAATAAGCTTCGCGCATTAACCTTAGCTGATCCGTCTAATGATAGACCCGGGATTTGGACGGTATCCAATAAAGAATTCAGGCCCAAATGGTACGATACCTTGGATGTCCATGATAGAACCTGGATAGAAGGCTGGATACTTTGGGTCGATCCTAAGAGTAGGATATAACTACTTTCTTGATACGCTGTAGCTTATAGGGTGATAAAGAAAAGCTGCGGGAGAATCCTCTACCAGAAATCTTTGAAAATCAAGGTATATCTTTTTTCTTTCGCTTTCATTTGTAACTGTTCTTCCGTCCTCAAGGAGTTTATCAATTCTTGGATTTTTATAATTTGATATGTTTGAAGCCTCTTGACTCGAGTGCCAGAGAGAATACTGATCGGGATCGCGGGGGATATCAAGTATTGCAAGGAAGGCATCAAAATTTTCAGGAATGCTTGAGATTACCTGAACATTCACTGTAATTCCTAAATCTCTCCAGTTTTTTGCAATTGCCTCTGCTTCATCTAAAAGTACGGGGGTTGTAGCTATATTTAATGAAAGATTATTTAAGACTTCTTTAGAAAGGTCCTTCATCATGTCTTTAGCTTTTACTAAATCATAATCGTAGGGTTTAACTTGGGGATTATATGCCCAGGAATCAGGAGATATAGGACTAATTGACCGAACTTGCGGAAGCACATCTTTATTAATTGCATAGGTTAGGGCCTGTCTTAAGGTTTTATCTGATGTCTTTTTTTCCTTGGCGGTGTTGAAAAAAACCGCGGTAAATCTCTCATAATCAACTTTTTTTTGTACATCAAGAGTTTTCCAGGTGTTAAATGGTTCAGGATTAAAAATATCTATTAATTTATCAATCTCTCCTAATTTTAATGCGAGTTTTGCTCTTTCTTCCGTTGGAAAGAATTTAAAAATCATGCCTTTTTCTTTGGGTTTGGAAAGATTAATCTGTTCTACTATGTTTCCGGCAACAGTAACATTTTTAACCCTCCACTCGCCTGTTCCTAAAAACCCTTTTCTAAAAATAGGTTTAGATAAAATTGCAGGAAACGGAGAAAATGGTGTTTGCAGCTTAAAAACAATGGTTTTGGGATCAGGTTTTTCGGTAGCAACATCCGAAAAGTTTATTTGAATGTCACTGCTTACAATTTTCTTTCCATCCTGCCATGCAAAACCATCTCCAATATGAAAAACCCAAGTCTTTCCACCATCTTTATTTTCCCAGGATGAAGAAATTGCAGGACTTACTTCTCCATTTTCATTTATTGAAGTGAGCCCTTTGCTTATGTATTCCAAAATTGAATCAGGAAGATTATCCAGCCTATACCTGCCAACCATGCCGATTTTCCCCCTCTCCTTTTGAAAAATATTAGAACCGAAAAGGTTAAAGCCTAAAAAGAAAAGTATTCCAAAGACGGTTCCTGTTAGAAGGATCCATTTAAAGCGGACCAGGAAAGCCAAAATTAGGCTAAAAATATACCTGAAGTTTCGCATTTATTATTATATTGCTAAAGAAATTAAAGAAACTAATATAAATAAACCGGCTGTAACAAAAGTAAGCTTATAGAGGAGTTTTTCAAAGCCTCGTCTTGAAAAGGAAGATCCGCTGCCGAAGCTTCTTCCCAGTCCCGACCCTTTTCCCTGTATAAGAATAAGAATGATCAAAGCAATTGAGGTTATTATTTGAATTGATATGACTATATTTTTCATCTGGAAATAAGCCAATGAAGTATAGAGGAAATAACCGAAATTACCAGGGAAAATGCAATTATTGCCAAAAGTCCGCTTAAATTTACGGAGGGTATATCAATCCACTTCGAAGCTAAACCTGTAAAAGCAAAGCCAACAATCTTGAAACCGGGAATAACTAAGGTAACCAGATAAAGGGCAATTGCCGACGAAACCCATCGAAAAAGACCAAAAGTTATCAAATTTAGGGGAAGAAGAAGTAAATTAATAAGGGGTTTGGCGAGAAGAGAAAGAAGTGAAAGTCCGACTCCGGCAAGTAGAATACTATTTGTTCCCTTCGAAAGCTGCATGCCTCCAAATATGACGGAGGCTAAATAAAGTGAAAGAGTATTGGTCAAATAGATTTTTAGAATAAATTTCATACTAATTAAATCCTAATTAAATTCTTCCTAAATAGCAAGCGAGGAATTTTGATTTTTCCAAGTTTACTTAATGTTATTAAGGTTAAAATTAATGAGATTAAGAATATTGAAGCCAAATTATAGATTATTACTTCAACTTTTGCACTCTGAATCTCTAATTTTTCTTCAGACGCCGTAATTTTAATTATATTTGGGGTATTTCTGCCTAAAAAGCTAAACGGAACCGAGATAGCAAATGAGAACTTTCCGTATGGGGCAAGTTCAGGAATATTTTTTGTTTCAACAAGTTTGTTATCGAAAAACACTTGCGGTGTTAAGTTATATGAAGCCGAAACTCCGGTATTTTCTATACTTACCGAAATTTTCTGAGAAGTAAAAGGAACAAATTTATCAACCTCGCTTACAATTTTAATCCTTGGGAATCTTTCAGGAGGTAATTGTCCGAAATTAACGAAGACGTCCTTTTGAGGATTGGGACCAAGTTTATATGAACCCGGAGGGTATGGTTTTTGAGAATCGGCTCCATGAATTACAAAAGCAAAGTGTCTAAGGTCAAGCTTATTGAAAAAATCTATTCCCCCCGTGGTTGATCCCCATGTAGGATCAATTGAAATCCAGGTTTTTTTATTTGCGTCCCAGTATTCAGGCCAGGCATGAAGAATATCTGAAACAAGCGACAAAGGCTGAATTTTAGGATTTTCGGTATATGCAAAACCATTTATTTCTCTTGCGGGAATTTTAGCAGCACGGGCTATTGCAATGAATAAATCCGTAAATTCCATGCAGATTGCATTCTTGGGACTCTTCAAGGCTTCCAGAGCTCCAAGCCTGACTACATTGGGCTTTACTCTCTCAAAATCATATGAAAGGTAATTAACTACAAAATTATATATTTCCCTGGGCGTTTTATATTTTTTGGCAAGCTCTAAAATTACAGGATCAGAAACTTGCCAGAAATCGGTTGGAAGCAGGTTGCTTTCTAAAGTTGATTCCTGCGATTGGGGAAATGGCCTTGGGCCTGCAAATATCTGGACTGATCCTTCGGCTTTAATATCTACTCTTTGGCGAGGGGAAAGAATATAAGTTCCCAGCCAGTTGCCGTCATCATCAACCCTTACATTATTTGGCTTGGGGTCAATTTGCGAATAATATACTTTTTGAAGAGAGGTATCAGGAGGCAGGGCAATTTCGGTAAGGGCAGATTTAATTAAGGGATTTTCAAGATGGTATGTAAGGTTAAAGGAAAAGACTTGAAATTGTCCAAATCCTGCCATAATTCCTGTTTTTGAAACAACCTCTTTATTAAATGCATAAACTCTAAAACCATCTTTAATCTCTTTTCTTTCCGGGCTTGGGGAAATATAGGCTTCTTCGCCAAAAGAGTCGGGAACCAAAAAAGATAAGTTATATGAAGAAAAAGATGAGTCGCTGGAAAGTCTTGGAATTGATATTTCCCAAACCTCTCCTGTTCTTTGGGCGATTGTAGAATCGTCATATGAAACACTAAATACTCTTTTTACCCCCCGGCCAACTTTTGTGTCGGGGAAGGAAATAACAATATCGGTCTTAGTTCCTTCAGTCTTTACCTCCAAAGGCAAGTTTTTTCCATCCTGAGAGGATGTAAGATTAATGGGTTTAATGTTGTCCAAAATGAATGTATAGGCAGTTGCGTAAAAGTCAGTAAAAAGATTTTCAAGAGTAATTTTATTGGTTACGGTTGTAATACCGGATTCCTGAACTTTATAGGAAACATCAACATCTGTCTTAAATTCGCCTTCGGCTTTGACTGGAATTATGAATAGTGAATTAAGAATTATGCAAGAAAACAAAAAAAACAAAAACTTTTTAAGCATATAGAAAGAAGTATAACAAAAACCCTCACCCGCCAGGTGGGCCAGTTTTGACAAAATCCCACTTCGGGAGTGGATTACTATTGCCACCTCGGGAGTGGGTTAGTTTTGATATTGTATCAGATTGACCTATTGACATCTTCGGTAAACATTCGTATAAATAAATATGGCACTTGTAGTTTACAAAAGACAAGCACAGATATTAGACTTTATCAAACAGCATATCCAATCAAAAGGTAGTGCTCCCACTTTAAGAGAAATTGCTGATTCAATTGGTGTATCTTCTTTAGCAACAGTTCATGAACATCTTCAAGCGCTTGTTACCAAGGGTCTTATTAAAAGAAAAGGAGGAAAAGTAAGAAGCATAGAAATTAAGGATGTTGAACTTAACTTTAATCCTCAGGGAGTAAGTGTTCCAATACTGGGATTTATCGCGGCAGGAGCTCCAATTGAACCCTATACCGATCCCAACGCTACAATTTCTATTCCTCCTAATTTCTACTCACAAAAAAAAAGAGTCTATGTTCTTCAAGTAAGGGGAGAGTCAATGATTGAAGAACAAATTAGAGACGGGGATTATGTGGTTGTAGAGCAGGAGGAAAGCGCCAATAACGGTGATATAGTTGTTGCCCTTCTTGATAACGGCATGGCTACCTTAAAAAGATTCTTTAGGGAGGCAACAAGAGTAAGACTGGAACCTGCCAATGCCAAGATGTCCCCTATTTTTGTCAAAAACGTCCGCATTCAAGGTAAGGTTGTGGGCCTTGTCAGAAGGTATACTAATTAGGCTATGTCTTGCAGAATAACCTTACCTCTTTTGTAGTAAAAGTGAACTTCTTCCAAACGATCGAAAAATCCGGTTTCTCCAAGAAGAGGAAAGCCATTAGATGGGATATCTTCAGAGAAAACAATTGGTGTCGAAAAACAAATATTACTGCCTTTATTAAATATCATTAAATCTAATACACCCATATAACCTGTTAAATTTCGCTTCTTATTTCCTACACCCCCGAAAATTATCGGTTTGTTCATGTTTATCTTTAATCCCAAATCTTTTGCTATAGAAAGGTGAAATAGATTAAAATCGGCTCCAGAATCGATAAGAGCTTGGGTATTAATGGAATTACCTTCGTATGTTAGCCTAACGGGAATAATTGGCCTTTTGTATGGACCTAATTTTACGTAGTCAAACTTTAATCTACTCATCCTATATAGGCGTTTAAATTAGAAGGTACGCGAATGATGTTTGGAATTTGATAACCCAGCTTTTTGGCTTTTTGGTAGACCGTTGAAGACGTATTTCCTGACACAACAACTTTAGCAAAATTGTTGTCCATAGCTACCCATTTACCCTTGTAATTCTTATATACGGAAGTTAAATCCTTTGTCATTGTATTTCTAGTATATCATTTTTAGGGCAAAGTCGTTGGCCTCGTCAGGAGGTATACTAATTAAGCCAAATATCCCACCTCGGGAGTGGATTAGTAAAATACCACCTCGCGGGTGGTACGTTTATCTACTTGTCAACATCACCTATCTTTCATAATATAAATTCATGTCTGAAGTTTTTAAGACGTTGATAGATATTTTCCTTCACTTGGACAAAAACCTGGCAATGGTGATATCGCAATATGGCGTGGCGACTTATGGACTTTTGTTTTTGATTATTT
>ERZ1292625.3914-Hain-H41-01um-R1-3914-length-11528-cov-4_pt1 | contig 11528 bp, 12 predicted proteins | sample MGYA00564400_ERZ1292625 | MGnify/ENA primary metagenome ERZ1292625 (study PRJEB36523, sample SAMEA6512639) | groundwater metagenome | collected 2019-01-08 | study: AquaDiva: Metagenomics assemblies of 32 groundwater samples
CTACGATAACAGAAAGTAGATTATTTGGGTAACACTTATTTATGGCCTATAGCGTTATATATCAAAAAAACGGTATCCCTGTAATAATGGCAAAAATTAAAGAGACTAATTTTACAAAAATAGGACCGAGTATTAATATGAAAATAAATATGAAGCCAAACATGGCTATAAGACCGTACCGAGATATCAAACTCTGAAATTTTCTATAAAACTGCCCTGCATCATAAGGCAATATACCCGCAAGAACCTTTGAGCCGTCAAGTGGGTATATTGGCATAAGATTAAACACTCCAAGCATAATATTCACAAATACTATAATACTGGCTATTTGTATAAACGGCACAGTGGCAAAACCAAACATAATCCCAAATCGCATCAAAAGTCCAAAAATTATTGCTACTAGAAAGTTTGAAGAGGGACCTGCTCCCGCGACAATCGCCTCCGCCCATTTTCCTCCTCTCCGCAAATTATACGGATTATAAGGCACCGGTTTTGCCCAGCCAAAGATAAACCCAGCTCCTGTTAATATTAAGACTGCCGGAATTATAATAGATCCCATCATATCTAGATGTTTGATTGGATTAACAGTAAGTCTGCCCGCAAGACGCGCCGTCGGGTCGCCAAGATAGTTGGCGGCGTAACCGTGTGATACTTCGTGTATCACGACAGAAAATATAAGTATCGCTATTGTAAAAATAAAGTCGGGTTGCATGGTAGATTTTCTTAACAAATGAAATGAGTTTCAAAAAAACGCCAACACCCTCTTTTTGCGCGTTTAGCGATAAAGAGCGGGTTAAGTGAATTAATGATAAAGCAATTGCAAAATAAACATTTCAATGATAACATATTGAAATTATAAATACCAAAACTCGCCTCCTTTTCCAGCTTATTGCTGGCAAAAAAGAGGTGATAATTTTTATAGTCATTTTATTTCTTAAAAATTTATCATGAAAACTTGCCCAATAACTCAAAAAGGTTCAAAGATGGCTGGCAGATACTGCAACCGTGTTCGTGCTACCCATTTTAAACCTGTCGGAAAAGTGCGAAGGCACCCAAATCTCCAAAAAAAGAAAATCTATATCCCCGAGCTTAAAAAAAGCATTTCTCTTGAGATATCAACAAAAGCGATCAAAACTATCAAAAAGAACGGCGCGTATAAAACACTCAAAGAAGCGGGGCTTATATAAAAACCATAGATTACTTATCCGGTTTTTTGTTTATTAAAAGGTCTTTTCAGTAGACCTTCCGTATTGTAATTTTTGTCCAATTTTTTCCTCAACAATAGAATGAATTTCGCAATTAAAGAGACCTTGAGAATCTTTGCCATAAATTTTTTTAAACAAGATTTTTGTCATTTTTATTTCCTTTCAATATAAAGGTCTGATTAAAAAATAACTATATTCGCGCCTATCTTTAGATTATCATAATTTATTTTAACACTGAAAATCCAATTTAATATAATGTTATAATGTTTCGATTAATCGAAACATTATGGTATTATTTTAGTATGACGCGTATATCAAAAAAGAAATTAGGAAAGGAGGTTTTAGATAAAATACATAATCGTTTCACGAAAACTATAGTTGATCTGCGTGGCAAGAGTGGATCATTGTTCATTGAAGAATTATTTACTCCGACAGAAAAAATCATGTTTGCAAAAAGACTTGCCGGATTATTAATGATTGCGCAAAGCATCTCTACATATAAAGTAAGTAAGTTACTTCGTCTAAGTTCTTCCACAACATCCAAAATGGAATTGGATATAGAAAATGGAAAGTATCCTTCTATAGCAAAGGTGATTCAAAAGAAGAAATATCATGATAAATTCTGGATGGAACTTGAGGTGTTTGTACGTATGGGTATGCCAGAAATGGGCAGGAATAGGTGGAAATGGCTTGATGAATTCTTCCCGCAAAATAAATAGAGGAAATAAAATTTACTTGATTTGACAATGTTTCGATTAATCGAAACATTGTCATTATCATGGATATAATATGTTTCAAAATTTTATTTTATGAAAACATTCTCTCCATCTGACTCAAAAACTATCATTCCATCATCTTGCGTACTCAGTATCACGGAACCAAATTGATTTAGCGCGTCAATTACTTCTTCGTGCGGATGACCGTACTTATTATCTTTGCCTGCGGAAATTATGGAATACTTTGGCGCAACATTTCCCAAAAATGACTCCGCGCTTGAGGTTTTAGAGCCATGATGTCCCGCTTTTAAAACATCACTCTCTAAATTCTCGCCGTCCAACATCACCAAATATTCTTCAATCGTCTTTGGTGAGTCGCCAGTTAACATAAATTCTGTTTCGCCGTAAACAAGTTGCGCTATAACTGAAGCAGTATTACTCTCAACTCCGGAGACATCTCTATCTGGAAATAAGATATTTAAATGTGCGTCGTCGTCTAACACTATTACCATCCCGCGCCTTGCTTGAATATTTTCTATACCAACTTCTTTTACCAATCTATAAAGTTCTTTGTATGTTGCGCTCTCTCCTTCTTTGCCTGAATCCAATACAATATCAACTTTGTATCTCGCTAAAACATCGGGCAATCCGCCTATGTGGTCTTTGTCTGGATGTGTCGCTATTATCGCATCAATGGAACGATCATAAAAAGGCATAACTTTGCTTAACTCCCGCAATACTTTTTTGTTCGCGCCTCCATCAATTAGAACTTGATTGCCATTTGGCGCCTCTATATAAATAGCGTCTCCTTGCCCGACATCTAAGAATGCAATAGTGAGTTTATCACTCTGGGCTCCCAAAATTACAGACCAAATAAAAATATTTATTATCAAAAGCCCGCTTAATAGATATAGCTTAGATCTCTTTTTTGCATTTAGCATTAGTAAATTATATAATGCCTTTATATGACATACCAAGAACAACAGTTTGATATGGGAACGCTTGACGGCATTTCCGAAAAGCAAATTCAAGCTCATTTAGGACTATACGCTGGATATGTAAAACATGTGAACCTTATTCGTGAGAAGATTCAGGAACTTAATGGAGATGATTATGTTGTCGCGGAACTTCGCAGACGTTTTAGTTTTGAATTTGATGGCATGCGAATGCATGAATATTACTTCAGCGCGCTTCAAGGAGACGCGAGGGAAGTAGACAAAAATTCCAAACTTGTTAAAGCATTGTCTGAAAAATACGGTTCATGGGATGGATTCATAGAACACTTTAAAGCAGTCGGCAAAAGCCGAGGTATTGGATGGACAGTTCTGTATTGGGACCCTAAAGGAAAAACTCCGCATATTGCGTGGACAAGCGACCATGAACTCGGGACACTTGCTGGAATACCCATACTCCTTGCGATGGATATGTGGGAGCATGCATTTATGGTGGATTATCTTCCGAGTGAGAAAGATGAATACATTGACGCCTTCCTGGATAATACCGACTGGAGGGTTGTGGAAGAGAGGTTTAATAAAACTGTGTAGAGTAATAACTTAAATCCGTAGGAAACTTGTTTAGCTTCCCGCGGGCTATTGCATTTCAAATTATGATAAAAATAATTACAACAATAGGGCCGTCAAGTTCAAGCGCCAAAACAATATCAAAGATGATAAAAGCTGGCGCAAATATTGCGCGTCTTAATTTCTCGCACGGCACACATAAAAGCCACGCTAAACTTATAGCAAACATACGCGCCGTAAATAAAAATATGCCAATCCTTCAGGATCTTTCAGGTCCAAGAGTGCAAACCGGAAAAACTCATAGTTTCAAAAAAGTCTCAAAAACATTCACAAAAAAAGATAAAAAAGATCTCTTGTTCGGACTTGAGCAAAAAATTAATTTGGTCGCTCTCTCTGATGTAAAAGATAAGAATGATATTCTACGTCTTAGAGAATTTCTTAAAAAAGAAAAAAGTGATATTCCAATAATTGCAAAAATAGAGACAAAAGAAGCATTGCGGAATATTAAAAGTATTATACAAGTATCTGATATTATAATGGTTGCGCGTGGAGACTTGGCAAACTCAATATCAATGGAGAAAGTTCCATTTGCGCAAAAAATGATTGTGGAACTTTCAAACGATGCGGGAAAGCCAGTGATTGTTGCGACAGAGATGCTCAAATCAATGGTTACGGAGAAAAGCCCAACGCGCGCGGAAGTCACGGATGTTGCAAATGCGATACTTGATGGCGCAGATATGATTATGTTATCTGAGGAGACGACTATTGGGAAAGACCCTGTAAATGTCGTAAAGACGATGCGCAAGATTGCGAAGGAGGCGCAGATGTATCCTGTTAATTATGATATTTGATCACTGCTGGTCAGACCTCCACATAAACACTCCGTAAATCAAATAAACCAAAATTACCATCCAAACAGGAAAAAAATTCACTTCAATCGACGCAAATGGAAGAGACGCAAAAATTTCAACAACTTTTAACTGATACACCAGAAGCGCGTTTGTTATAAATGCAAACGGAAGTGAGAAAAATGTTGAGACAAAACCAACCATGCCGGTTATAAACCCAAAAAGCATCGTGATTGGTATAAATACCAAAATTAAAAGATTAACGGGAAGCGCGACAAGAGAGAGCGTCCCAATCTTATACAAAATCATAGGTAAGACAAAGATTTGTGTAGCTATTGTCGCCGTGGCAAACTCTCTAAACTGAAATTTCGTCGGAATAAAATGAAAATATTTTTCTATCTTTGGCGCTAAATAAATAAGCCCGACAGTCGCCATAAATGAAAGTTGGAAAGAAGAGTCAAAAACCAAAATTTTCGGATTGTGCAAAAGCATTAAAAATCCGGCGACGGATAGAGCGCGAGTTATAGTTTGCGTTCTTTTTGTCGCGCGCGCGATAAGCACAAAAATCGCCATAATGGAAGCGCGAACAATGGTCGCCGAACCACCTGTCATAATTGCAAAAAATATAATGGCAATCGCGCCAATTGAAACACCAAACACATAAGGTAAAAAATAAAAGAGACGCATTATAGCCTCTGCGACAATTGTTATATTGTAACCAGAGAGGACTACGATATGAATTATTCCAGTTTTTCTGAAATCTTCTTGCAAATCCTCACTGAGCGATTGTTTCGCGCCGACTACGAGACCGCCAAGGAGAGAGCTTTGGGGGTCTGGGATTACTCTTCCGACTTTTTCCAAAAATCCTCGCTTAAACGCAAATAAAGTTCTCTTTACAGGATTGCCTCCGCCACTTTCTATAAGCTCTAATCGCGGATAGAACATTTGATAGAAAATTTTGTCTTTGTCCAAGTACGAAACATAATCAAATATATCGCCATCATCATCTATAAAATTCTTAGGTTTTCTTAATTCCCCCTCTATCTTCACCTTATCACCATATGAAAACCTCGGGTGTATATCTGCTGTGATAATTGCTTTATTATGTCCAATAGTGACCCATGGATTGACCATCGGACTTTGATTAGATTTTTTATCTTCAGTGATTAGCGATTCAAGGATGACAATTAACCTTGTATTATTATCCCTTTCATCCGGCTCATCTACAATAATCCCTTCTAACACGACCTCCTGTCCTACCACTTCATCAAGCACAACATTGCCTTTATCTAAATCAGCAACATCAAACCGCAACACTCCGACACCGGCAGAAAGTATAAAAACCGCCACTACAAAGGGTTTCCCTTTATTGGGATAACTCAAATAATGTAAAAGAAAAATCACACCAGATAGTGCGATTAAGAAAATCGGAAATGAAAATCCAAGATTGAAAAAAGATCGAAATAATATTCCTACTGCAAACCCTCCGATTAGTATATATAAAGAATTTTGTTCCATTTAAACAGTGTAATCAAGCAGAGTCCATAGCTTCGTTTGCAAGACGGTCTGCTTCTTTGTTTTGCTCACGAGGGATGTAAGTGAATGTAATTTTTGAGAAATCTTTCACCTGCATATTGTGAACTTTTATGAACTGTCCGAAGAGCGATTCTTCTTTTATCTGATACCTGCCAGAGAGTTGTTCAGCAACAAGCTGGCTATCAAGTTTGATTTCAATATCAAGTTCTTTTAATTTATCCCCACTAAATATTTTCTTAAGTGTTTGAAGCCCTACAATTACCGCTTCATATTCTGCGAAGTTATTTGTCGCCTCACCAAGAAATTTTGACGCTTCTTTCAAAACTTTTCCGTTACTTCCTGTAATAACAACGCCAACTCCCGCAGGACCGGGGTTACCACGCGAGCCGCCGTCCGTAAAGATGATTATTTTATTCATAATTGTATTTTAACATTAGTATTTTCGATCCTCAACCCGCCTCCTTATCCAGCTTCAGGCTGGCAAAAGAAATGGATTATAAAAATCATAGTCGCTTTACTCCTTGATTTTAAATAACATCAACAATTCTTAAACGCAATTCCGGGAAATTTCTAAACATTGATTTTTCCATTGTCGCTACTAAATTTATTTTACTGCCTTTCTCTAAGTTTGTATCAAAACTTTTACTAGTTTTGAAGAATGCAATTGCGGAAATGACTTTGCCATCGCTTTTTTTAAATTCAAACTTTAAATGATTTTTTTCTTTTCCAAAATGACTTACTCGATAAACTTCAATATCATTAAACAAAAAAAGTGGTTTCGGATTTCCAATCCCATATGGTGCAAGTTGCTCTATTGTTTTGTATGTATTCCAATTTACATCATCAATCTCTAATGTCTTGTCTATATGGATTAGTTCAGAATCATTATCATAATTTGCCACAGCTTTCTTATATAAACTATTTAATGTTTGTTCAAGCGTATGAACATTCTTAGTTGTAATAGAAAAGCCTCCAGCATATGAATGTCCGCCATATTCAATAAATGTATCTTTCGCTATTTTCATCATATTTACTAAGTTCACAGTGCCATTTGAACGACAAGACCCTTTAAGTATGTCCCCTCCGTCTCTTCCCCAAAGAAACACCGACTTGTCGTATTCTTCAGCTATAGAATTTGCAACAAGCCCTAAAAGTGCTGGCTTCCAATTAGGATTCCCCATTACTATTACATTTTTTAAATTCCCGATTTTTATAATCTTTTTCTTTATCTCTTTTACAATTCCCGCAACTATTCCTTTTCTCTCGTCATTTATTTTATTGAGATATACAGAGAGTTCATCTGCCTGAATTTCATCTTCTGTCACAAGAAGCTTAAATGCGTCGTACGGCATGTCCATACGAGACGCCGCATTGATGCGAGGAGCAATCATAAAGCCAATATCATCTTCTGTTATTTCTTTTTGGTTTACTTTTATTTCTCTACAAAGTTTCATAAGACCAACACGCGGTGATTTGCGAAGCACTTTCAAACCGTAGTGTGCAAAAGCTCTGTTCTCTCCCTTAAGCTCTACCATATCCGCAATTGTAGCGAGCCCAACCATATCCAATAGCCACTTCTCCCAACCTTCTTTAATATCAAAGTTTCCTTTTTTTATAAGTCCTTGTACAAGCTTAAATGCTACTCCTGCGCCAGATATATCTTTATACGGATATTTATCGCCATTTTGTTTTGGATTTATGACAGCATACGCTTGCGGCAATCTCTCAGCGGGCAGATGATGGTCGGTGATTATTACATCAACACCGAGTTTGTTTGCGCGGGCAACTGATTTAACATCTGTAATACCACAATCAACTGTAATAATTAAACCAACACCTTCTTTCGTAAACTCTTCAATAGCAGAAATATGAAAACCATAACCATCGTCGTGTCTGTGAGGTATATGGTTTCTTACATTTTTATATCCAATTTTTTTAAAAAAATCATGGAGCACCACACCTCCAGGTATGCCATCGCAATCATAATCACTATATATTATTATTTTTTCTTTTTTATCTATCGCGGATAGAATTCTTTTTACAGTCTTGTCCATATCTTTTAAAAGAAATGGGTCGTGTACATGACTATCATAATTTGGATTAAGAAATTCTCGCGCATCCTCTGCGGTTTTAATACCACGATAAAAAAGAAGTTGCTTCGTCAGCTCTGGATATTCTGAAAGCCCTTTGAGATCGCTTTCCGATATCTTTTCCCGAGGAGGATATTTAGACATCTATGTATTTTATCATATAATAGAAAGTATGAATGATTGTCTATTTTGTAAAATAATAAGTGGAGAAGTTTCGTCGCATAAAGTGTATTGGGATGAACATTTCCTTGCCTTTTTAGATATCAACCCACGATCACCTGGGCATGTACAAGTAATTCCTAAAAAACATTACCGCTTTGTGTGGGATATACCAACTTGTAATGAGTCCAGCCCAAATTATTGCGATTACTCTGCGGTTGTGCAAAAAATTGCAAAAGCAATGCAGGGAACATTCGGCACTGATTCAATTTGGTCAAGAGTTACAGGTGAAGAAGTGCCTCATGCACACACTTGGCTTTTCCCTGACCCACAGGAATCAAAAGGCGACAAAAAAGATTTTGAAGGAAATGCAGAGAAAATAAAAGCTAATCTTTAAGCGCCTCTATCCCAACCAGCGTACCATTTAAAAGAAACTGGAGCATTGCTCCACCGCCTGTTGAAACAAATGAAAATTTATCATCAAGTCCGAGATGTTCTATTGATGCAATAGTATCCCCTCCACCAATTAGAGTCTTGGTTTGCGATTCTGCAACCATTTTCGCAACAGCTTCCGTTGATTTTCCAAAACTTCTTTCATATTCTCCAAGTGGTCCATTCCATAAAATAAATCTCGCATCATTAATTAATTTTGAAAGTTTTTCTATAGTTTCTGGACCAGCGTCCACGATTTTATCATCATCTGATACTTCGTTTAGTTTTTTTACAATAACCCCCTCATTATTTTCAACCGTAACATCAATCGGTATCATTATTTTTTCATTTTTTATCAGTTCTTCTATATCAATGTCTATATCTGAAATTAAAGACCTTCCTATGTTAAAACCTTTACACTTAAAAAAATCATTAGCAATAGCCCCTGATATAAAAATTTTGTCATAAATATTTAATAACTTCTCTATTAATGGCTCTTTTGTGGCAAATTTCGCTCCGCCTAAAATACATAGCGATAGCGATGGCGGGTTGAGCGCTTCTGACAATTTTTTTAATTCTTCTTGAAATAAAATTCCTGCGAAACTGTCTAAATACTTTGGTACTCCAATAATCGATGCGTGTTCTCTATGTGATGCAGAGAACGCATCATTTACATAAACATCTGCAAGTAACGCGAGCGCTTTTGCAAATTCATCATTATTTGTTACTTCATCTTTGTGCTTTCGTAGATTCTCAAGAAGTACAATATCTCCGTCATTCATTTGCTCTATTGTAGTATTAGTTTTTTCTCCTAAAACCTCTTGGGTGAAAGAGAGTGATATTTGAGTTTTAAGATATTCATACACAGGAAACAGCGACACATCCTCACCTCTTCCTATATGTCCAATAAGTATTGTTTTTGCTCCAGACTCTTTTAAGAAATTAATAGTTTTTAGAGAATTCCTCAATCGAAAATTATTAATTATTTTCCCATTCTTAGTAGGAACATCTAGGGTACTTCTAAGAAGCACTTTTTTTCCTTTCAAATCTTTAACTTCCCGTATATCTTTTAGTCCCATAATTAAAAAGAGTTTGTAATTTTTAAAATCTCATTAAACTGCTGTGCTTCAAGTGATGCATGTCCCACAAGAAAACCATCCACATCACCTTGCGTTAATAGTTCTTCAACATTACCCGGTTCAGCTGAACCGCCGTATATAATGGGCACATTGCTTGCAGAAAGTTTTCCGTATAATTCTGTAAGAATTTTCTTTATGAAAATATACATTTCGTACATTTGGTGTGGAGAAACAGCATCGCCGGCAGTTTTACCTATCGCCCAAATTGGTTCATATGTGATAATTAGATTTTTAAGATGATTTTTCGGGACATCAGAAAGAGCGCTTTCAAGTTCTTCTTTTAAGAATTTCAGATAAAGCGCTTGTAAATCTCTTTTACTTTCACCAATACACAAAACAACCTTGAGTCCTGTTTTAAGCGCTATGTTTACTTTTTTATTTACATCCGCATTACTTTCACCGAGCGCTCTTGCCTCTGAATGTCCGACAATCACATACTTTGCGCCAACGCTTTTGAGCGCGGATGGCGAAATTTCTCCCGTGTATTTTCCTTTGTTTTCCCAGAATACATTTTGTGCGCCAATTTCAATCCTATGTCCTGAATACATTTTATTAAGTTCATTTATATAAACGAAAGGCGGACATATTACGGTCTGGATTTTTGAAGTTTTGCTTGCGGTTTTTTTAATATCGGAGAAAAGCTTCTTTGCTTCTTTTAATGAATTTGGATTTAATTTCCAATTGGCTATTATTAATTTTTTATTTTTAGACATATTTATATCTTAACATAAGTAAGTATAAAAAACCCTGCATCCGTCAATGATTTGACAAAATGCAGGGTTAAAGATTGATGTTTATTTTGAATTATTACCTAAATCACGACCGATAAGCGTATGACCTCATCTAATAATGTTACCAAGAATTAGTAAAAATGTTCTAAACTCGGTTTAGAACATTTTTAAATTTAAAGTTACTTGATAAGTTTACATTTACCGGGGAGTCTGTATAAAATAGTACAAAAAGAAGCAAAAAATCGCGGTATTAAAACACAGAAATTTATAAAGAGTGCGCTTGAAAAAGCTGTTTCTTAAATCTCAAGCCAGCTATCTAAGCTAAACTCGCCATCAGAGCCACCGGTGGATGGTATGTTTATCGGGTCCGCGCCTGCATCTACATGCGCGCTGTTTTTAACCTCAATCTCATACCCAACCGCTCCATTTATAAAAACATCGTTTTTGATTGATAATTTGCCGTGAGATGCATATACAAACAAATCTCCGCGGGCGCTGTTTTTAACCTCAATCGCTTCGTCACTTCCTGTTTTATTATTTTGCGAAATCACGACTACATAAGAACCAGCGGAACCAGAACCTTCAAATACCGCGCTTTGTCTAATTGAAACAGTACCGCTGTTTCCTCTGTCTGAAGGATTGTCAGCGATAATTGCAATACTCTTACTCCCGATAGACTGGGATATTTTTACAGTTGCTGATTTTTCTATTGGAGTTGAACTGCCAATAAGAAGATTTCCAACAACCCACACATTCCCACTTAGTGTAACTATCGCGCTATCTTGTATTACGAGATTACAATTAATCTTAACTGGACCTATTATTGTGTTTGAATTTATTATATAAGGACACGGTGAGTTTATCACACCTCCATTTTGAGCATTAGTCTCCATATCTTCTATAGAAGAATCTGATATCGGCATTGTACCCAATGCCTGATTTGGACTTCCTGGATATGATATTCCTCCAACACTTGTTCCAGATATACTCTGATAATACGCGTTCCCGTCAATACTTGAATTAGTTATAGTATTGGCATATCCACTTCCTGTTATATGCATATTTCTTATAAGACCATTTGGTCCTGCCGATACGGCGTTTCCGGTAATCGTATTTAAAAACTCCCCTTCAATCGCCGCGTCTGAAAAAACA
>ERZ1292625.3915-Hain-H41-01um-R1-3915-length-11526-cov-5_pt1 | contig 11526 bp, 17 predicted proteins | sample MGYA00564400_ERZ1292625 | MGnify/ENA primary metagenome ERZ1292625 (study PRJEB36523, sample SAMEA6512639) | groundwater metagenome | collected 2019-01-08 | study: AquaDiva: Metagenomics assemblies of 32 groundwater samples
GGAAAAACGTTGGATCAAAAGAAGGACAAAGGGAGGTAATATGATCAACGACAAAAGAGAAGAAGAAGCCCGGAAGTATCTACGCCGGGGTGAGGATGTTCCAACCTCGCCACCCCCGGACGGCTATGCCATCCGCCAGATCCTCACCGCTATCACCCACGCCATTCTTTATGTGGGTCACTGCTTAGCTAAAATCAACGATACCCTGGAAAGAATTGCGGACAAGGAGGAAAAATCATGAGGCTATTCGTCTGTGCAATGATACTCCTGGCCACGGAGACTTACGGTTGGAAGATTGGCCGGTCAACTCCGTTCTTCATAGAAATAGCAATTATGGGTGGAGCCCTCCTAGGTTTTCTTATGGCAATGGCGCAGGACGCAAAGGAGATTCTTTCCAATATCAAAGTAGTGAACGTTAACCGCATCAAGCAACCCTGAGAGGAGAGAAGAAGTGAAAGCCAAAAAGAATGGCAAAGAGTCCGCCTGGGCAATGCCAAAGATATGCACAAACTGCCCATTCGCCAAAAGAGGGCTGGGTGCTCACTTGCGCTGGAGTCTGGGACCGGAGAGGTGGAGAGAGATAACCAGGGGTCTCCGGCACGGGGAATACTTCCTCTGCCACAAGACTACGGACGAAACCGGCAACGGCACAAACAAAGTATGTGCTGGCGCTCTTGAGTACCAGGATAACAGAGGTATCACGTCTCAATACGTGAGGATATGCCGAAGACTCGATGTCATCAGAAAGTTGAGGGAACCCGTATGAGAACATTTGTCTGTGCGATGGCTGTTCTGGCAGCAATCCATTACAACTGGGAAATCCCCGATCAATACCCAGAAGTACGGAAGTTAGTTGGCTTCTGGATTATTGTCGGCCTTGCGCTTAGTGTTATTCAGGACTTGCAGGATATTTTCGGGTAAAAGGTAGAACCCGTCAAGGAGGAGGAAAGTGATGAAACTAACATATACGGAGATTGACAACCTGAAAGCGGGTCAAGAGATGGACGAACTTGTAGGCCAAGTAGTCTTTGGCTGGAAGAAACTCAGCGGAGACGAGATCCCGGGGTACATTGTATCAAGGAACCTCCCGGTTGAGCAGCGGCACCTGGAGGCCATCTTCGTCACCTACGACGAGATCGGTGGGAAATATGATAGCATGGCCTGCCATGAGTGCGGATCCATGCCGGAGTTTAGCCAGAGAATGGAGGATGCCTGGAGGGTAGTAGACAAGGTGACTTCAATCCCCGGAGCTTACTTTCGCCTGGAGTACGGCCTACCTGGCCTTAAGACGTGGAGTGCAACCGCAGGGTCAAGGCACCTGGTAGGCAAGAGCACCGCCGATACCGCAGCATTGGCGATCTGCAAATCGGCTTTGCTGTCCCTGTCGAGAAGGGATTCGGATGCAGAAGAGAAGTCAAAGACTTCCTCCAAAAGCATTCGCACGAGGGGAACCCGAAATTCAATTAAGGAGCAGGTTTATGACTGAGAGTAAATTCAGGGTGGGCTATTACGTTGGGCACGGACGAGACAGGAGAAAGAGACTTCTTGACACACTCTATACCGAGGCGGAAGCCAAGAAACAAGTCGCAATGGCTCGCTTTGCAGAGTCAAAGCCAAATATGAGAGGTAGGATAGCTGATAGTGGGTGGTTCTATGAACCTGCAGAAACTCAAATCCCAAAGTGAGAACACCGTCAAGCCTCAGAAAAATAACGAACAGCAAGAAGGTGGAGTGCCTCACCGTCGCTTTCGGTATGCTCCGCCTTCTTTATATCCTCAAGAGCCTCCCGGATAATCTTCCCCTTACCAGCCGGAATACGACACTTAAAAGTCTCCCACTGCTCAACTGTCGGTCCCTCCCCATCCTCTTTCTTCCCCAGGTTTTCGATTTCTTCCCGTGCTTCGGCTTGGGTGAGGTTGTTTTCCTCCACGTACCGCAGGGCCGCGGCAAGCTCTTCGGGAGAAAGCTTCTTGCGCCGGAGGTCCCGCAAGAGAGCCCAGCCTAGCTTTTGCGATAGCCGGGAGTACTCCTGATGAGAAAAGTTGTTGGGAGTGATACAGAAGTACTCGTAGTTGTTTTTGAGATCTATCACCGTGCTGAGTGCACGGCAGCTCATCTCCCCTAAAATATAGGCTTTCAGGTGGGGATAGCCCCACTCTGCAAACGCTGGTTTCTCACCGATCCGCGTCGTCTCTACCAGATAGGCGTAGTAGCCCAAGAATGCAGAGGCTCCCTCTATCCCTCCCTGAATCCTCGGTAGAGTATCCCGGAGAACATCTACCGGATGATTCTGATAGAGAATGAGAAGATCAGTTTCTGGGGGCTCTTCCATCTGGGGTCCCTAGCGCTAGTTCCTACACTCTATTGAAATTGCTAAGCATTTCTCTACCTACACTCTCTGACCATCATTATTATACCCGGCCCTTTCCCTGCATCGCTCATCCTACACTCAATCCAGTCTTGAGCATACCCACTCATCACCGCGAATCCTCACCCGAAATGGCCCCTTAAACTGCTCAAGAGTACTACCGTAGACCTTCAGTTGCTTGGCCTCAGGTCTTGACCACGGTATCAATACTTCCTCCGGGAGTGCCCCTTCCCAGGCCCACACTGGCCACATCTGCCAGGAACCATAACCAGCCAGCTCAAAGGTTAGCACCGGTCGATCCCCGCGCCGAGCAGCCTCAAGAAAGACCTTTTCCAGCCATGCCACATGGAGCGTGATATACTCTCTACCTGTCCACTTGTTCTCTGCCAGTACCCCATCACCAGCCCCATCTCCTGGATAAGCAGGGCGACTTCCGCCGCCTGGTTGCTCTCTCACCCCCAGCCTATTCATGTTCCTCTGCTGGCTTATCCTCCACTCCACCTTACTCATTTCCTGCCTGTTCTCCTACACTCCGAAGACCAATCTTTATCCTACCCCCTCTTACTGCTGTGATATCCATTCCATAGACAGGAGATCTACTAGTAGGGACAAACCACCCCTTCCAGGCCCCTTCCTGAAAAGGACCTAATACACTCAGCTCCCTGACATCGGCCGCGTCCTCAGGAATCAATACCAAACTTTCATCCTCTATCTCAACTTTCATTTTTGATCACGTCGAGCATCAAGCGTGTAATCTCTCGCCGATCCTTGGTGTACTGCTCCCTGTTCGAGAGCCAGTCGTCTGTGATCGCTTGATGGTTGCGGAATCCGTTGCGCTCTCCTACGACCCAATTAGTGCCACCACCTCCGATAAACCCGCTCGCCTGCCCCCATGTCAAAAACTGCCCCTCCTGGTCTACCTCTCCTGTTCGTGGACCGGCTTGGAACAGCCAGAACTTACCCGAGGCAACCTTGCCCGAATTGGCCTCGACCGTAAATTTAACTTGTAGCTTAGGGGCAAAGGAAATTCCGTTAACCGTCACTTCCTTAGCATACTCAGAAGTGTGAAACCGAACGCGCAGGTAGCTTCCATACCGCTGTACGCGCCCCCCTGGGATTACGATAGACTGAATTTGTCTGCCCCCAATAGTCTGAATAGACACACTTTCGTGGTTGATCCCAACAAAGGAAAATGGACTGCCTGCATCCCGTCGCCGCCGCTGATACCGGGGCAGGTGATCGTAAAACTGATTAAGAACCGTCGCCTCAGCCCCAACATACACATCCCCTATAGAAGGGTCCCTTTTCTTGCTCTCCTCAAGTCTCTGCTCAACGGGCATTTCTCGTAAGGAATCCACGAGGCAAAAACCTACATCCTTCCTCTCCCTGACAAGCATAAGAATCGCATCGAGGTCCTCAATGCAGAAGCCCGGTGGCTCGACCTGCACCCGAGACATATCAATCCCGATCTGCTCTGCCCGCTCGCTACTCCATTTGTCTTCCTCGTCATAAATCACTGCCATCCTGTTGTCTGCTTGCTGATAAGCTCGGAGTATATAGAGAGCAGTGGTAGTCTTCCCCGTTCTCGGCTTTCCGTAAACAAGAGTACTTCTGCCTACCGGCCAGCCTCCACCACTGCAAAGATCTAAACTGCCGATATCAAAGGGTACTCTCTGTACGTCACTCATTCATAGACCTGCTTTTGCGATCCATGTATCTCTACCCGTGAAGCACATATCCTACACTCAATCATTTTGCCATACGGAGCACAGGAGAGCCTACACTCACCCCCTGCATTAGCTGTATCCCTACACTCAATCCTTACCTTGCCTATTTGCGAGAGCCTACACTCAATCCGTATCAACCTTACCTGCCATAACCGCCCTGCTCCAGCAGGTCATATAACCCGCCGGGAACCCCTACACTCAATCTAAAGCAGAATATACAGAGCCTACACTCCAACTTCCCGTAACAATTCCTTTAGTTTGGTCCTCATCGACCCTGTCTTCTTTTGCAAAGCTTTCTTTGGCGCGCGTGCAGCCCTTATTTGGGTAATCCCGTACTCGCCAGCCTTGTAGCTGGTCATGGTTTGCAGTTGGTGCCACGGCAACTCCGGCACCCCCTGATCAATGTGCCAGGTGATGTCCTTTGCGCCGTTGTTTACCGCAAACAGGGCAACCCTTCGGGACAACTGGTGAAGCCAATCCTCACTCCAGACTTCAAAGCTGATCGTGTGGGACAGCTTCCTACTTAGCCGCCGCCGATCCTTGACCTGCTTTAGCTTCCCCAGGTGCGCCCGCAATCTCCCGTGAATCCGGGCAATGTGCTCCCGCATGGAGGTTGCCCGGTAGACGTACTCGGAAAGCGAAAGGGTCCGCCCTGCACAGTGAACCCGCATCGTTCCGTCGCTCAGGACATAGACTTGAGCGTTCTCGCCCTCAGCACGAACATCACTAACCTCTTTCTCATAGGCGAGAAAAACCGAGAACTTACGGGCGTTTCTGCGGTCAAAAACCACCGTGCCCTTGTTTATCCTTCCCGGCTCCTTTTCAAGCCGTTCGAGAGTTTTCTTTACGTACAAATCCTTGGGCGGCACGTAGATAGCCAGCCTGGTGACCGGCTCTGTCCCGGGTTTCAGTCTCAGTACCATCTCAAGTCCGTGCTCTCCCCGTTCAAGTCTTACTCCTCGGTCTCTTATCACCAGTGCTCGTCCTGCTGAAAAACGGCCCAGAGTTTGCCGACCGGAAAGGACGTCCTTCCCAAGCCGCCGCCACATCCCCACAACCTCTCGCCCCACAGCATCACGGATGGCTGCGGACAGGTCATTAGAGTAATCAGTGTAGGTGCTGAATACCCCTCGAAATCCCTTCTGGATTGCCGTCCATACCTCTTCGGGCACCTGACCGTTAAGAGTCTGCTGCTGGGTCTCCATTTCTCGCTTGAATTTTTGCTCCAGCCCTTTGGCCCTGGTATAGGACTCATTCAAAAGCTCATTACCATAACTCGCACACTTCATTGCAAGCACCCTGATCTCTTTGTACTCCTCATCTGAGACTTTATTCCACTGGATGGGGACCTTTACAATACGATTGGACGTTTCCAAGGAATCGAAATCGAACGCCCCCGCTGTTAAGCGGTTTTGTTCCGACCCTCCGATCGTGTTTGTATACCGGCCTTCTTCGCTTCCACACGCTGGAAGCGTCCGGTTGCCCTACGAACCAGATTCCTGGCTGCCATTACATCAGCATGGCTTCGAAACCCACACTGCAGACACCAGAAATCAATGCCTCGCCGGTTCGCTTTATCTGAGTAGTCGCATTTGAGACAGGTGATGCTTGTGTAGGCTGGCCACTCCTCACGAACCGCAACCCCGGAAATCTCAGCGATCTGCCGGACACGTTCACCAAAGTGACGACGCGCCCAACCGCCAATGCGTCCTGACGGCTTAAGATTCCCCAGAGCCTTTGGGCTTTCTAAAACGAGAGTTTTATCCCCACGTTTCGCCAACTTGACGATCCTGCGGGCCTCTCGATCTAAAACTTGTTTAACGGCAGAACGGACAGAGCGTTTTTTGTGCCCCTGCTTCTGCCGCATTGATCTCTTTCTTTGTGCTTCTCCCATCACAGGCTGAAGGGCCTGCCCCACATAGCCGTCACTCCTGGCTACCCCAGCGTTCACCCCCACATCGCAGCCAAGGTAGTCACCAGTGTCTACAGGCTTGGGCTTCTCAAACCCTACAGAACACCGCACTACCAGGCCGCCTCCCTTGCCCTGCCTCACCTCGCACGCCTTGCGAAGCTTGCCACCTCTACGCAAGGCGTTCTTGAGGGCCTTGTGTTTTTGTGCTGGCAGATAAGGCCCAAGTGGGGTCTTTATCCAGTAGTCAAAAGTCGTGGTACCGTCGTCCTCTGAGATAACCCCCTCGCACAAAAACGGGGTTGACTGAGGACACTTAAACGGGTCGCCGGTCGCCTTCTCGGCAGCTCTACCTGCTCGTAGCATATCCCTGGCACGTCTCTGGGCCTGATTAGCAAGAAGCCCTAACCCAGCAGTGCTCACGAATTCATTGGCTGGCTTGTCATACAGCTCCTGGACATAGCCCCGGGTGTACTTCTGATACCACCACATAGCGTACCGAGTTTCTTCTGCTTTGCCCGGGTTAGCATAGAGGGCCAACTCGTAGGAGCGGATCGCCCCCCGCCCCTTGCGTTTCTTCTTCTCACCGTCTCGTTCGGTCATAACGCTCGCCCGATGATCCCTACACTTCGCCTATCATCCTACACTTTGTACACTTCCCTACACTTCTACGTTTGCCTACAGGTACACCTATACTATGGTAGAGACGCCAGGCGGCCGCCTACACTCAATCCTTTGTAACTTGGGACTGTAACCGGATAAGAAGCATGCTCTCTGTCAATGCCTATCCTACACTCAATCACTTTACGAAACAGGGCGGTTGCGGCCCGCAGTATATTGCATCTGCCCTGCATCTGCCCCGAATCTAGCTTCTCAGCATACTCCGAGACAAAATCATCGAACGTGCCCTGGTAACTGTCCCAGTATTTATTTCGGTATCTTACAAACCTGACATGCTGTCCGTAGCCGCACAAATCTGTTGGCCAAGACCATATACCATGCTTATCCTTGATCCACCTGCGAATATGAGATGCCGTCTCTTGATCGTCCATGTTATCTCCTGAATGCGTGGAGATGAAAGTATTTGTAAGTCTTCCCCTGTTCGTAGTCGATGTTAAAGGGCGGTTGCGGCCCGCAGTATACGGCTGGTGTAGACAGCCTCGGAGCTTTCGCTCAGTTTTTCAGATTGTTCCACGGGCCGCATCCACAACCTTCTCCTCAAACATAGGACGGAACCATGCCTTGGGATCGTTATTTACTATGTACTCCAAAGCAATGGACTTTATGGATATCCACGAAGCAGTCAGCACCTCAGGGGAATACTCGTCCACTGGATCATTCCAGCGCCCTTTGAGCGCCTCAAACATTTTGTCTTCCTTTGCTTGAGCAATCACCTCATCAGCCTGATCGGGCCACATACCGTAATTCACAAGCATTTCCTTGAGATCTTCTTCTACTGATATCTTCACTAGATCATCCCCCAAATCAATTATTGAACTCAACAAAGAATCCTGCTCTTCCGTTCCACCATCTCACAAAACTTAGCCTGTTTTCGCCCCCGCCCCTACAAGAATAGTTCAAAGGGCCAAAGCCCTATACGTATGACCTTTAAACTCACAGGAGCGGGGATTGCCCTACCTCTGCTAACGGTTAAACGACTTATACGGGACCGCAGCCCCAATGTTGCATTAACCGTTCCTGCAGAGGCAAGTTCTGCTAGCATCTTCTTTCCCCTCTATCTCCCCCACCCCTGCAAGAGTTAGTTTATTGTGGACCGAAGCCCAAAACTAATGTTGCCTTTTACAGGGGCGGGGTAATCTCGCCTTTGCCACGGACTGACTTCCGCTATTGTGGACCGAAGCCCATAAGGATGCATATCCATTTGCAGAAGCGAGACGACTTCATAAATATCATGTACCCCACACCATGTCAAGCCCAATTTAATTATTGAATTGCCTTGAGAGCCTGCTCCACCAGCCGTAGGGCCTCCCCGCTCTTTATCATCTTAGGAGTTATTCTAAGTACGCGAAATCCAAGGAGAGTAGCAAGGTTGTACTTCTCTATGTCCTTCTCTATGCCCGTCCCGGTCGAGTGCCTGCCCCCCTGAACCTGGCCGCATAAAGGGCACCTTCGAGCACCGTAGACCTTGTGCAAGGCCCCCTCCTCCTCAATGAGCAGCTTGTGCTTAACAAACGCCCAGTCCGCCCGGAACCTCCGCCCTGGTGCAAAAACATACTCCCTGACAGGCTCCGGCAACCCTGCCAGCCTTAACTGAGACTCAAACTCAAGGAACTCGCTCATGATTTTTCCACCCCGCCTTAAGACGAGGACAAAGAACAATGATGCGAGCTAGATTTCTTTTTCGCGGCCTTCTCAAGATACGAGCGTATCTTTCCGCGTGCCCCTCGGCACTATGCTGGCTCCAGTAGTCCTGTTTGCTTGACACACCCCGCCCCCCTGGTGTATATTGAGACAATCGTATCATCATGGTGCCTCCCGGCAACGCCCGCTACTCTCCCCCAGATTGCGGGCGTTGCTATTTTTTCTTCCACCATTCTCTCACGCGGCTATCATTTATAATTGGAACTTGCAGCCACAGGTAACTAGGCTCCGTAGCAGAGGGGAGTGCTTTTTGTTTGAGCACAGGTAGCCTTATCTCTCGTAGAGAATCGGAGAGAAACTTATCTAGAAGGGTAATGTCGCCGCCGTGATACCGCTGGTAAAGAAACTCCAGAGACATAGCTCGCCGTAGTCGCTGGCGGCGCAGGACTGCCCTTTTCTTCCCTGCTGCTGAGTACCTTCGCCTCAGCCATCTATACCAACGATGGATAGTCCCACGACGGAATACTCCTTAAGCCTACACTCTACGGTTGTATCTCCAACGGCGGTCCTGTTCTCTCCATCTGAGGAACAGGGGGCAAGGCTCCTCTGGAAGTCTCTTCTCCAAACAAAGGGGGAAGATTCACTGCTTCTTCTGGCTCCAACTCCTGATATGATCTCGGCAGAGAAGGTAACATTCTGACAGGAGGAAGTCTGCCCTCTTCTCCCCTACTCTCCTTCTGTAGCCTATGCACCAATCTCTCGTGTTTTGCCCCCAGCCTGATTTTATCCCTTTCTATACCGGCAAGGCGACGGCGGGCTCGCTCAGGGTCTACCTCACGAATCCGATGAATTGCCTTTTCAAGATCATGGTACGTTTCTGCTTCGTCCAGAGATTTCAGCGCACTAAGATACATCCGTTCCCTTACCCGGTTGTAGACCCGCCAGTCTATTTCCTTCAGGTTTACCCCTACCCAGAACTTTAACTGCTCAATTGTAGGATTGAGGATAACAGGCTCTTTGGTCTCTTTGTCAATAACAAGTTTTCCGCCCGGCCCTATACCAGTCAGAGAAGACGGTAGAGGAATTCCCCAGCTTATCGCTTCTTTAAACGTGGTTGGAGATAGCTTGGGTCCACCTTCAATTATCCTCAGTCCTTCTGCCACACGAAAACCAGGGATGAAAGCTTTTGCTAACTCTCCCAGTCGCGCAGCACTCGGTTTGTAAAAATCGTACCTGCTGGCAACCCCGGATATCATATAGAATCCGGCCAGCAACGGCCCCTCTGAGAGAAACTCATCCAGAAGTATCCCGGCCTCTTGAAAGCCCTGCCCGGGCTCGCCATGCAAGATCTTACCGCCGGCATTAACCAACTCAAGAAAATTAGCCCACGGATACTTGATTACCCGCAGGTAAGCCTCTTTCCCCCCTCTAAAATCCACCTTGATCCGCCCTGTTTTATCAAGTGAGTAGGGCATCCCGCTAACAAACGGACCAGTGAGTTCTTCTTTCTCTCCCGGTAAAGCAAGGTAAGCCATCCCCAGAATCGTACCCAACGTCAGTATCCGAGCTAGCCGATCTACAGGCTCCATCTGAACAAAGGGATTGAATGCCCCCAGATATCCGGTATACATCCGCCCTAGCTTATAGGCATAGGTAGGGAAGGGATAAATAAAGGCCCCTGTTGGACTCTCCCTAAATCTCCTCAGCCGTTCGGGAATATTAGCATAGTTATACCCAAAGTTATCAACCGCCTCGTTGAGACGCTGCAAAGCCTTCTCGTTAGCAAGAATATCATCCCGGTCTAACCGCTGTCCCATCGCTCTCAGCTCAGATGAGGCAATGACACGTTTCCAATAATTCTCGATTGCCCCATAATGCCAGAGGGCAATGCTGTTCAGTCGGTCGATAATGTTGCGATTGGGGCCGAATTGCGTTCTAACGTTAGATCGTGAGCCGAAAAGCTCAGGAGGTATAGCCGCAATAGTCGATGGTCTGAGTGCATCTATCGGAGCAACCATATCATACAAGAAAGGCTTTAAGTTCCCAGTAAGTATCCCCTTCCAAAAATCCTCAATAGTCTTGGTGCCAAATTGCAGCCCACCCGAGACATAATTAGTCACCGCGGTTCCCGGGGATAAAAGCAAATTAGCCTTGTAATATCTCCCCAGAGCAGTAACCAGTCCTGCCAGCTTTGAGACCTCTGAGGCTCCCTCCACGTACCTTATGTAATCGTCATAAAGCTCTTTGGGAATCTGTCGGTTTCCTCCTATCTGTCCAATAAATCGGCCAGCCCTCGTGAGCCTGGTCCTCGGAACCCTTTTCCAACCCGGATCCGGCTCCGCCTTCTTAGGAATGGGCTTTGTAACCAGATTTGTAAAATCTCTAATAAAATCGTTATAGAGAGCCTCGTGATGAAGCTCGGTGATCCCTCTTGTCACTGCCTGCCTGAAATCCCTAATATACCCTTCCGCTTCTGTCCTGAGCCGGCGCGACCCCGCTGTCTTGGTCTTGAGGGAAATTTTACGGAACCCATCAAAAATCCCGTCTTCCCAAAAATGGCGAATGTACCCCTCAATATCCCCTACTACCTGATAGGCTTGCTTAATTCGCTCCCGCTCGACTACCCACCATTTTGCCGCGGACTTGGAAAGATCGGACAGCTGATCCCAGATTGCCTGCCCCTCAGCCTGCGTGAATCGCCATTTCCATGTGGGATTCCCATAGGCATCAAGAATGGGTTTTCCTTTTTTATTCCTGAAAAACTTCTTTGTGCCAAAAACCGGATCGCCATTTGCGTCCAGTTCCTTTATTGCCTCAACTGCATCGGAGAGCTTCTCCATTTCCCCGCTGGGCACCGCTAGATTAGGGGCAATCTTAGAGAACAGAGGAGAAAAATACGCTGCTCCTCTCTCCCCAAAGTAAGGAGTCCTCTTCAGCAAATCCCAGAAGTCTGGCTGCGTGAGTCGTTTGGCTACAGCAACGGAGATATCCGATTCACCAATGTCACGATCAATCTCATATTTCAGCTCTCGATAGTAGGCCCGGTCTCCCTCCTCTTTCCCCAGCACCGCCTGCAGCCGCTCCCGCCTTGTCCCCAACCTTATCTTTAATCCCTGTCCTACTGCCTCAATCCCCTCTGTCAGCACAGAGAAAATATCCGACATTATCGCCCCACTCTCAGGACCGAATTCTTCTCCTAC
>ERZ1292625.3351-Hain-H41-01um-R1-3351-length-13190-cov-13_pt2 | contig 11516 bp, 10 predicted proteins | sample MGYA00564400_ERZ1292625 | MGnify/ENA primary metagenome ERZ1292625 (study PRJEB36523, sample SAMEA6512639) | groundwater metagenome | collected 2019-01-08 | study: AquaDiva: Metagenomics assemblies of 32 groundwater samples
AAGAATTGTAGGCATGGTGACAGTAATTTCGAGAGTAATATGGTTATAAAATCCCTGGTCAATCAGGCCGGCGCAAAAAAGGGGCCAAACGATAGTCGTAGCTATTGGGATTGAGTTGGTCTTCGTAATATGGATCGATTTTGATCTTGCCGCGCTTCACCTCGATTTCAATTTGTTTTCCAGTAAGCCAACCCATCTCGTTATCATGGCAATAACCAACGGCATAAATCAAGTGGGAAGTATTCGATATCTCAACCTTTGCTATAGTATCCTCATGGCCAAAGACAAATACACCGCCACCTGGATTTCCCACTCCTCCCTGTCCGACTTTTTGACCTGCCCCCGGACTTACTTTCTCAAAAACGTCTACCGCGACCCGAAAAACAATCACAAAATCCAGCTGGTCTCCCCGCCACTCTCGCTTGGGTCAGCCGTCCACGAAGTTCTCGAATCCCTTTCGGTGCTCCCTACCAAGAATCGCTTTCGCGAACCGCTCCTGGCTAAATTCGAAACGGCTTGGGGGAAAATCACCGGCCACCGGGGTGGCTTCTTCGATGTCGAAACCGAATATCGCTACAAACAGCGGGGGATTAAGATGCTTAAAAGGGTCGCTGACCATCCCGGTCCCTTGCTGGATCTGGCCGTCAAAATCGACATGGACCTGCCCTATTTCTGGCTCTCGGAGGAGGACAATATCATTCTCTGCGGCAAGATCGACTGGCTGGAATATCTGGCCAGCAGTGATAGCGTCCACATCATCGACTTCAAGACCAGTAAGAGCGAGGAAGATCCCAAGTCTCTCCAGCTTCCCATCTACCACCTCCTGGTTCATCACTGCCAAAAGCGAAAGGTCACCCAGGCCAGCTACTGGTATCTCGACAGTAGTGACACCCCGGTTGAAAAAACCTTACCCAACCTCAAAGAAAATACTGAAAAAATCAACCAGGTGGCTAAACAGATCAAGCTCGCCAGACAGCTGGAACGCTTCAAGTGTCCGACCAGTGGCTGCCGCCACTGCCAACCGCTGGAGGAAATTATTTCCGGCCGAGCCGAGTTTGTCGGTATCAGCGACTTTGGCCAAGACATGTACGTCTTACCCACCAAAGGCGAGGAAAAGCGGGAGGGGATTGTTCTCTAGCTCTGTTTTTGCTAAAATTAGCCATAAATTATGGGTAAATTCCACCGCATCAATCAATACATCAAGGCCGAAACGGTCAGAGCCATCGGGCCGGACGGCGCTCAGCTGGGTGTCATGAGCCTGCCCGAAGCTCTCGCCAAGGCCAAAGAATTAGGTGTCGACGTCGTCGAAGTCGCCGAAACCGCCAAGCCGCCGGTCGTCAAGCTAATCGAGTTTTCCAAGTTCAAATACCAGGAAAGCAAAAAGGAACGGGCCGGCCAGGCAGGGGCCCAGGAAACAAAACAGATTATCCTTAAGCCCTTTATGGCCGAAAACGACCTCCAAATTAAACTCAATCGGGTTAAAGAAATCCTCTCAGATGGCGATAAAGTCCGCCTCGTGGTAAAATTCAAAGGTCGCGAAATTACCAAGAAGGAATTCGGTGACAAAATCATGGCTCGCGCCTTGGAGATCTTGGCGCCCGTCGCCACGCTTGAACAAGAACCAAAAATGCTGGGCAAGCTGATTATCGCCCAACTCAAACCAAAGAAGTGACCAAAGTTAAAAACAAAACCAGAAAGATCGTCTACAAACGATTCAAAATCACGGCCACCGGCAAGATCATGCGCCGGATGCCGACCATGAGACATCTGCGCCGCAAAAAGTCGATGAAGCAGATTCGTCGTTATCGGAAATACGTCGAGGTCACCGGAGCGATTGCCAAAAAAATTAGATCGATGCTGCATTTTAAATAAGCTAATAAATCCCCATGTCTAGAGTCAAAACCGGAACCGTCAGACGCGCCAGCCACAAAGAGATCCTTAGTGCCAACAAGGGTTATCGCATGGCCAAGCACAAGCTTTACAAGGTCGCCAAAGAAGCCTATCTTCACGCCGGTCAATACGCCTATATCGGCCGTCGCCTCAAGAAGCGTGATTTTCGCACCCTTTGGATTAGTCGTATCACCGCCGCCCTCAAAGGTCAGGAAAGCCCTGTTTCCTACTCCAAGTTCATCAAGGCCATGGCCGACAAAAAGGTCTCTCTAAACCGCAAGAGTCTGGCTAATCTCGCCGTCAATTTACCCGAAGTTTTTTCTGCCGTTTTTAAATTTACCGTCTCCAAATAACGGCGGGCTCGCCGTGGCGGATGTTAATATAGAGCCATGTATCTAGCCGAGGAAACTAAAAAACTAACCGGGAAAGCGGCATCCACAAAATCACTGGCGGAGCTATCTTTGCTGGAAACAGAATTTCTGGGCCGAAACGGCATCTTCAATACCCAGTTTGACAAATTAGACATATCGGACAAACCCCGCTTCGGTAAAGAATTCAACCTCCAAAAACACAAGGCCAAAAAACTCATCACGGACCGACGAAACGCACTGATCAGAAAAACAGAAGGTGAACGCTTTGACGTCACCGTCCCCGGAATCTTGCCCCCCCTCGGCCATCTTCATCTCGTCACTCAGGCCATCCGGGAAATCACCGCTATCTTCACCCCCATCGGTTTTATCAGACGCCGCTATCCCGAAATCGACACCGACTGGTATGCCGCCGCAGGCCTCAATATCCCCAAAGATCACCCCGCCCGCGACGACCAGGAAACCTTCTACGTTTCCGAAAATGTCGTCCTCACCCCCCATACCAGCAACGGCCAACTACGCGAAATGGAACTGATGAAAAAGCCGCCGATCAAAATGGTCAATATCGGCAAGACCTATCGGAGGCAGATCGACGTCTCCCATACCCCCATGTTCCACCAATTCGAAGGCCTGCTGATTGATAAGGGCATCAACATCACCCACCTCATCGGCGTCGGTAACTACTTCGTCCAAAACTACTTCGGCCCTGATCGACGGATTCGTCTCCGCCCCCACCACTTCCAATTCACCGAACCCAGTTTCGAAATCGACATTACCTGCGGTGTCTGCCAAGGCGTCGGCTGTCGTCTCTGCAAAGCCGGTTGGCTCGAGCTTGGCGGCGCCGGCATGGTCCACCCGACAGTTTTGAAAAACGGGGGCCTTAACCCCGACAAATACTCCGGCTTCGCCTTCGGTTGGGGCGTCGAACGGGTTCTGGCCATGAAGTACGACCTACCCGATATTAGAAACATCTATACCACCGATCTTAGAATCCTCAATCAATTTTAACATGGACATTAAACTTCCTGACTCCACTTTAAGAAAATATCTGCTTACCAAAGCTTCGGCGGAAAAGATAGCCGAAGCCCTAACCCTCTGCGGCCCATCAATCGAACGCCTCCACAAAGTTACCGGCAATTACGTCTACGACATTGAGGCGATCACTAATCGGGTCGACAGCGCCTCCGCTTTCGGTATCGCCCGTGAAGCCGCCACCATCCTGCCGTTTTTTGGCGTTAAAGCTAAGTTAATTAATGATCCCTACGATATCAAGGCGGGGGAATTACCCGAAAGAAAAAGTCCCAAACTGCCGCTAACGGTCGAAATCCGCGACCAAGCCCTCGTCAAGCGCTTTGCCGCCATCGTCCTCGATGGCATCGTCGTCAAAGATTCGCCTAAAGAAATAAGAGAAGAACTTGAATTGGCGGGGGAGCGCGCCTTGAACAACCTGGTCGATATCACCAACTATCTCCGCCTCTGTTTTGGCCAACCGGTCCACATTTTTGATTACGACAAGATCAGTGGCGCCAAAATGATTCTTAGGGAAAGTAAGCCGGGTGAAAAGATCACCACCCTCGACGACCGGACCCACAGCCTGCGCGGCGGCGACATCGTTATTGAAGACGGTGACGGCCGCCTGATCGACCTCTGCGGCATCATGGGCGGCAAACTAAGCCAGGTTGATGACCAGACCGGGCGGGCGGTCCTGTTTGTCCAAACCTATGAACCCAAAAGAATCAGAAGAACTTCTCTTTACACCCAGAAGCGGACTCTGGCCGCCCAAATCTTCGAAAAACAACCGGACAGCCGCCTGGTTATCCCGACCCTGATCGAGGGCGTTAAACTCCTGGTCAAATATGCCAATGCCAAAATCGCCGGCGATTCCATCGACCTTTACTATCTGAAACCGGAAAAGAAAACCATCAAGTTAGATCTTAAATTAGTCAATGACTTGATCGGCTTTAAATTCGACGCCAAGACCGTTGCTTCAATTCTCACCGGTTTGGGTTTCACCGTCAAAAAATTTTCTCCCGCCACTTTCGGAGTGGACGTTCCTTCCTGGAGAACTCACGACGTCACCATCTGGCCGGACCTGGCCGAAGAGATCGCCCGGATCTATGGCTACTTCCGTCTAGAAGGCAAACTACCCGTCTCTGCCCATCTCACCACCACCACCGATCCCCTGCTTGAGATTGAATACCAGGCCAAAAGTTTCCTCGCCAACCTTGGCTTTACCGAAATCTTTAACTATTCACTTGTCGGTGCCGATATCTTCACCAAAGCGGATATGGACATTGATCACTCGCTCGCTCTCACCAACCCGCTTACTTCGGAGTTTGAGTACCTGCGCCGTTCGCTCATCCCCAGTCTGCTCATGGATCTCGCCAACAATCAGGGCAAGGTCGATCTGCCCATCCGCATCTTCGAGCTAAGCAACATCTACCTCCCAGCTTTACACCCGCCAGGTGAAAGAGGTTCACACCTGGCGGGTGAAACACCCGCTGAACAACCAATCTTAGCCATGGCCAGCCAAGGTCTCGACTACCGAACCGGCAAAGGCTATCTCGAAGCCCTCCTGGCCAAATTCCGTCTTAATAATCTTACGTTCAAGCCTTTTGCCCAAAAAGGTGGCCCGTGGCAGATAAATCAAACGGCCGAAGTTTATTCCGGCAAACATTTCTTAGGCGTCTTTGGCCGCCTAAAGCCAGCGGTCAAGTCCGCTTTCAATCTGAAAGGGGATGTTTATCTGGCCAACCTCGACTTTCGTGCCTTTGCCTCTCTCGCCAACACCACCTATACCTACACCCCCATCTCTGAATACCCGGACATGATTGAGGATATCACTATCGAATCGAATCGGACCATCGGGGAGCTAATTCAATTAATCAAAGTAGAAAGTAAATTGATCACTAAGGTTATCTATCAGGATTCTTTGAAAAACAAACATACCTTCACCATTCACTTTAATAATCCAAAGAGAAACCTAACTCAGGAAGAAGTTAACCAAATCAAAACCAAACTGCTCAAGTTGGCGTAGGGGGAGTGGGCGTAACAAAATCCTGGTTGATGGCAAACTCAGTTGTTTGCTCCGCCGTGTTGCCGTCGGAATTTCTGGCGACGATGCGGACGGTGTGATTGCCGATCGTCAGACTAAATGTTTTTCGGTAGGGGAGCGCGGTGAATGTCTGCTCCAGATTGCCATCCAAATACAACTCGGCCCAGTCTACGCTCTTGTCGCTAAAGACATCAAATCTAATTTCAATTGTCCCGCCATCGGTCCGGCTCTTCGAGGTTGGGTTAGTGATATTGACCGAAATCGAATTGCCGCTTTCACAGTACTCGGTCGGTATCTTGACCCGGGCATCGGCCGACTGCGTCGCCACCCAACCGTCGATCGCTTTTTGCCATAAATCACGGTCGGTTAGGGAATCTTTCTCTTTCAAAATAATTACCTCGCGCCAATCGAAATTTTCCTGCGCCACCTGGACCGCGTTCGCCAGCTTATCATTCTGGCCTTTGCAAACCTGGATTCGTTTATGGATCGGGTCGTCGCCGGAGGGGACTGTGCCATCGATAAACCACTCCTTGTAGCTCTCAAAGCCATCATGGGCGGGATAGCCGCTAATCTTATCTACCTCCACTTCCGAAATACCGCCCGGTTTGTCAAACGGTCGGTCTGGCGTCTTACTCAAAAACTCCAGCATTTCCCGTCGCCAGATCGGCGCCGCTCCGGAAACACCACTGGCCACATTTTTCATTTGCTTATTGTCGTTATTGCCCACCCAGACCCCAACGACCACGTCCCGACTCCAACCAATCGTCCAGTTATCCTTCAGATCATTAGTCGTGCCGGTTTTAACCGCCACCGCCCGACTGCCCAAGTTTAAATACGAGTTGACGCCAAAGGTTAGTAGGCGAGCGTTATTGTCCGACAAAATCGAGTTAATTAGAAAGGCCACCCTTTCGTCCAGCACCCTTTCCGGGGCCACCGGTTTATGTTCAAACAAGGTTTTGCCGTTCTTGTCCACCACTTTCAAAATGGCCACCGGCGTTACTTTCATGCCGCCATTGGCAAAGGCGCCATAACCGGCCGCCAGGTCAAGTAGGCGCACCTCACCGCCGCCCAAAGCCATCGACAAGCCGAGACGAGCGAGCGTTTCCTTGGTGGGCTCGAGGGTTTCAATGCCCATGCGATAGCCGATGGTTAAAACGTCGCGCACTCCGGCTAAAGCCAATAGTTTCACCGCCGGCACATTGAGCGAACTGCCCAAGGCCTCCCGCAGTTTCACCGGCCCCCTTTCTTTCCCGTCATAATCCCTGGGCATATAAGGCGTGTTTTCGTCCTTACCCGGAAACTCAGTCACCACATCCGAAAGCATCGTCGCCGGGGTAAACCCTTTCGCAAAAGCAGTCGCGTAAACAACCGGCTTGATCGAGGAACCGGGCTGGCGGGGCCGCGTCGTCACATTGACCTGCCCGTCAATATCGGTATCGAAATAGCCCCGCGATCCCACCATCGACAAAATCTCACCGTTTTTCGGATCAACAATGATGCTCGCCCCATTGCTGATCAACAGCGTCTTCTCCACCTTGGCAATCTCTTCGGCCACAATCTTTTCGGCCGCGTCCTGGAGCGGCAAATCCAGGGTCGTCGTCACTTTCAAACCACCTTCTTCCAATATTCCCGGGCCCAGCATCTCGGTTAGTTCTTCCTTGACGTACATCACAAAATGGCCCGCTTTCAAACTGATAGATTTTGCTTTAAATTCCACCGTCTCCAAGGCATCGACCACTTGCTTCTCCGTCGAAGCATCGATGTAGCCGTCCTCGCGCATCCGTCTGGCCACTTCCCGCGCCCGGGTCACATAAGCTCGTGAGTCTTTGCCTATGAAAGGCGAGTAACGACTGGGGGATTGAGGAATGCCGGCCAAAATGACGCTTTCGACCAAATTCAGCTCGCTGGCTTCTTTACCAAAATACATTTCCGCCGCCGCCGATACACCCCGGGCCGTCCCGCCGTAGGGAGCCTCGTTCAAATACATCTGCAGGATTTCATCCTTGGTAAATCTTCTCTCAATCCGCAGGGCCAGGATAAACTCGCGCATCTTCCGGGTCAGCGTCCGCTCATTCGTCAACAGGATCATCTTGACCAACTGCTGGGTCAGCGTCGAACCGCCAATCAGTCGCCGGCTAAGAACGACATTTTTCAAAATCCGAACCGAGGCCAGGGGATCAAAGCCACTGTGCTTATAAAAATCCTTATCTTCAATCGCGATGGTGGCATTCTTCAAATAATCGGGCACCTCAACCAGGGGAGTGAACTGCCGGTTCTGATCTTCATACAGGTCATAGAGGACCTCTTTCCCGGTCCGCTCCAAAATGACACTGCTAAAACCGGTCCGCCTGACAACCTTATTAGGGTCCGGCAGATCCCTAGAAAACCAGACCACCAGACCGACAAAAAAAAGCGTTCCCAAAATGACCGCCAAAAAAATGAGCTTGCCCCAATTAGGTTTTTTCATAAAAGCCGGCCAAGACGGCAGCCGCAAACGGCGCCGGCGATAACTACTCGTCACCATAGCCTCTATCTTAAACGGCTATTTTGATATAATCCAGTGGCTATGCTTTTCACCAAAAGAAAAAGAAAACTTTTCACCATCCTGATCGTCATCGGCTCGCTGGTTTTGGTCATTTCCTCGCTGGCGCCTCTCTTCTATGGCTTCTAACCAAACGCTCTCGGTCGACACCCCCATCACGGCTATCACCGGCATCGGTCCGACTTATTCCCAAAAGCTATCTCGCCTACAGATCGCCTCGATCCGCGATCTGCTCCACCACTATCCCTCCCGCTTCCTCGACTACACCAAACACATCACTATCCGGGACATCCGCCCCAAAACCGACGTTAGTTTTCTAGCCACTTTGAGCGAGGCCAAACGCTTTAATACCAAAAGCGGCAAATCGGTCACCACCGTCAGCGCCCAGGACAAAACCGGAAAAATAAATCTGACCTGGTTTAACAATGCCTATATCGGCCGCCTCATCAAAGCGGGGGGGCAGTATCTCGTTGCCGGTAAGGCCACCTTCTTCGCCGCCAAAATTACCCTCATTGCCCCCGTCATTGAACCAGCCAATGGCCAAAGTCTCCACACTCACGGACTGGTGCCCATTTACCCGCTGACTGCCGGGGTCAGCAACCGGTTTTTGCGCCAGAAAATAAAGCTCGCCCTCGCTAAAACAGCCATAACCGACACTTTAAATAATCAAATTTTAAACAAACTTGGCCTCCTCGGTTATCGTGACAGTCTGCACGCCATCCACTTCCCCAAAGAAACCGCCGCTCACCTGGCCGCCGACAAACGCCTGGCCTTTAATCACCACCTTCTGCTTAATATCACTAACCTGGCCGAAATCAGAAAACTACCGCCCTCGCCCAGTCTGATTGTTGATCGCGTCTTACACCAACACCTGATTGAGTCCCTCCCTTTTAAATTAACCAGCGGTCAAGTCAAAGCAATCGAAAACTCTTACCGGGATCTGACTCTCAACACTTTTACCCACCGGCTGATCCAAGGTGAAACCGGTTCGGGCAAAACCGTGATCGTCTTCTTTCTGGCCGCCCAAGCCCTCGCCGCCAAACAGTCATTTTGTCTTCTGGCACCCACCGAAATCCTGGCTGCCCAGCATTATCAAACCGCGAGCCAGTTCGGTCTGCCGAAAAAACAGGTTATCCTGGTCAGCGCCAAGAGGCCGCTCACCAAAGTCCCGGCCCAAGCAACCGTTTTCATCGGCACCCACGCCCTCCTGACCCAACTGCCCTTCAGCCTGCCTTTCCCCCTGGCCGCCTTGACCATCGACGAACAGCACAAATTTGGGGTCCAACAACGCGCCGAATTATTGACCCGAAAACCGACACCCCATCTTTTTAACCTTACCGCTACGCCAATTCCCCGGACCCTCGCCCTTGGCCTTTTCGGCGAGGTCGCCATCAGCAGTCTCTCCGCTAAACCCAAAAACAGATTGCCGGTCAAAACCTGGGTTCTGGACCAGGGACGTTTCGAAAAAAGCACCGCCTGGCTCAAGCAACAGGTCGGGCAGGGGAGCAAAGTCTTTGCCGTCGCTCCCACCATCCATGGCCGTAACGAAAAAGAAGGGGCGGAGAAAGTTTTTAAACGCTATCAGGCCGTTTGCGCCTCCTTTACCAAAGTTTTTCTCATTCACGGCCAGATGAAATCTGAAGCGATCGCCCTGACACTAGCGGCGTTTAAAAAGACCAGCGGGGGCATTCTCGTCGCCACCACCATCATCGAAGTCGGTGTCGATATTCCCCAGGCCGACGTCATCATTATCCACGGCGCTGATAATTTTGGGCTGGCCACTCTCCACCAATTGCGCGGCCGGGTCGGCCGCCGGGACCGCCAAGGCTACTGCTTGCTCATTAACGCTAGCGACGATGAGGCTAACGACCGCCTCAAACTCATGGAAAAATACCACTCCGGCCTGACCTTGGCCAAAATGGACCTCCGGCTGCGCGGCGCCGGCGAACTCTTCGGGGACAAACAGCATGGCTGGCTACCGGTCCGCCTCAAGAATTTCTGGAACAAAGCCCTTTTCAAACAGGCCAAAGGGCTAGCCCTCGCCTTACTTGAAAAAAACGCGGCTTCCGCCCAACGCCTTGCCAGAAATCTCGCTTCTTGGTAAAATACAGCAGTTATGGCCGCTACACCAAAACGAAAACTATCAACCAGGCGACAAGGCAAGCGTCGTTCCCAGATTAAGGTTGCCGCCAAAAAATCCGTCGTCTGCAAGAACTGCGGCAAATTGAAATTGTCTCATTTCGTCTGTTCTGCCTGTCGCCACTAAGCACCTTAGCTTTTTTTAAGTGAAAACCGCTGCCGACCCCCGCCATCTCAACCGCATCAAGGCTGTCAAGCAGCTTTTCGCCTATACTTTCTTACCCCAGGAACTCGATAACGAGCTAGCCGCCCAAACCCTCAGCCACCTCACCGCCATCGACGAAATCGTGGTCAAATGCGCCCCGGAGTGGCCCCTGTCGCAAATCAACCGTGTCGACCTCTCGGTCCTGCGTGTGGCCATCAATGAACTCCTCAACAAACCGGATGTCCCAACCAAAGTCGTCATTGACGAAGCGGTCGAAATCGCCAAGCGCTACGGCGGCCAGACCAGCGGCAGTTTTGTCAACGGCGCTCTGGCTACCGCTCTCAAATTTACCCGCCCGGAAAACAAAAATGAACCCCACTGATTTAACCCCTTTGCAAAAAAGCCTTAACTACGACTTCCAGGATCCTACCTTGCTGGCAACGGCCCTGACGCACCGCTCCAGTCTCAATGAACAGGGCGTCAAGGAGAGCAACGAACGCCTCGAGTTTTTGGGCGACGCTGTTCTTGAAATGATCATCACTAACTACCTCTATCAGGAAAAACCAAACGAGCCCGAGGGTTTTCTAACCGCCGCCCGCAGCGCCGTTGTTCGCACCGAAAGCCTGGCCGAAGTGGCCAGATCCATTAACCTGGGGTCATATCTGCGGATGAGCAAGGGTGAAGCGATGGGTGGGGGCCGGGAAAATCCTTCTATTTTGGAAAACACGGTCGAAGCTTTAATCGGCGCTATTTTTAAGGATGGGGGACTACCGAAAGCCTCCGACTTCATCCACCGCTTCATTGTTCCCCAGGCCCAAATGGTTCTCAGCAAAAATGAGCTCAAAGACGCCAAGTCGCTCTACCAGGAAAAGATCCAAAGCCTGGGTCTGCTTTCGCCGGCGTATAAAGTCATGAGCGAAGAAGGTCCGGATCACAACAAGATCTTTGAGGTGGCCGTCTTCGTCGAAAACAAAGAAACGGGTCGGGGCCGCGGCAAGAGCAAGCAGGAGGCCGAACAGCAAGCTGCCCAAAAAGCCTTGAATTTGGTATAATCCAGCCAGAACTCAAATTATGCTCAAAATCAAACTCACCCCCACCGGCAAAAGGAACCACCGCCAGTACCGGATTGTCGTGGCCAATGACCGCGAAAAATTGACCGGCAACATTATCGAGCACCTGGGCCACTTCGACCCCCACGCCGCCACTGATCAGGTCAAACTGAACCGCGACCTTTACCAATCATGGCTCACCAAGGGGGCCCTGCCCACACCTACCGTCAAGGCGTTGGTAGCCAAACTAACATGAAACAACTCCTCGAATATATCATCCCCAATATCGTCAATCACCCCGAAGACGTCGTCATCACCGAGGAATCGG
>ERZ1292625.3918-Hain-H41-01um-R1-3918-length-11516-cov-4_pt1 | contig 11516 bp, 16 predicted proteins | sample MGYA00564400_ERZ1292625 | MGnify/ENA primary metagenome ERZ1292625 (study PRJEB36523, sample SAMEA6512639) | groundwater metagenome | collected 2019-01-08 | study: AquaDiva: Metagenomics assemblies of 32 groundwater samples
ATCATGGGCGGGAGTCACTTTCATAATGCCGGTACCAAATTTCGGATCCACCTCAGGATCGGGAATAACCGTCATTTTAACCGATCCTAACAACCCCATGATTTCCAAGGTTTGGCCAATATATTTTTTATATCGCTTGTCTTTAGGATTGACTGCGAGCGCTGTATCACGGAATTTAGTTTCAGGCCGCGTGGTTGCGATCGTGAATGGTCCGTATTTCATGTAATAGAGGGGATCAGTGCGTTCGACATACAATACTTCAAGGTCAGAAAATCCCGTCCCGTCTTTTGTACAGTAATTCACGAGCCGTGAGTCGCGATAGACGAGTCCTTCATCAGAAAGTTGTTTGAATGAGGCATACACAGTTTTCACAATAGACGGATCAAGAGTAAACACGTTACGGCTCCAATCAAGTGAAAAGCCGAGTCGGCGTAGCTGATTTTCCATCTTCCCGCGATTCTCATGGACGAAGTTCCAGATATCTTTGTAGAGCGTTTTCCGGTTAAAATCGAAACGGCTTTTGCCGAGTTTTGCCAGATGCTTCTCATATACGAATTGTGTTTCAAATCCTGCATGATCGGCTCCCGGAAGCCAGAGGGTTGGGTCACCCTTCATGCGGTGGAAACGAACCATGATGTCTTCGATGACATACATGGCATGGCCCACATGCAGGTCTGCATTGGCGTTGGGCGGGGGAAGTAAAATACTAAAGGGTTTTTTCCCCGAGTCTATTTGCGGCTTGAAATATCCTCCAGTTTCCCACATCTGGTAAATGGACTCCTCAACTGATTTCGGATCAAAGTTTTTGTCCATGGAGTAATTGTAGCCGAGGAGAGGTCGCAGGAGCAAGCACGCCCAAGTTAAAGCTCCTCTAGCTTGACGTGATCTAGAGGTTTGTCCTTGATAAACTCAAGGTATTTTTCCGTTGTAGAAAGGCGTTTGTGCCCTACGAGTTTACTAATCGTGGTGATAGGCGTGCCGGCCATAAGGTGGTGGGCAATAAAGGTATGCCGCAAGTCATTGACTTTGGCGTCTTCTATTCCGGCAACTTTAAAATACCGGTCAATTGCCGTCCGGATATTGCGGATAAGAAGCGAGCGTCCGGTTTTCGTAATAAAGAGCGCTTGTGATTTTGTGGTTATACCCCGTATTTTGAGCCAGCTATCTAATGCTTCATGGCCGGCGCGGTTAAGCGGGACCATGCGTTCGATATGTCCTTCCTGAGCTGCAACATGGAGCTCACTCTCCCGTACGTCACCCGTAGAAAGGTTGGCAAGCTCTCCGATGCGAAGCCCTGTTTGTAAAAAGAGTTCTACGATTGCATGGGTTCGTGCGTCTCCACGACAGGCATCTCTCAGGGCCCTATATTCGAGTTTGGAAAGAATCCTCGGAGGTTTAATATCATATTTCGGGTGTTCGATGTCACTTGCGGGATCAATGGCGGTAATTCCGGTAGTTTTGAGAAACCGGTAAAAGGTCTTCATGGAGTTAATTTTCCGGGAAATGGATTTGGGCGTGTAGCTGTCGGATGCAAGTTTTTTCAAAAATGCTTCCAGTTCTTCGCGTGAAACCGTACCAATATCCTTTTTCCCGACATTGGTAAGGAAAGCAACGAGCTGCTCGATATCTTTGCTGTATGCTACGATGGTAGCGTGAGCACGACGTCGGCTCTCAAGATGTTCGACAAATTGCTTGTGGGCGGTTTTAAGATCAAGTGTCATGTGAAGTTTCCGGAAATAGCTACACTCACTCAATTAAAGCAGGGAATTGAGGGACAGAATATAGCCTGTTTTATGTAAAGCCTATAATATCATATACTCGACCTACACGCAATACCATGAAGCCGATTCATCTTCAGATACGCACGATTATCGTTTGGGCTGTTAGCCTTGTTTTGTGCCTGAGCGCAGGAGGCACCATTGTGCATCTTTGGGCACGCCGGGGAGTGGTGCGGGAGCGGGAACAGGAATTAATTGCCCTGCAAAAGGAAAACCGTGACCTCGAAGGTGCCTTCAAAGAGACGCAGGGGGAAGCCTACGTTGAACGGATGGCTCGGGACAAGCTCGGGATGATACGTGATGGGGAGACGATTGTCATCATGCCGGATCGGGAACTGAATGCTGACAGCGGAAATAAAGCCGAAGCTCCGGCAAATTGGAAAAAGTGGTGGCGGCTGTTTTATTAGTCCTTGGTGCCAGGGGAGAGGATCGGACTCTCGACGGCCAGTTTATGATACTGGTGCTCTACCACTGAGCTACCCTGACATTGATGTTGAGCGTAATGCCTCAACAAGTCCTGCTATTTTATATAAAATCCGCGCAGGTTTCAAAACTTTTACAGAGAGTGTGCCATAGTGCTCGTTGAAATTATCATATATTTTGTGAGTTGCGCTGTGTTTGAAGCTGGTTTTTGTAAACTGTTGTGGCGGGATGCCGGTTATTTTTTCCCAATACTCTTTAACTTCTTTTTCTCGCTCTCTATGTATTGTGTTTATTCCCACATAGCATTTAAAGTCGGCCATAGTTAGATCAAAAAACCTTTGAAACCAATCGAGAAAGAATATTACCATTTTGGCATCAGAGTTGCAAAATTCAACTTTTTTCATGCGCTTATTTCCCTCGGCCCAGTATAAGGCTATTCCTGCCGCAAAAAACTCTTTGTTAGATGGGCGACCAAGGAGTTTTGCTGCTGCAGTTTTGCCTTCCTTAATGCGTTTAAGGCGTTCGTTTTTTTGTTTGAGAGCGCCGAGCAATCTGCCTCGTTCTGCACCGACAATAGAGTGTTTTTTGAGAGTCTCCTGTTGTTCGATAGTGAGGATAATATCTCTAACCCAAAGGCTAGCAGTGCTTTTTGAAACTCCGAGTTGGTGAGTTATTGTAATAACGCTTTCTCCTCGGCTCCTTAATTTTCTAGCCTCGAGACGCAGCAGAGACTTTGCCATAGTTCGAACCACCAAAATAGATTAATTATTACTTATAGTCTAGAGGTTCGATTATCGAAAATCAATAGCGTTAATACGTCGTGATATGAATGCGAGACTGGGTAAGACTGGTGTGTCCCTTAAGTTGCGTTTTCATCTGCACCTGGTAGAGTTTATTGCCGGAATCCAATGTAGTGGCGGACGATGTAAGCAGTATAGGACCCGCATTGTCTGTAGCTACTTCTGAATACCACACCGGGTGTTTGTCCGTTGCGTTAAAGAGCCTCACCCACACCTTTTGGCTGCTTACCGGCTGGGCGATGGTTGCCTCAAAGGTTGCCTTTTTTATTTTTCCGTACGATCCTGTATCTACATATGCGCTTGCTCCTGCAACATCTGCCCAGTCACTGCTTGCATTTGTACCCGATCCAAGAGGTACAAAATACTCCTTTGCCTCCGAACTTGTGGTGGTTTTGCCGGCCACTTGGTTGATCCGCGTAATACAAGCTGACGGGCACGTATCAGCAGACGTCGTGCCAAGCACTGCGCCGTTGCTCATCATTCTCCAGATGACGATACTATCAAGGATGATGACATTGAGGACAAGAAAAAGAATGAGGGTCGGCAAGTATGGAAATGCGGACTGTATTTTTTTTGAGGTCATACCTCATTTCAGTGTAGTTGAACCCGTGAGCCATGGTCAAATGGTATAATGCCATTATCTAGCCTTTCTGTTCGTATACTGTTCCCCGTAAGTTGAATAGGTACGTGATAGATAGGGTAAGGTGGGAGGTGAAAGTATAGTATGGCAGCTAAATTATTTGTTGGGGGACTTTCCTGGGATACGACAGAAGATACGCTCAAGAATCATTTTGCCCAAGTGGGACCGGTTGCGAGTGCGCAGGTGATTACTGATAAGTTTACCGGTAAATCCAGAGGGTTCGGGTTTGTCGAAATGACCAATCCTGATGATGCAGCAAAAGCGATCCAGGACATGAATGGCACGCAACTCGATGGACGCTCTATCGTCGTCAACGAAGCCAAACCTATGGCTCCCCGGGAAAATCGAGGGGGGAGTGGTGGCGGATATAGGGGAGGCGGCGGTGGCGGATATGGTGGCGGTAATCGAGGAGGTAGCGGTAGTTCTAGAGGCGGATTTGGAGGAGGAAGAAGAGATGACCGCGGTGGACGCGGCGGATTTGACCGTGGCGGAAGAGGCGGAGACGACCGTGGAGGACGAGATTGGTAAGATTTTTTGAATTCAAAAAGAAAACCATCCCGGTGTTACATCGGGATGGTTTTTGGTTATATACGGAGTTTCAGTGTTTTGATTTTTTTGGAGCGGGACAAACTCTTGATTTCTGCCTCACGTTTTAGCGCTTCTGGTTTTGTTTGACAAGTTTCCCGATGCACAATTTTTATTGGTTTATGAGATCTGGTATACGCACCCCCTTTGCCATTTTTGTGTTGTTGGAAGCGATTATTGAGGTTATTGGTGATGCCGGTATAGAGACTATTGTCAGAACAAAGAAGGATATACACGTAATACATTGGGGTCATTATAGCTCACTTCGTTTACACCGTCTTCATGAGGCTGGAAACAAAAAACTCATCGTTAGATGAGTTTTTTGTTTTAATAGCCTCAGTTGCGGGGCTGGGAATCGCACCCAGCCTAGGAGATTATGCACCTGTTTTTCACCCCGAATTATTGCTTCGGGGCTCCAATTCCTTGGAGTGTCGGACTATATCATCCCCGCCAATCATTGTATTTCAAATGAAGGTGGGGTTTGGCGTATAGTCTCTACGGATTCTCCGATGGGAGTCTTTCCTCGGTATTGCCCTGTCTGGGTTTCACCGATATAGCCAAATTTTCATTCCTAACTTACATTAGGACGGGCCCATAATTGAGCCTCCTGTGCAACTTTACACTACCCCGCGATCGTACTTACGACATTAGGTATTATACGTTCATTCTAGAAGCGCGTCAATCTTGAAATCGAACCCTATCTAGAAGATAATATAAATCATATGGCCAAATCTCAGTTACGACTACAAGCGCGCAAATTGCGTTTGAGTGGTTTAGGCATCAAAGTTATTGCCTACAAGCTTGGTGTGTCTACGAGCACGTCAAGCATTTGGTGTAGAGATATAGCGTTATCACCGCAGCAGCTCCAGTCCTTACAAGAGAAAGCGCATAATCCATATTTCGGAAAGAGGGGATTGTACTTGCAAAAGCAAAAACAATTGAAGGAGGAAAAAATTAAGCGATTTTTTCAGATGGGAATTGCGGAGGTTGCAACGTTAGCACCGCGCGAGTTGTTTATTGTAGGGGTTGCTCTCTACTGGGCGGAAGGTTTTAAAAAGGACAGCCTTATGGGATTTTCTAACTCCGATCCCTCAATGGTGCGCTTGATGGTTCGTTGGTTAAAGGAATCCTGCGGAGTTGGCATAGAGAGGTTACGCTTTCGGCTAGCGCTGAACGAGTCATATAAAAATAAGGCAGGTGAGATTCAGAAATATTGGCAAATTTTCCTTGGAGTGAGTGATCAGCAATTTCAAAAAACGTTTTTTCAGAAGGTAAAATGGCAGAAGATATATGATAATCCTGATCAATACCGCGGTGTTTTGCGAATACGGGTTTCGAGAAGTATAGATCTGCTTAGAAAAATGTATGGACAGATTGAAGGACTTCGGAAGAATAGTTAATGGCACATGAGCAGAACTTGCGCTAATAATATTTTCATGAATCTAGAGACCATGCCCGCTCACCCAACAATTGTTGCCATGCAGCGAATGGATACACTTCGAGCCTTGCATCAGGCAAGCGAGGCGTTTTATGAATCTCCGCGCATCAGTTTACGTCGTTGGAGTGCTACCTGCGAGATGCGAAAGCTTGAAAAACTCGCAATAGATTTGGGAGTTTCAGAATAAATTATACGCCGAGTAACAATGCAGGACACCCATTATAATGGGAGGATCAGGGCTGTAATGGGGTTTTATGAAGATGCTTCAAAATCCAGGGCGTTACAAACATCACCAGGCCAGTAATCATCTGCGCCGCAAATGCCACGCTAAAGTATGTAGCCGTTTGGAAGTGGAGGAAGCGGATCGCACCGTAGTCTACCAACGGAAATAACGCTGGATGTCGCATGATGATCCCGGTGCTTACTTGGATAAGACCCGTACCAACGACAAACCACAAGCTCCAGTTGTGAATTTTTCGTGAGTAGTAAGAGAGTTTCCCAAGGTTCATAGTCGTATTGTAGCAAATTTATCGCTTTGCACAGTGTATTTTGAGCCAGGAGGCGATTTTTTCGGCTGAAAGACGTTTATTGTCAATTTTGAGTCCAAACACGACGAGTTCGTTTTGTCCGCAGGTAAACACGAATCCATTGAGTTCTAAAAAAGTCATGGCTGAGAGGAGTGACGTGCGCTTGTTGCCATCGACAAATGCATGATTTTTTATCAGTGGATGACACAAAGCCCCGGCCTTATCAAATACGGTGGGATAGAGATCTTCTCCGGCAAATGTGGCTTGCGGCCTGTGAACCGCTGCATCCAGGAGACCAGGGTCTCGTAGCCCGTGATATCCACCAGCTTTTTCTATAGAAAGGTGGTGGAGAAGAAGAACATCTTCAGTTGAGAGATATTTGATCATGCGGCTTCGCAAGTTTTTTGAACGCAGGTAAATAGCGTTTTAGTAGGTCGGTTGCGACCGCATATACTTCTTTGTCAACGACCGTTTTTACTGGTTTTTTTGGTGTCTCGATTGTGAAGTGTATCGTTGAACCTATTTTAAGGCCCTGTGCTATGAGGGTAGCTTTGGGTAGCAAGATGGCTGCGGAGTTACCGACTTTGATGATTTTTTGTATCATAGAAATCTCCTTTACGTTATAACAATATTATAACGAAATAGTATATGGTGTCAAGGTGGCACATATGATATTGTGAAAAGATGCAGTACCAAAGGCTAGCCAATTGGAAAACTGTGAATTCTCTTGCTGGTCTTTGCGACCTCCCTCATCCGCCCAAACAACTTTTTTATCAAGGGACGTGGAATCCTCAATTGTTTACCCACTGTGTCGCAATTGTCGGCAGCAGAAGGATGACGGACTACGGACGGCAGGTGATTGAAAAGATTGTGCCGCGTCTTGTGTTTGAGAAAAAAACGATCGTGTCCGGATTTATGTATGGTGTGGATCAATATGCGCATGAAGTCTGTATTCAAAATGGAGGAAAAACAGTGGCAGTGTTGGGGTGGGGGATCAACCGTGTTTTAGAAGATGCGGATAAAAAATTAGCTGATGCGATTGTCGCTTCCGGAGGGTTGTTGCTGAGCGAATGGGAGACACAAAAGCCAACATTGTGGACGTTTCCCGTACGAAACAGAATTGTGGCAGCACTATCAGCGGACGTGATTGTGGTCGAGGCTGCGCAAAAAAGCGGATCGCTGATTACCGCAACCATTGCGCAAAAACTCAAGCGCAAACTGTGGGCGGTTCCCGGGCCGATTACCAGCCGATTATCAAGTGCCACCAACGCATTGATTGCCCAAGGGAGGGCGGCTATGTGGCTTGGAGATGGTCCACCAGTGCTTCAAAAAACAGATGACCCGCTCCTGTCTCTTCTTGAGACTCAGGCGCTGACGGCAAGTGAGCTGGCGCGGAAGTTAGAAAAACCAGTCGAAGACATTGGTGCGCAGCTTTCACTGTTATCGTTAACGGGTCAGCTGACTGAGCGGGGAGGAAAATATTATGTTGGTCAAAATTAATTCCATTGCCAACGTGGGGCTGGAGACCATACCGGTCGACGTGGAAGTGGATGTGGCAGACAAAGGGTTTCCGGGATTTACGATTGTGGGACTTGCCAGCAAAGCCGTGGAGGAAGCCCGCGAGCGCGTCAAGACCGCGATGGTGAATTCCGGTTTTGATTTTCCACCAAAGAAAATTATGGTAAATCTTGCTCCTGCAGATTTACCCAAGGATGGAGCTGCGTACGATTTGCCCATCGCCATTGGGGTACTAATCGCCAGCGGGCAACTGGAACGGTTGACTGCCGACGCACTTTTTTATGGAGAGCTTTCTCTTGATGGGACCCTGCGGCCAACACGCGGAATTTTACTCCTGGCACTGTATGCCAACACGCTGCAGGGCGCTTCAATTTTTGTGCCCAAGCCATCTGCGCCGGAAGCGACGATGGTCGCCAATGTCACGGTGTATCCTGTGGGGACACTCACTGATTTAGTGCGTCATTTAAATCAAACTATCCCAATAAAACCGCTCGCGCACGACACGATCCGGACCGACGAAGAATTTGATAGCGGGGAAAGTGATCTTAAGGATATTGCGGGGCAAGAACAGGCAAAGCGGGCGCTTGTCATTGCCGCAGCAGGTGGACATAACCTCCTTATGTGGGGGCCGCCGGGGACGGGGAAGACTATGTTGGCCAGGGCGCTCCCCGGTATTTTGCCCCCGCTTTCTCCAGAAGAAGCGCTGGAAGTGACCCGGATTTATTCGGTGTCAGGATTATTGGCTCCCGGGACTTCGATTTTGACCAAGCGTCCATTTCGAAGTCCACATCATGGAGTATCGGCCGCTGGGTTAATCGGTGGTGGCTCTAGTCCGCAACCGGGAGAAGTAAGTTTGGCTCACTTGGGAGTCCTTTTTTTGGATGAGATGCCGGAATTTTCGCGCAGTGTCCTGGAAGGAATCCGGCAGCCGATGGAAGACGGCGCGGTTGAAATTGTGCGGGTGATGGGGCATGTAAAATATCCGGCAAGCTTTACACTCATTGCGGCAATCAATCCCTGTCCCTGTGGATACCTGGGACACCCTCGTCGCGCCTGTACATGTACACAAAAAATGATAGCTAAATACCGGCACCGATTGAGCGGTCCGATTGTCGACCGCATTGATTTGACGGTACTAGTGGCTCCGGTAGAGGTAGAGAAACTTTCTGTCACAACACAAGCAGACAACAATACCCTCACGTCCCGTCAGGCAAAATTGATGGTCGTGAAAGCGAGAGCTATCCAGTCTCAACGTTTTACCGGGACGCATTTGTATACGAATTCCCAGATGAAAAACAGGGAGGTAAAACTATTTGGGAAGCTTACGGCCGAAGCGGAAAATTTTCTCAAGCTTGCCGCAGAAAAATATGATTTTTCTGCCAGAAGCTACATGCGGCTTATCAAAGTGGCAAGAACGATTGCGGATTTGGCGGGTGCAGAAACGATTCTTCCCGTCCATATGGCTGAGGCGCTGCAGTACAAACAACTTGCATAATTACGAGGCCGTCCGAAATTTTCTGTGCTCACGCCCTCAAAGATTCGGATGATTGCGCGCAGAAAATTTGGACTACCTCTTTAATATGAAAAAATTTAACCGTCAAACGGGGGCATCTGCTGAGAATATTGCTGCGAACCATCTGATCGAGAAGGGATATGGTATTCTTGAGCGCAATTTCCGGAACAAATTTGGCGAAATTGATATTATTGCAAAGGATAAAAATATATTGGTATTTGTTGAGGTAAAGGCAAAAATAGGAGGGGACTTTGGACTTCCTGAGGAAATGATCAGCAAAGGAAAGTTGCAGCGTGTGCGCAATATGGCGACTATGTATATGAACGGGGAGCTGCTCCCGTGCAGAATCGACGTGGTGGCCATTGTTTTGGATGAGAATAACGAAGTCGTGCGGCTGACGCATTATGAGAATGTTTATTGACAAGGTGTACATTATATCTATAAAATAACATGCATATGAACACCATAAGAGTTTCGGCTACCCATGCGAGAAATAATTTTTTTGATCTGTTAAATCAGGTTGCTTTAGGCGCAAAGGTGACCGTAGTCAGAGATGCGAAGGAAGTGGCTGAGATTATTCCCAAAGCAACGAAGACGGATTGGAAGGGTCTTATGAAAGCGATGAATGCAGCGCATGGAATACTGAAAGACTACGATCCTACAGATAGTCCATTGAGAAATCCTAAACTAATGAAAAATTGGGGAAAATGGGATCGATCGGTGAAACACAAGCCATGAAATTCATCATAGACACAAGTCTTGTTATTGATAAATTACGAGGAGGCAGTAGGTGGGATACGTTTTTGCGTGTCGTTGAAAAGGATGCGGAATTGTTTTTGCCTACTGTTGTTATTTATGAGCTCTATTCCGGTCAAAGCACGAAACAACAAACGATTCGCAATAAAATTCAGGATTTGGTGAAATTTTTTCAACGCGTTGATCTGACAGAAACGGTAGCAAAGCGATCGGGAGAGCTGTATCGAGATGCCAAGGAACATTTTTCTCTCGCGGATTACGTTATCGCAGCTACCGCCATGGAACTTGGGGCAGAGGTCGTGACATTAAATAAAAAACATTTTGAAAAGATTTCCGGGGTGAGAATTTTCGATTTTGAGAATGAAATTTGACGGATGTGGTATACTATGTGTCACAAGTAAATAAAAGTTACGTTCGGTGTGGATGGAACCGGACAGCACTGAAAATTTGAAGACAAATTTCCAGTGTAAACTGACTCTTAAATCAAGTACGGAGCCGAAACCGTAAAAAGACTAGGAACGAGTGTCGCCACAAGCGGAGCTCGTCAAGAATGAGGTTTCCTCATTGGTCGACGAACTCCCTAGCACTAGCTAGGGTTTTTTGTATCCAGTGAGGCGACAACTAAAGGGTGGTACCCCTTCTTTTGAAGGCCCTTGTAAGTTCTCGAGTTTGTTCTCGGGGATTTGCAAGGGCTTTTTTGATGGGTTCATGGTGTAACGGTAGCACAAGTGTTTCCAGAACACTTTGTCTAGGTTCGAATCCTAGTGATCCCACCTATGAAGATACTAAAACAGTATGAACATTTGATACACAGCTATTTCCCTTCAAAACGGGCGGTTTTTGATGTGCTGAAAAAGCCTGGCGTAAACATTTTATATGGAGAAACCCATGATCTTCTGGGCATCACAGTAGATTCTTTGAAATATTATTTATTTGTTGCACTGTTTCCTGACTCAACGATTTTGATTGCGGATACGGCGTCTACTATTAACCAGTCTTCGGGTGACGGGCAAACAATTTTAGAAGAGGGCAAGAGGCGCTTGGTTCAGATACAGGAAATTATTCAAACATATCATCTTCCGGTGCGTGTGCAGCTGATGAGTGAACTATTTAAGGAGCGACACGTGCAAGACCTGATTGAACAGGTGCAACGCGTTGTGGCAGCAACTCCTGAAATTCAGTCAATGCTTCAAAAAACCGTGTTGCAAAATCGTATCCGGCAGGAAGATAAATCTGCCTATAGATACGCCGCAGAAGCGATAGCTACGTCGCTGTTGTTTGATCTAAAAGTTGGTCCACCACGAGAACGATTTTATGATGAAGCAGCTATGCTGATAGCAACAGCATTAAAAAGAGAATGCTACAAAAGTATATATTTAACGCCAACTTATCCACTGGGACTAGACTTTCTGTATTTCTTGCTGCACCCGGAAATCGAAGAATTTGGCCTTACTCCATACAAAGCCGGAAGTAATAAATTGCAAGATTATCGGATTATATTAGGAAAAACCATACCTGAGCAAATTCAGAAACTTATC
>ERZ1292625.3920-Hain-H41-01um-R1-3920-length-11515-cov-4_pt1 | contig 11515 bp, 15 predicted proteins | sample MGYA00564400_ERZ1292625 | MGnify/ENA primary metagenome ERZ1292625 (study PRJEB36523, sample SAMEA6512639) | groundwater metagenome | collected 2019-01-08 | study: AquaDiva: Metagenomics assemblies of 32 groundwater samples
GGAATCGATCGTCGCCGCCTTCGCCTTGATCTGGGGAGGCAGGAAGTCCAGCACCCTCGCGTTCTTCGATGCCATATCCTCGAAGGTGGACAGCGGGATCCCGCCGGCCAGATCAGCGACCCCCTCGCTGAACACCCGCTTGGCCCTGGCCGCTATGAAAAACTCCGTGAGTCCCGGCATGGCTACAGCCCCGATTCTGACGGCACACCGGCCGCAGGCTGCTCAACGCGCGGTCCTGGAAGCGGGATCGCGGTGGACTCTGGCGGGGACGGATGGACATCGTCCCCCGCGGGCACTGGAGCAGCGCCCTCGGGGCTCACGGCGCCTTCTTCCCGGACTTCAGTCAGAGGCTGCTTGACCTGGAGAACAGGACCCGCAGGGGCCGGCTTTTCATGCTGGGGGGCCTGTCCGGCGGCACGCTGGATCTCTTCGGGAGTCAGCACGCGGCCATCAGGGGTCTGCACCGTCTGGCACCGCGGGCACTCGAATGCCATGTTGCCCTTCCAGTACAGCACGAGCAAGCCGCACCCTGCACACTTCGCCTGCGCCTGATTTTGCGGCACATCACCGGGGACGGCCTGGACCACCGTCCCACCTTGAGCTCGAGTGGCCTCCGCCATCTCGCGATAGGCGCCGGCAAGGTCCTTCCCCATCATAAGAAAATCCGGGATTGCCTGGCGCAACACCCCGAACCCCTCACGCTTCAGCTTGACAGCTTCGACCTTTTCCCAGGCATCCAGCGGGATCTTCCCGTCCGCCGTCTGGAGGACAATCGCGTTTTTCTCGCCTCCGCCCAGGAAGCTATCCAGGAACCGAGTCCTGGCTTCTGGGATTTCTTCGAAGAGCTGCTCAAAAAAACCCTTGGCCGGCGTGGCCGTCCGTGCCCCTACGATAGCACGCGTCATTTCATCGAGCTTCTGCGTGATCCCAGTAGTCTGGTTCATCATCTGCTCCCGCAAGAGGGCAACCTGTCCATCCGTCTGGGCCTTCACCAGCTCGATCTGGGCCTTGACAGCTTCCTGCTGCACCTGCATCAACTGGGTCACGAGGGGGCCCGACCTATCCTCCCTGGGCGCCGTGAGGAGCTGTATCTGGCGTGCCTCACGGCCATCCTGCAGCTCCATGGCCTTGCGCTGGCTTGCGCCGTTCTCCTGCATCATTGAAGCAACCAGGCCCAACATGCCCCCGCCGCTTTCTGACTGGGCATCGCGCTGCATCTGTAACTGCACCTGCTGTACCGCCTGGGTCCAGGAAAGGCCTCCCTCGTCGTCGTCGTCTGTAGGCATGATCTCGCCGTTGACCACGCTGAACCGCTTCCCGCGCGGACGGGACGCCGGCGCCGCTGTCCCGCCCAATGCCGCCTGGGTCTGCGCATCGATCTCAGACGTCAGATCAGGCGGGGCCTGCAGCCCCGCCCAGCTGCACCAGGAGCGCCACAGCTTCCGGCGCATCGCAACGCCGATCTCGGTGCACTCGGACAGGCCCTGCCAGATTGACCGCGGATCCTCGAGGTCGTAGGCTGCATTGAGATAGTTCGCGACCGCCGCGGCTGGCGGGGGCTGCATACCCAGCTGACGCGCCATCCCCTCAAACTGGTCCCTCGGGCTGGCGAGCGCGGCGAGGTCCTCCGGGACCTCTTTGAGCATCTCAGGAGGCGCCGCGATCCCACGCAGCTTTGGCGGGTCTTTCTTTTCTTTGTCGCCTGGCTTTGTCTTCGGCTTCTCTACCGTGGGCTGTACCTGCCCCGTGGGGTCTGGTCCCTGGGGATCAGGAGCGCCGGCGCCTTCATCAGGGGGCGCCTCGCTCACCTCCCGCAGATCGACCGTCTTCGTCGACAGGTGCATATCCCCATGCTTTCCGTTGAAGTGGGCCTGCAGCGCGCTTTTGGTGAACGGCCCTGCTTCGCACGCCGGCACGGAGCATGCATACTTGAGCGGGGTCTGTGTCGCGGTCGTCATCCCTGGTCCTCCCTCTCACTAGCTGTCGCTCAACGCCGTCACGAACGCCGTTGGAACGGCGTTCAACGCACGCATTCTAGCACAGGCGTGGTAAGATGGGCCTGCGCCCTGCTTGGCAACAGGGAGAGGAGAGCGGACGTGGCCGGTGAAATATTCGAGATTCTCGTGAAGCACGCCTGCAGATTCCCGTGGGAGCGCCTGATCTCTTACCAACCCTCAGCCGCGCACATCCCACAGAGATCCTTCCCTCCTCCAGAGCTGCAGGCCCTGCCTGCCGCGCGCGTCTTCACGGCGCTCCCTGCCCCGGTTCCGGCTGCAGCCACGGAGACGCCAGAGCCGGCGGCGTCTCCGGCACATGAGCGTCTTGCGCGGCCAGGATGCACGGCTGCCGACGAGATGCTAACAATCAAGGGACACCTCGAGGGGCTGGCTGCCGGACTCGGGGGCTTCGGCGTCCTTAAAACAGACATCCCCCGGCTGGACCGTGCGATGGCCGGAGCCCAGCAGATGGGCGACGGCGCCGTGGCTCAGGAGATCTCCGCCCTCAAGTCCACGCTCCCGGCCGTCACGACGCCCGAAGCCGCTCGGCGCGTTCTTGACCAGCAGGTCGCGCCTCTTATCCCGAAGGTCTGGGACCTGGGTAAGCGCTGTTCCATGCACGTCTCCCCGGAGCTTCTCAAGAGGGCCAAGGAACTTGCGACGCAAGTAGCCTCGGGGACCCTGACGCGGGACAAGGCCATTGATTCCCTTCGCGCCGCCCAAACCAACCAGCAGGAACCCACTGTAGGATAGAAGGAGAGTTCCATGGCGCCTGAACATCTAGTCCGGCTTGCTCTCAAGGACAAGGGAGAGGCTATCGACTTCCACCGAACCGAGCAGGGCGTGCGTGTCTGCCGAGAGGATAACTGCGTCGACCTCAAGGATCTTTCCGGCGCCGACACCGTGGCGCTCTTCTCTCTCCTGGAGGACCTCGGGGTCCCCGAAGGCCCCGCTCCGCTGCTTTCCCGCGAGAGTCCTGCCGGCACCGGGGTCGGTCCGGCCTCCGACGCGATACGCCGTTGCTATGATATCGAAGACAGCCACGCTGCCTTCGATTGCGTGAAGCAAGTCACAGGCGACGCCAAGCAGGAGGCCTGCCCCCCCCGTATCCTGCTCTTCACCAAACCAGGCTGCGAACCGTGCGAGGAAGAACGGGCCACGCGAGCAGCCGACATCGCAGCCGGCCTCATCGAGGAGGTGTCGCTCGCAACGGAGGAGGGGCGCGCTCTGGCCGACCGGCTCGGCATCGAGGACACCCCCGCCATCCTGCCGGTGGATTGCAACGGGGACGCGATCGAGCTCGCTGGCAGCGTTTGAACGCCAGTGTAGACGCGAGGATACTAAGTTTGTCACACTAGCGACAATCCCACCCACGGGAAATTGTCGATGCAGGAGAAGGACACATGGGCAGAGGCAGGACACTGGCAAGGGCATGGCGGAGCAAGATCACCCCGACTGGCCGCTGGGCGCCCCCAGCGAACGCGCATGCTCGGTGCGTCGGGCGTGAGCTGGGCGGAAAGAGGGGCGGCGACAAGTACGCCGTGAGGGCGCGGTTCACAGCTGCGAGCAAGAGCTGCGCACGCGGCGGCTAATAGCGCCGGGAAACAGCAAAAAAGAAGAGAGACCCTTGCCAGTCAGGGGTCTCTCTTCTTTTTTGTCGCCGCCACGCGAGCATTATGCGCCTTGATGAACCTGGTCTGCCGGGCGCGCTTCTGCTCAGCTAGCTCCTCACGTCTGTCGTGATTTCGCGCGCACTGGATGCAGAGCACCCGGTTGTCCCGGACCGTAAACCGGAGCCGCTGCACCCCGCACCCATTACAGAGATCCCCGGCGGCGGGGTCCCAGATCTTGCTCGGGCACGGCTGCGCAGAAACTGGGCTCGCCTCATCCTCCATCCTTCGGCCTCTTCTGCAGCATGGCTGCGTCTTCCTCTACTCGCTTTCGCATCCCCTGGGCCATCAGCACGAGCTGCACCCTGTTTTCCACCTGGAGCTTGAGCCGGAGAGTACGCAAGTGCCCGCGGATGGTGGAATCCGAGAGCCCGAGCATCGTAGCCATCTGCTTGTTCACCACACCAGAAGCAAGCCACTGGAGCAGCTTCTGTTCCGTCTTCGTCAGGTCCTTTGCCCAGTTCACCCGGCCAACGCCCATCCATTGAGCCGCCCTGGTCTCATACTCCAGACGGCTTTCCCCCTCCTCGTGCATGCAAACTACGAGGTGGTATTGCCCATCCGCAGTCTCTTGGATGTAGCCATAGCGATAATCCCCGCTCACGCCCGTAATCTTTACGTAGTCGTCTTTCTTGAAGCGAAGCGCCAACTACTACCCCTCCGTCCCCATGGCCTCCAGCATCCGGGCGATCTCCAGGAACTTGCTCCTGGGGACGGTCCCCAGGAGCCGCTGGCTCATGTTGGTGTCTATCCTGGTCACCCGCAGCTGGTGGCTCCACAGCTCCACCTCGTTCTTTTTAATCACCGCCTCGAATCGCTCGCCGTTCGGGTCCCCGTAGATGATAACCCGCACCGGCCTGGCTAGCGCCATGAGCTATCCCCCTCTGAGTATGTTGCCACCCCCGCATAGCTAGAACAGGTCCTTGGCACTCAGGCTGAACAACCCGCCTGCCGGGCCTGCTGCAGGAGTAGCGGGAACAGACACGGGGGCTTGGCCAGGAGCCGGTGTGGGGGCAGGCGTCGCCGTCATCGGCGTCCAGCTAAAGGCCCGGAAGACCCGGGGGCGGCTCGCGTCCAGAGGGCAGTCAGGAACGTCGATCCCTATGAAGATGGCTCGTCCCCCCTGGCTGATTTCCGCCTCGATGAACGTTGCCAGGTCGTCCATGACCAGCACCCCGACCTCCGGCATCTCTCGCAAGCCCAGGATCATGTACGCGCGTCCCGCTCCCGTCACCGGCTCGTATCGGATCTCTGCCGGCCCAACAACGGTCCCCGTGACGTGCAGGTCTCCCTCGTAGACGGGGCGGTTGGGCTGCGCCCAGGTAAGCGTTGCTGGCGTAGCCGCACCCTGAGCATGCACGTCCTGCACCGGCTGCGCGGGTAGAGACGCGGCCGCCGCTGCATCCGGATCGGCCGGCGGGGCTTCAGCAGCGTTGTAATCCTCCTGCGTGATCCCCACACGGCGCGCGGCGTCCTGGATGTCTTTGGCCAGGGACAGCAGCTTCGCCCGGTCAGGGCCGGTGACCTGGCCAATGGCCGCAAACGTCGCGACTGAGTATTTAATGCCGTCGCCCGTCGAGTCGAACGTCAGCCCAACGTTGGTCACCACCATGCTCGGCGTGATCCCGGACGTCGACAGCCGCTTCATGTATTCTTGAAAGCTCCGCAGGCTCGTCGGGGGCAGCGCCAGCAGGACCGGGAAGAGATCGCCCTCCCTCTGGAGATAGACGCGGCGCACCTCTTTGCACGCCTTGCCGGCCCGCGGGCGCCCGTCCTGCCCGATAGCCGACCCGAACAGGTTGAACCGGCACGTGGCGCACACTCCGAACTTCGTCCCGGTCTTGCCGTCGACGGATGAGCACTCGGGAGGATTCCCGCCCGAGAATGCACCGGGCCAGTAAGCGCGCGCGACATGATGCAGCAAAATCGCGCCCTCAAGATGATCTGCGGCGTCCGTCCCCGTCGCCGTCGGGATCTCGAACGTCGAGCCCCCGCCACGCGGAAACAGCACCCGCACGAACTCCGGGTCCATGTCCCGGAAGTTCTCGCGCATGATCTCGTCCAGGTCTTCCTGGGTGATCGTTGCGAGCAGTTGCCGCTCGGGTAAACGGGCGAGCGCCATGCTTCTGCGGGCGAGCGCCTTGGGCGCCGCTACCCCCGCGGGCAGTTCTGAATTTGTGGTCGTCATGCGTGGTCCCTCCCCTGCACCTGCACGGTGCTAGTTGCTGTAGTCATGCCAAGAAAGTTCAGGATCGCAACGCGCGTCTGCAGCTTGAGCTGGTGGTACATCCACTCGCGGGAGAGCTGCCCCGCGCGCATCTCGGCCATCGAGACGTCAGCGTCGATCACGAACCGCTCCCGCAATAGCTTCTGATAGTCCTCGTCCTCGCGCTTCTTCTTTTCAGTGTGGGCCTTCCGCCGCGCCGTGACCTCGTCGGCCTTCGCCTTCGCCGGCATCTCGATCGCCTCGTCCAGGGCCGCAAGCTCGATCTCCTGCTCACGCGTCTTGCTTGCACGCTCGAGCTCGGCCGCTCGCTTTTTCCGGTCTGAAACGTTCTGATCGGCAACAGGCAACTCGCCGCAGATCTGCTCGATCCTCGCCAGGGATTCCTTGATCCCCATCTTGCTTATAAACTCCAGCCGTGGGTCCGTCTGCGTCGTCATCCGTCCTTTCCTCCTTCTGTGTTTGCTCGGTCCTTCATGTCCACCCCGGTCAGATACTCATCGATTTCCTGACGCAAGAACCGCCAGCGATTGCCGACGAGGCGCCCCGGGAAGCGCCCCGTCTTTGCCAGCTTTGAGATCTGCTCCGGCTTGATACGAAGATACCGGGACACCTCCTGCAGCGTCATGACCTCGGCCAGTGCAGACGGCGAGCCCGCTTGCTTGTTGCTCATGGCCTCACCTCGCCTTTCGCCGCATGCTTCGCTGGCTCCGCCTCATAGTTTGCTGAAGATAGTACGCGGCGTCCCCTGTCCCCTCGTCGCCGAAAGAAACTCCCCCAAGCGTCGTTCAGGCCCTGAGGGGGCGTCAGGCTTTCATAAAGGACGAGTATCCGCTTCGTCTTTTTACACTCTTCGCAGACGTAGACCATCTGGTCTCCCCGGTACAACGATAGTGGTTCGAGCCCGCCGTGCTTCTCGCAGACGTCCGCACCACAGAGAAGACAGGGCCCGTTTGCCTCCTTTTCACACGCTAGATTGTCGCAAAGAAGTACGGTCTCCTCAATCATCTGCCGTCTTGTTTTTCTACCCATCGTCTATCACCTCCTTCCGTTCTGGCTGAAATGCCTGTCGATCAAGGCGCTCGCCTCCCCCTTCGTGATCTTCGTGAGATGCGGGATCTTGAGCTTGAGCAGCAGCATGAGCTGCTTGTCCGACGCTCGGTCTGCCCGCCAGCGTGCGCTCCGGTCGAGCATGAACGCGGTTCCCGGCGCCTGTTCAAGCACCCAGTGCTCGGCTGCGGCCATGGCCGTGCCCGGGTCGCCGTAGCGGCCCAGCGTAACAGCTTCCTGCATAGGCGCCTTGAGCCTGACCGTCGAGTGCCCCAGCGTATCGACGATCACTCCCAGCTGCCCCTTGTCAAGCACCGACAGGGCATAGCCGAAGCCTGTCCTGACCCACGCGAGCGTGGTCGCCGCTTCCAGCCACGGCTCCAGCGTCGTTGCTCTCAACGGGTCGATCTCGCTGGCGATGCGCCTGACGTCGGACAGGGAGAGCGCATCAAGCAACATTTCCGGAGGGACCTTGTCCTCGAGGTCGTCCATGGCCCGCTTCGCCGTCAGAGCGTCAAGCCCGTTCAGGTCTAGCTTCGGCGGCAGTCCGAAGAGCGTATTGAGCGTCTGGACGCCGGCGGACTTATAAGCGTCGACCAGGTCGATTACCAGGAGGTCGGCCTTCCCGGGGGCGATCCGGGTCCCGCGTCCGACCTCCTGGGTGAAAATCAAGCTGCTTTTTGTAGGCCGCGCGACTAATATCGCAGAGGTCTCGGGGGCGTCGAAGCCCTCGGTTAATACGTACACCGTTGCGAGCGCCTGTATCGCCCCTTCTTTGTAGGCCCGGATGGCCATCTTTCGCTCGAGTGAATCTGTCGTCCCGACGATGACTGCCGTAGGCACGCCGGCAGTATTAAGAGCGCTGGCCAGGTCGCGCGTATGCTGGACGTCGGCACAGAAGACGATTCCTTGCCGGTGGCGCGCATGATCAAGATAGGCGCCCACGGCAACCGCATTGCGCTCAGGAGTATTAACTGCGTTGGCCAGGGCCTTGTCCTGGAAATCGCCCCCCTGGATTTTTACGTTGCTGATATCTGTCCCTGTGGTTACTCTGACCCCACGAATAGGACAGAGCCAGCCGGCCTCCATCATCTGCCGGATACTGCGCGAGAAAACGATCTCGTCGAAGATAAATTCAAGGCCGCGCCCGTCCGTCCGGTTCGGGGTGGCAGAAAATCCCGCTAGAAATGGCGCGTCTTCGTCCGGGATGAAGTTCTCGAAGCGCCGGCGCAGGTCCGTGCGCAGGCGACGCCGCTCAAGGTCAGCGTTCCGGTCCCCTTGTTCGGATAGAGCCCTGAGATCCGAGTCGCGCAGGTCAGAGATGTCCGGCACGCAGCCAAAATACGCGAGTACGTCCAGCCATGTGCGCGCCGTCGCGTGATGACATTCGTCCAGGATGATCAGCGAGAACTCCCGCGGCCCAAACTTGGCTAGGCGCGCCGGGCGGCTCAGGGTCTGGATCGATGCGACGACAACCCGGTCCGTCTTCGACGCGGTGCGTTCTGCCTGCTCGATCCCGATGAGAAGCCCCGGCGCCGCGGCACGCAGCTTCTCGGCGGCCTGGTCCAGCAGCTCCTCCCGGTGAGCGATCACGAGAACGCGCTTTGTCGCCCACTTGGGCAGCTGCGCAAAGATCTGCGTCTTGCCTGTCACGGTTGGCAGCGTGATTAGCGCTCGCTTACCCCCGTAGGGGAAGCGTTCATTGCGCAGCAGGCGGAAATCGATCAGGGCCTGCAGCGCCTGATTCTGGTAGTCTCGCAGCACGGGCGGCTCGAGGAGAGCGGGCCCGCGACCGTCAAGGTCCAGCGGGAGAGTCATCGCCACGCCTCGCCTCGCCATCTGAGATTGGCATTTCATCCCCTATAATAGCAGTTTGACCACCTATGTCAATAGGCGTTTGGCGCACAAGCGCTTCTGCTCTTGGTCTAAAAACGCAAGCGTGCGGCGAGCTAGAACAGGGGGGCCTGCGGCCCAGAGGGGCCTGCTCGCGCGGGAGCAAGGGTCATGTCCGGCGGCAGCGCTGCGATAGACGCATCCTGCTCAGGCCCAGGCTCTCCGACATCGGGTATGAATCGCAGCTGGGCGCCGCATTGCTCACAAGCAGGCCGCGGCGCCTTTCCGTCTTTCGAGGTTTCATCAAACGCCTGGAGTAGGGGCCCCATCAGATGCGAGAGCTGCCGCCCGCGCGTTGCCCGCAAGAACGCGTCCAGCAGCTCTGCGCTGTCCTCACCCCGCAGCCTGAGCAACGGGGTACACCGGTCTTCGAGCAGTTGTACCAGGAGCATCTCGGCAGTATCGGCCCAGCCCTCGCCGATAACCTCTGGGGAGTGCGGGGCTAACTTCTGCAGGATTATCTGAAGCGCGGGGGCCATGTCCCCTTTGGCCTCCTCGAAAAAGACAAGGCGAAGCTGTACCCACGGGATCGGACGCTCCAGAGCGAACCCGAGCGCCCGAGAGTATATCCTGCCCCTGAACTGCCGCCGGCCTGCCGCAGCCCCAACGGCGGCAGTGGTGTGGGTTATGAGCTCGACCAGACAGTCCTTCGCGTCCGAAAAGCGGGCCAGGTCATCGCCAGCCACCTTAAGCCACACAAACCTGTAGCTTCCCCCGTGCGAGCATCTATCGAGACGCATGCGTGATATCCTGTACTGAGCCTCGGTCCAGTGCACCCTGTCGGGCAGGGTGTGCCAGGCCTCGTGACACGATTGATGCGTTTTCTTTTGGCGTCCATGCTCCTGCTCGAACTTCGTACAGACCCCCACCAGGGGGGACCCGCAGTACAGCAGGGCCTGGGCGAGCTTACTCTCACGACCATACAGGCTCACCACGTGGTCATAGAGCTCGCCGTGGTCCGGCACCGTGTCCTTCCGTGAAAAGAGCAGCGGACAGGAGCGCCCTTCAGAGCGGGCCTCAAAGCGCACCGTCAGTAAGTCTAAGAGGGAGCGGTATAGCACTTCGCCTCCTGTTGACTCCTGTTGGCCGTCCAGCAGGCGCCCGCCCTGCGTCTGGGCCTGCTGACGAAGGGCGTGACACCTGCCGCGCTGATCGCCCCCTTTTGCGTGGGGCGAGGGCTCGTGTGCGAGCAGGGCTGCGGTTTCCTCGTCGCTCAGAGGATGCCCGATCTCGCGTTTAATGTGCAGCAGGTAAGCGTGCCCACGTGATTCTCGGTCCGCCGAGGGATGCCCGTACTGGTCGTAGCAGTAGCGCATCGTCCCATCCATCTCGCCTTCGTCAAAGTCCCCGTTGAAATGCGACGGGTACCACTCGAGCATGAAGGGCAGCGCCTCGGCAAGAGCCACGTTGTGGCCACGCAGGACCCCGGCAAGCCGAACCGCCGCCTCGTGCCGCTCTCCAGGTCCGTAGATCTCGCGAAATAGCTCCTGCACCTGCTCGTCGGTCCACTTTCGCTGGCCGGCCTCTCCCTGCCCGTGGGCCTGTGGGCCCCCAAGCCGCTCACGTAGCGGGTCCGCCTGCTCCGCCCTGCGTATGAGCGCCAGAAACCACTCCGGCGCCATCGCGCAAGGGGCTGCGGCCCCCAGCCCCAGCGTCCAGACATACGGACGCCCCGCTGCGTGGACAGAAGGCGCCACGATATGCTGCTGCCCGGGCCCCTTCCAGTCGATGCCTGGCGCGTCTACTCTCCCCAGGGTCCCGCTTGCCTTGAAGCGGCCAAAGCTCTCCGGCACCTTGAATAGATAATGCATGCCGCCGCTGCCGGTTGCGGCTTCCCGCGTCTCCGGCAGCGGGCCGTGCTGGTCAAGCAGGCCGTGTAAGCTGCCCTCGCCGCCGTTCCGTGGGTCGATATCCATCACGACGTAGCCTTCCTGGACAACCGCCCCGAAGTTCCCGCGATGCCCCGCGAAGCGCTGGTCGATCTCGCCATCTGCCATGCCGCCCCGCGACAGACGCTGGTATCCGCCGTAAAGCGGCGCTTTGCCTGGAGACCGGCACGCGTCGCGGAATCTGCCGTCCTGGCCTGTGTATCCTTCGGTGTGCCCACGGCTCATGCCTGCATGTTGGGGGTGACAGACCGGTATGATGGCCAGGCCCAGGCGCCGGTATGCCCACGCGATAGTCCGAGGATCATACGTCCCGATGGGGGCCGCCGTGATCTCCTCGAGACCTTCGGGGTCTAACCGGTCAAGCGCCAGGGGGCGAAGGATCTGCGGGGCGTGGACAGCCAGAGATGTCGGGGGCATGGAGACTCATTCTTAGTGGCCGGTCTGCTATTACAAGCCTATACGCACGGACGAGTTGCCACGACACCGCGACCTGGCGCTTGATCTCCTGCTCACGCCGGAGGAGCTCGGCGAGTTCGCTCTCCAGCTCTTGGAGTTCGAGCTCCAGGACTTTCTGGGCAGCATCAGGCCAGTCCATCATCACAGACGCCTCTTCCTGGTCGTGACAGGCAAAAAGAGAAGGCCCCAAGGCAGGATGAGTGCCTTGAGGCCTTCTCTACCGATCAGATGGGCGGCAGCTCCCTGGGTGGGCCTGAGAGACACCCGGGTGCATGCGAGGACGCGACTCCCCGTGCCGCCGTCATCAGCAGTATACGACATCTCTCAAGCCTGTTG